>Ga0209372_1000610_pt1 | contig 12592 bp, 8 predicted proteins | sample AgamicAtPe_FD_187170 | JGI IMG/M metagenome (GOLD analysis project Ga0209372, IMG submission 187170) | Agave microbial communities from Guanajuato, Mexico - At.P.e (SPAdes) (version 2) | ecosystem: Host-associated > Plants > Phyllosphere > Phylloplane/Leaf | place: Guanajuato, Mexico | collected... | reverse complement strand
AGCTTGCGATCAAAACGAGTACATGAGTTGTTATAATCTTGCCCGTATGTATCACCTCGGTGACGGTGTCGAAGCCGATCAAGTTAAATCCGCTTACTATAGAGATCGTGCGAAAGAAATCAAAGGCAAGTCTCTACAGGTCAACACTGGCAAGAATCACGAGCCAGATCTTTAGGCTCGCGGGTTGCAATCAACTAAGGGCCGGGACGGCATGAATTACTTCGATGTCTAATTAACAAATCTAGATCAGCATTAGTTAACTCTAGGGTCGCTCCCCGTTTGGATAGATGAACGACCTTGTCGAAGACATAAAAGAGAGGTCGGGAAGCTCTGATAAGATTTTCAGAGCTTCAGCACTCAGTATTGTTTCGACGCCTTGACTTCTTTGGCTATCTGGTCTCTCCGGTCGACCGGCCAACATGGCCTCTGATGGACCAATCTTGTCCTCGTCCGCGTTCTTGCTCAAGCTATCTTTTTTCACACTCTGTGGTCTACCGCTTACATCGCTCGATTTTTGTGGCTGGCCTATGTCTAAGGCGTCGAGGAATCTCTGAAATGTCTGTGATGAATGCCAGTCTAACTCGATATTGCGTGCGGAATCGAGATCCAGAATACGTGTCCAAAGCTCCCCATCCTTGTGGCCCTCTGGAAGTTTGTACAATTCGACCAGCGATTTCGTATCCATACTGGCCTGATGTCACTCATCCACCACCATCCAAAGCGATACAGTTGGCGACTGTACAAGTTTGAAAATAATTTAAATTAACTTGAAGATCTTAATGATGCGCTGAATGTAACACTGATGTTACTGGCCAGCCAAGCTAACTGAACCAGCTACCAATGTTGGAGAATAGGATAGAACAGCTGTTCTGGTTTCATCCAGGGTCGATGACTGCACCAAGTGCTAGATCGCACAATTTTTTGCAAATCTTTTGATCCAAGCTTTTCAAGAATAGTATGTATCTCACGACTAAAATAAATAAGACTTGTCGCGGAAAAACCACGTTTTCGACAGCGCGATGAGGGGCGCAACACTAATGCCTTCGCTTGCTCAGGCCAATTGAATGCAATTTGTATCAATTTACTGTCCCTCCGATTTTCACCACCAAATTGCCCTGCAAGCTTGAGGCCAAAAACGCTTGCAACTATCTTGAAGCGTAAAAGCAACAACAAGACAGCGGGTCAGCCATGTTTTACTATTGAACTTGTCCTCAACGGCAGTATCCGGCTACTCAGTATATCATATGACCGCAAGTGTTTTCCCCATACCATGAGCGCCGCCCCACCTCCCAACTTGAGACGCAAGTTGCTAACAACCCGCCCAAGTCGAACCCCAAAACTTGCGCCAACACCACAGCAAACTTGAAAAGAATGCACGGCTTCATGACTCCAGAGCTGAGACATCATGGGTAACTCAACTTTTTGACCTACCAATGCCTGCTCATCCAACTGCCCAACTCGATCCTCCACGTTGGGGCCCACTTTTCGCGCTCGCTCCGAAAGCTGCATGACTTAGTGGTCACGAGTCTGGTTTGTCTTGTTGGAAGTGTTACCCTCCGCCTCTTTTAGTGAGTCTGCCACCTGATGGGCAGGGAGCGCATTTTTTCCGCCGCAATCAGTGAGTTTTACCCAAGTTGGCTGAGCCAACTTGTCTCAATGATGCAGCGTATTCAACGATTGTCCCACTAAACATACTGTCGCCACTCCTCGTGAACCACAAATATGCCCGCGATGGAGCTGCGCTTACAATTGTTTATTTTCTATTAGGAAGTCGAAACAAAAGTAGCGGGCCCAGTTCAGGTTCAGATCAAAGTAAAGGCAATATTTTCAGTATCTCTCATGGCTCGAGTGTGGGTGTGTAGTTGGTGTGATGGAGAGGCAATACGAGGTTGATCCTTCTGAGGATGTGGGGCACTTCAGCTGGGGGTTCCGTCACAGATAATTTTTTTGCACAGCCAGGTAACTTTTGTCCAAACGAGACGTGCCGGCCAACTTTGCCTCTTACCTTTCGCCGATTCGAGCAAACGAGTACTCGAATTTGAGAGGATCTCGCCGTCCTCGTCGTTGGTCGCAACAGTGGCAGTAGCAGCGAAGGCAACACCAAGGGAAACAGCAACAGTAGCAAGAGCTAGACATCTCGCCTCTCAAGCCATATTTATTTTAGTCGTCCCGCCAAGAGTAGCCAGCAGCTTAGAGACACTGAGGGCTAACAAGTGGGGAGGCTCGCTTGCCGGCTCTTTATATCAAGTGGCCAAAGCATAAGTTTTGAGTAGTAGCTTAGGCGAGCTGAATTTGAAGCAGCGAAGGGAAGGATAAAGAGGGCAAGAAAGAAGGATGATGATATCAACTCTGCGCTCGTAGGCGCCAACATAAGCGCAGGCCAAGAGCGGAGGCCCAGCGTCGCGGTTGGCCGCCTGGCTGGCGAGCAAACAAGGCCATGTGTATAAACTTAAATGGATTGATCTAGGTGACATTTTTTGAGAGCCTCGAGAGATAAACTAACTCTAGAAGGCGACCATCATGACATCGCAAATACGAGTTCTTTCCAAATTTGATAGATCGCTGAACGATCCCACCCAAACCACTGATCCTGAGCGATTGCCGGCATCAGGTTCCTCCGACACCGTATCTAGATTCCATAGTAGAGGCAGTATATGTAGGCTCAAACATGAGAGCGAAGCACGATCATTCAAACTAATAGACAGTAGTGAATGGAACATAGCAAGTTCAGAACCCTCAAGTGAAGCAACATTCTTTGCTGATGGACACTCTGCGATGAGTATTGTCTCAGTTATCGGAGCCAAAGGAATCGGCAAGTCCACACTAATGAATAAGATTGCCGGTAGAGAGGTCTTTGAAACCTATCAAACATCAAAGCAATCTAACAATCCTATAAAATTACGGCATGTTACCAGGGGCATTGATATCCACTCTACTCACCACAGAATCCTCTTGGACTGTCAACCTCTCCTCGCTGTTTCCGTCCTTGAAGACTTTGTGTCTGGTCAATCTAGTTCACAATTTTCAAAAAGCAATCCGGCATCAGACCCAACAACAAGCAGTCACATAATCTCTCTGCAACTAGTGACTTTCCTAATAGCCACAAGTGATTATGTAATTATAATGAGCAAATGGTTGATAGATGTCCATCTGCTCAAATTGATATCTTCCGCAATCATGATGATAGGTGAAGACAATCTTCGAGCAAAGTTCATCATCTACTCAGCAGACAAGACGGTCCACGATAAAAACTTGAAACATTTGATTGAAGATTGCTTAGGAATGGGAAGAATTGAGGGCTATGTTGACAACATTGATAAACTCCTTGATTTGATAACACCATATTCGAGCGAGAAATGTGACCGATATCACAAGGATCCGACCACCTTCTCTGGAAAGAATTGGCTGTCCTCCTGTCAGAGACTCTGGAATACCACCATAAGAAATTCCTCCATGTTTTCAGACTATGCACTCCAAATCTTGAGTACGAGCAACCTCAATATGTAACGTTTGGCCTAAAATTATAGCGAAAATTGCATTTATTTCATAGACTAACGAACTATCTGAGCAACTTCAATCGTTTTTGGAGTCGTTGTTGAGGAGTTAGATCACAGGTCTTGGTATTAGCTAGTTTCTTCGGGGCATTCGTTTTTCCTTTGGATGGCATCTTCAAATCGATTCCTGTGGCTGCCTTGATATCGCGCAACAGCTCGGGATCTTGCCAGTCTGGTGGAGTGACATTCGTCTTCAGGTTATCTTCCCTCAGACGATCTTCTTCGTTTAGAGGTGCACCCTTCGGGTCACGGGGGATTATCCTGCCATGGAATGGACATTTCAATCGATCTCTACGGGGGCATAGTTTACCGGACTCAAGACGAACGTTACAAGCCATGATAGGGCTTGAGCAACTAGGGCTAGCGTAGGCGGTCGACGGCTCGATAGTGAAGCTTTCATCTGTCAAAGTATAGTAACTTGAATCACTTAGTTCTTTGGGATCGATCGGATCCAGTCCGTAATCAGATCGCATGCTCTTGGGTATGTATGTCTCTAGGTCCTCTTTTGGCTCCACCTCATCGAATTCCGATTCTGCACATGAGTCTGAATCGACGTTATCAAGGGTTGAAGTAGTTTTATAATCACCAGACTCATGGTCGTGAACGATTTTGAGCTCACCGAGCTTCAGAATAAGATTCATGCATTTACTCTTTAGATCTATTGTCTCTTTCAGAGTGCTAAGGAATTGTTCGCTCCGTTTGCTCAAAGTTTTCTCGATCGTAATTAGCTTGGTGATTTTAGCTTCAATAAGCTGTCTCTTCAACTCTTTGAGATTTTGCACGATTTCTTTGTTGTCGACCGTCCTCTGGATCTCCAAATAAGGGCTGAAGTCTATGCTTATGCTGTGATTCAAGTCTGAAATACCATAATGCTGGCGTTCAGGTGGATCCTCTGTTGCCGTGTTTAAAGCAGAAGGGTTATCCGTTCTGAGAGCCTCAGAGTTTGGTATCAGGATTTCAAGAAGTGATTCAATCTGCGCGAGCAACTGCTCGATTTCTGGCTTGATGACCTGGAACTCTTTCAATCTGTTTTCTATGGACCTTGTCAGTATTTTTTCTTGCTTCTCAGCCAGTTTCTGTCGTTTTATCAACTCCTCTTGAGTGCGGACCCTGAAATGACTGAAGTCTACTAGCTGATGCTCACGCAAGTATCGATGTGTATATCTTAGCTTCTCATAGCCACAACCGAAATCGGAATTCCAGCTGTTGATTGCCTTAGCTGTCATTTCCTGAAGTAGAATAGCAAACTTTTTGGGAGGTGGGAGGCTGATTTTCATCTTTGGTGTTCTACTGATTGCCAGGGTGAGTTCTAGGAATACCTCTAGATCATTGAGAAGGAGTTCTCGAATATTGTGAGATTTCTGAAATAAATAATCAATCAATTTTAGGGTAGATACTCGAACTTGGGCATGGTCCTTGCGCAAGTGTTTCATGCACTCCCTAAAAACTACAGCCATTAGATCATCCTTACTAGATTTACAAATCCTCTTCAATTCAACTAAATGCTGCTTATCCAAATCAGTCTCTCCTGAGTGAGTGATCTTCTTTATGATGCTCTTTACCTTCTTTTCAGGATCTCTGATCAAGGTCGGAAAATCCATGGCTAGAATCAACCAGTGGGATGCTTCTGTTGAGATATTTGCCAGTTAGTTACTGAATTCAGAATCTTTCTGTATTTTTGGCCTTAGGAGGATAGAGTCGTTGATAACGAGTCTACGAGAATAACATCCCGCCGAGAGAGGCACCATTCTCCGACCTACCACTGTTTGGGCATGACTTCAGAGCCGATTTTAGTCTGGTTTGGTTTGTTGGTTGACAATGGCTTGTCTACTTGTTAGAAGCCAAGATGGACACTGGAGACTGCTAACGTGTATTATTTATTTCAGTTGTGAGAACATACTTTGGCCCGATTTTTTAATTTAACAGGCTTGGTAAATATAGACAGAAGCTGCGTATGCCCGGCGTGTTCACGTATGCTTGGCTAGAGCCATAAGATGTAGATGTTTTACTTGCTGTGGTTATATCTGGGCGAAAATCTAACTAACCACTATGATATACTACCTCCAATAGATTCTCATGTAGTTTAAACATAAGCTGATCTTTTGATCATTATCCTCGCGTTGTCACTGTAGGGAGCCAAAAATAGGTATATAATTGGATCATGAAGCCAGCGGCTAAGAAAAAGCCGGCTGGAAAAGCAGCCGGCAAACCAACTAAAGGACCTAGCAAAAAGTTGCTCGAATTATTGAAACAAACTCAAGTTGCTGCGACAGAGGAAATTGAAAAGGAAAAGAGGGAAGAAGAAGAGCGTCTTCGGAGGGAGGAAGAGGAAAGAAAACGTCTGGAGGAGGAGGAAAGGAAGAAAGCCGAGGAGAAGGAGAAGAAGAAACAGAAAGAGAAAGAACGTAAAGAGCGACTCAAGAAGGAAGGCAAATTTTTGACCAACAAACAGAAAGCCGATAGGAAACGGGCGCTTGAAAGCGCCCAATTCGTGAAGCAACAACTTGCAGGTGTCATCGATGGAACCCTGAAGTTAGAGATCAAGGATAGGAAGCACGATAAGAAAAATGAGGACGGCGACCTCCAGTCTGATTCTGAGAACACAAATGAATGCGTGCTCCCAGATGGGCAAACTTTTAGGTCTCCGGTTATATGTGTTCTTGGGCATGTTGACACGGGTAAAACCAAGTTACTTGATTTCGTAAGAAGAACTCATGTTCAAGACAACGAGGCTGGTGGTATTACACAACAAATCGGAGCAACATTTGTGCCAAGCTCTGCGATAAAGGACCAAACTAAATTCGTCAAGAATAAGCCTAAACTTATGCTTCCAGGTCTTCTCATCATCGACACGCCTGGTCACGAGTCTTTCACAAATCTTAGATCAAGAGGTAGTAGTTTATGTGACATCGCTATCCTAGTGATAGATATCATGCATGGTCTCGAACAACAGACGATTGAATCTATAGGGCTTCTCAAGGAGCGTAAAACTCCATTCGTTGTTGCCCTGAATAAGATAGACCGTCTCTACGACTGGAAAAGTAACCCACGAAGAGATGTTGAGGATTTGCTCAAGCAACAGCCTTTAAATACAAAAGCCGAGTTCGACAAGAGATCAAAAGAAATCATATTACAGTTGAATAAGCAGGGCCTTAATGCAGCCTTATATTTCGAGAATCCAGATCCCAAAACTTATGTTTCCTTAGTGCCAACTTCAGCTGTTTCCGGTGATGGCATGGGCAACCTCATAGCCATGTTGATTTCGTATTCGCAATCGAGATTGATTAAAAGGATTATTTTTAAACCGGACGATCTGGATGCTACAGTCTTCGAGGTTAAAGCCATTCAGGGTTTAGGAACGACACTCGATGTGATATTAATCAATGGGACCCTCAACGAAGGTGATAAGATTGTGCTAGCTGGTTATGAAGGCGCCATTGTCACGCAGATCAGGGCCCTACTGGTGCCACATCCATTACGTGAGCTAAGAGTGAAAGCTCAATACAATGAATTGAAAAGTGTGAATGGATCAATCGGTGTCAAAGTTACCGGTCATGATCTTGACAAAGCTATAGCTGGCTTACAGTTGCATGTCGCAAAGACTGAAGCCGAGATAGAGCGACTACAAATTTTTTGTATGAAAGAGTTCGATACCGCAATGAATAAGATCAAATGTGTCGATCGCGGTGTTTATGTCCAAGCTAGCACTTTGGGTTCCCTGGAGGCCTTGTTAGAATTTTTGAAACAGAGCAAAATCCCTTACAGTAGCGTCAGAATCGGCCCTGTAGTTAGAAAGGATGTAATGAAAATATCAACCATGTTAGAACACGCGCCAACTTATGCCTGTATCCTTGCATTTGATGTTAAAGTAGAAAGAGATGCACAGGAGCTGGCTGATCAATTGGGAGTTAGGATATTCCAAGCTGAGATAATATACCACTTGTTTGATAAATTTACCGCCCACATTGAGGAAGTTAAGAGGAAACAGCGAGAGCAGTTCAAAAGTGTGGCGGTCTTTCCATGTAAATTGAAAATATTACCAAATTGCATATTTAACAAACGTGATCCTATAGTAATTGGCGTTGAAGTGCTCGCGGGGAAACTGAAGCAGGATACACCTCTCTGGGTTGTGGGAAAGGATATCATTATCGGCAAGGTAACATCGGTTCAATCGAATCACGTTGAGAAGGAAATGGCCAAAGTCGGGGAGGAAGTTTGTATCAAGATCGAGAATACTACTGCTGACGCCCCGAAAATGATTGGCAGGCACTTTGAAGAAACTGACATATTAATATCGCACATATCTCGTGAGTCCATCGATGCCTGCAAGAACTATTTCAGAGATGATCTCGAGAAGAGCGATTGGCAATTGATTGTAGAGTTGAAGAAAGTTTTGCAAATTATATAATATAAAATTAAACAAACAAAAATAGGTTACAGAACTCAGAAGGATGTTGAATGAACATTGAGATGTCTTGTCGCAGTGTTCCTGGGCTCTCGTGAGTTGCCAAGTAGGATGAACAGATGAATTGAGGAAGCTTGGAGCGAGCTAACTAACTTGGTGCTGTTCGACTCCAGGCTAATTTGGTTGCTCTACACTTCAATGAGGCGGTGGAGCTCTGTGAATAGTTTCAAAAACTCTCATTGCATAATCAGCCAGAGTAGAATTCGGTGTGAGTTTGAATCCTTGGAGAAGGAACAGCTTCACCGTTGTGGAGGTTCAGTTAGTTAACGAGAATTGTTGTCATCCTTGAAGCTATTATATGACAACAGAAGCCTGTAAAAGGCCATCACAATTACAGGGCAGCTGGGGCTTTCGACTCGTTTTCCTCCCAGCAGTGTCCAGATTGGGACTTGTCCATTTCAGAGACTGAGAACTGAGCATTACGGCGACTCAGCAAGGAAGTTAACCGGTGAGTCAGAGTGAAAGTGATTGCAAGATTTACAGCATAGACGAACTTCTACTTGTTGCTGTCGAGGCTGCTCAGCTCAGTCTAGCTGACCAAACGGGCAAGGACTTATTGTTTGAGAGCAAGGGCCAAGTTATCATTCATACACTCATATGTACATATCCATTCAAGCATTCAAACTTTCGTTCAATCATGCTCGTAAGTGCCGCTGGTAAGAGTTAGAGGGATTTCCATAACTGAGGTAGCTTGTCGTTGGATAAAGAAGAAGGCGGAGCACATGGGCCGAAACTGGAGGGAGAGTGGGAGTGCGAAGGAAGTGGGGGTCTTGTGTGTGAGCTATTGTTGATTTGTGAGCCTGATGTGTTTCCTCCACCTTGTAAACCAGCGTGATTACTCAATGATGGTCAAGATTCATCACAGGTAAGGTGAACACGGATGCGAATTTAACAAAGGCAACAGTTTGATGAGCGCGCAGCTGGCAAGCTTTTAGAGCTCATGGTTCCCGTGCAATCTCAGCCCTTATAGTTGGTAGCTAACCAATTTGAAGACCACAACAATTCTACCAGATTCAGAATTGAGCAGGCTTGTGAAGGAGAGAGATTTCTAGATCACGTGATTGCTGGTTTCGTGCACTTGTCTCGAGAGCATATCCTTACGGACTAGAGTGTCCATAGGAATCAGACGCCCACGATTGAATTTCAAGTGTGAACATTGCGAGAGTGGCGAGGCGAGTACCTGATTGGGGTCAGTTTCGCGCAGTTCTCACGAGTCGTCATGACTGTTGCGACAGGCAATGCAAACTGATTGAACAAAAACAACTAAGTGAGTTTTGGTCAGTGGATGAGTCCGTGCCAGTTTCGAGCGTCCGATCTCTGAGAAGTGGCTACCTGAAAAGCGACCCCAATTTAAAGTGACTTTCGAGAAGCGAGCCCATATTTGAAGCTAATCCGTGAAAAAGGTATGTAATTATGTATGGAGGCACCCGAATTTGCCAGCCTTGACTTCAAGATTTAGATAAATCTCCGCTGACCATACCTGAAGCATCCCCATTTCAGGAGCTCAATCGCGCCAAAATGCGAAATCAATGCCTGATTCCCACCCTTCTGGTTCTATTTTCGGCTCTTATTGTGAATGGCCAGTACGATGGCCAGAGTATGGCCAACGGCTACAGAGGTGGCGGAGGCTACGCCAATGGCGATGGCTATGGTAATGGTGGTGGCGGTGGCAGCTATGGTGGCGAGTATGGTGACGGAGGCGATGGTAGGCCGAAAGTGCATCTCGGTCTAAGGGTAAAGATACCTGCAATTAAGTTCGACTTGCCAAGATTTAGTCTGCCAAAGATCACAGTGAGCGCGAAGATCCGCCAGCCGAACAAGCCAAGAACCATTACGCTACCGGAAATCAATCTGGACACCTCAAGCAAAGTGTCTCAGCCAGATAAAGGAGGTGACAGCTCGGGCGGCTATTATGGTAATCAAGGGGGCTATTCAGCTCCACAATCATACTCTTCAGGCTACGGGAACTCCGATTACGGCGGCGATGAAAGTAAGTTCTATCGAGGTGCTTGTTTCTCTCTCGCACAAACACAGTCTAACTTGAGTACTCTCCAGAAACGAGCTCATTCTCGTTCTCCACCTCTGAGGAAGAATCGGGAGGTGGAGGTTATAACAAGCCCGGAATGTACCCAAATCAGGGGCCGAGGTATAGCTCGACGAATGCCCAACCAACCTACTCGGTGGCCGATCAAGTGGAGCACAGCTCAATACCTGTGGGCCAATACTCCAGAAATATAGAGACACAGCAGCAGAGTAACCAGTACAATAATCAGAACCTAGGTCATGGCTACCCGAACAGAAGTCCGGAGTTCAGACCGTTTGAACAAGGTTACAGGAGCCAGGAATTTCAGGCTAGATTTCCTTCCCATCAGGTGAAAAATTTTGCCAACTTAGAAAGACCTGGCGAGAACAATAACCAGGTTGTCGATGGTCCTGGACCAAACTTGTATGCAGGCGATCAAAGAGGCTGGCAGAGACGATTTTGATCAACTTGCACGCTGAGAGATTCTACTCGAATTGGCCTCGATCAAGCCGAAGGATATACCAATGTGATTCGAATGCGTTTATTACTCGACTATCTGGTTGAATTTAGCCCAAGTACTAGTTTATTTATAACAGACAGTTATTAAAGCAAGTGAGTCCTCGACTACATTCCAGTCGTTGCAAAGCCAACTCGCCTGTTACCAAAGTCAAACACTGTATAATAGGCACCGAGGAAGTTCGTTCCAAAGATCCAGTTTACACTATCGGTAGGCTTGATTGTCAGATAGCAGATGGTGTTCTCGCGGAAGCGGAATGACCTGATGTAATTACGGGGAGTTAGAGCATAAGAGTAGCTATCGATTCTGAACACAATAACCGGATAACTATCCACCTTATTGCATTGGACTAGCCAGAGGTCAGATTCTTTGTCATATTCGGCCTGAATTTCGCTTAAAATCTCTAGAACATCTTGTTTTGGCCCGGAAATCGAATTTGAACCAGTGTCCAGGGTGACTGAGCAACCGAGTTCGCAGGATATAACTTTAGCACCTAATTTGACATATTTAAGCGCAAGTTCCCAAGCAAACCAGCTTCTAATCTTATGAAATTGGAACTCGCCAACGAAACGACCCTCGTCCACCCCGCCTATGGTTAATTCGCCTCCGTAGCGTGAGATTTGGTTTGGATTTAACCATAGACCGAAGACGGGAAGGCGTGCAGAGGTTCGCCCGTACTGACCTCTCGGTAGATCGTTGCTAGTGGGCTCTTCATAATCGTCATACTCGAACGATAGTAACGGGTTCTTCACTCCGGAGCCAGATTGCGCAACCGGAGCCAAGCCGATAACTCCATCGTAAGGTTTATACCTGAATTGTTCGTCGGTCGCTTGTTCGATTGCTTGAAAGATCTGCTGGAAAGAGGCACGAGGGGAGGGCAATTCTGTTACATCGCTCTTCGTCATGTCTTCGTAGAGTGTGAACGTGTCCTCATATATTGTGCCGCACATCGTTGTCTTACGATAGTCAAATGTCAACTCTCTATGGCGTGACCTACAAGTTGACGAATCCCCGCAGCTATAGCCTTCCGAGTAATGGAGATTGTTTGCAAACGGAAACCAATTGTAATACGGAATCCACACTTCACTTGTTGTTGAGTCGAACACAACATTGAATAGCTTTGCTGGGGTTCCAATGCCAACCACTCCAAAGTAGCTCAATTCGGGTTCAGACATTTTGTTTGGGTCGGGGTAATTGACGTGGCGAGTTAGGGTGATGCGAATCTTGAAAGGTGTCTGATTCTGTCGGATGGCAGAGAGTACGTCGTAGGGGTCATCATGTGGACTTGGGTAATAGGCAAGACCAGTCGACCTTGTGAGATCGGACGCTTTAGTCAGATGGGCCAGGTAGCAAACTGCGAGTAGCAGCTGTATTGCAAGCTCGACACTTCTCAAAGAATCGACCATAATTCCTTTCGCGGGAAAGCTTTGCGCTTCTTACTGTCTGAATACTGAAAATGAAACTATGATTAATGGTGAGAAGAGAATCTGAATTAGATTGTTGAAACTGTCTAACATGACTTATATTTGTTCAACTCGGAAGCTAGAAACAGTTGGAGAGTTTTTTGATGGTTCAAATCAAAAGATCCATTCGATCATCTTTGATCAAGAGAAGCTCACGGCTCGAATTACGCGCTACAGGTGAGCTAGATGGTGAGTTGTTAGTCACAAATCTAGGCGCTTAGATCCATCGACGCATTTCGTCCAATCCATTGACGCACGTTAGTTCTAGCCGATAGATTTCAGTCAAGTGAACTTCATGCACCAGCATCGGCCGTACAAACCCCAGGTAGACAAAATACTCATTTGATTTATCGTCAGTTGAAACTTAATCGTCAACCTGATCAACCTGGGAGCCCTTGACCAAAATGCAATCAAGTTTAGCGCCAAAATACATGCGTAGTGAAAATGGCGCCCAGTTCTTTCACCTAATCGGGAAACCAAATAACACATTGTCACCCAGAAGATCGATTGCTCGACTAAAACTTCTCCCATGACTAAAAACATGCGAAACTGAGCGTAAAACCAAGACTA
>Ga0209372_1000608_pt1 | contig 12820 bp, 7 predicted proteins | sample AgamicAtPe_FD_187170 | JGI IMG/M metagenome (GOLD analysis project Ga0209372, IMG submission 187170) | Agave microbial communities from Guanajuato, Mexico - At.P.e (SPAdes) (version 2) | ecosystem: Host-associated > Plants > Phyllosphere > Phylloplane/Leaf | place: Guanajuato, Mexico | collected... | reverse complement strand
CTCTTCTGCCCGCTCGCTCTCTCTCTCTTTCTCTGTGACCGCCTGTTCCCCCTATAAGTTACTGTTGCCTGCAAGCTAGTGCACAGAGTGCGCTGCAAGCGGCGGCCGCGCTCATGAATACAGTTGTAATAAAATCACGAAACCAAATAAATCTGCAATTGCAATAAGTAGGCTAGGAGTTTGCTGGGGTCAGAATAATTGGCTTGCGCTATACAGATTTGGTATAGCTGACCAGTTATCAAGATGGGTGGAAAGAAGGTGTTCGAACTCAGGCTAGAGATTGGGCACAAATCAACACCCTTCAATAGGAAGTTAGCTAACGGTTATACACACAAATGGACCGCATTTGTGCGAGGAGCAAACAATTCCAAGATTGAACATTGCATTCAACGTGTTGTCTTTCAACTACATGAAAGTTTTGATAAACCATATAGAGGTAATGCGACAGCTCCAGTCCCCTCTCTAGTCGAAAACTTTTTCCATAAAATCCACATCTAACCACCTCTCATTCCAACCAGAAATATCCGAGCCGCCATTTCAAATCAAAGAGACTGGATATGCTGGCTTTGAGATACCAATTCAGATATATTTCAAGAATAAGGATAAGCCAAACCATCTAGTGTTCGTCCATGATCTCTGTCTTCTCACAAACAAGCCAAATGATTCCCTCACTACCGAAAAAATTAAATTTATCAACCCCAACAAGGAGTTCGAGAAATGTCTTATCAAATCGGGTGCTCAAATGTTATCTTCAACCGTGAAGAAGGAGAGAAGTGATTCGCCACCGGCCAAAAAACAAAAGTCATCCTCGCTTATTCCCTCGAAGGATATGAGCAAACAGCCTCCAACACCTCAATCGCAGCTATCACAATCTCAATCACAGTCCCAATCCAGCCACCAACTGCAGCAACAACCTCAGCCACATCAACACCATCATCACCACCACCACCACCATCATAATCATCACCATAGTAGTAGCCAAAAGTCTTCGCAGCACAATCAGAGCTATCATGTTAATCGGGATCAACCAGCAACGAAACCAATACAAACTCCGCAGCCGGCAGCCACTAAGCCAAAGCCTTCGAGAGATTTTATTGACATGTTCGGTGCTCCTCTAGTCTTCAATAGTCAGACCAAGCAAAACGCGAAAGAGGAGCCCATCAAAGAGGATTCCCTTGTCAGTGGTAATGACCTTCAGCAAATTCAGATCAGAATATCGAGTCTTTCAGATTCTGAACGATTGCAAAAGATCGTTGACATAGTTGAGGAGGCCGGTGAGTGGTACAATTTGACCTCCAAAAAGTTTGAATTTGATCTCAAGCGCCTGGACAAAAAGACATTGAGCAAAATTGAGAGGTGCCTACAACACTGACCCCAGTGTGGCCAAAGTGGTAAAATTTAACAAGACTATATTGTTTGAGTTGATACCTGTTTCGAAACTGGCAATATGACACTCAATAGTGATGCATTGTTATTAAACATTATGATAAATCATCGTAATTCTCCTGTAAAACTGTCTTAAACAACGATGGGACTCTCAGTCATACTAGTCCGCGTTCAACTAATCGACTTTTGAGAGATGGGTTTTTTTGCTTATTATCTAAGTCATCTGTATCTACATCAATGTTATCACATACGTGGCAATAAATTTTGCCATCCTTATTGACGTACATGGTTGAGATGCCGTCTTTCCATTCATCGATAGATTTAATCTTCCAAAAATTGAAAATCATTCGTGTTAGTCCAGCTTTTCCAACTATTCGCCATCGAATTCTGATATAAGATTCCTCTGGATTGTTGACTAGGTTGAGCAGTTCCACTCTTGCAGAATTGTATTTAACATAGTGATAGCATTTGATGAGGGCAATTTGAGTTGCATATTTCGGGAGTCCTTGAACTTTCAAGCCTCTGATGTTGTTGACAAAAGTCATGTCCTGCGAGTACAAGCTAAGCGGATGAGGTTGAGCGAAAAATCTTGGTACCACCACGGCGAGCTTCTTTTGAAGCTCAGTCAATTGCTCTAAACTTGCTTTGTTATCGGTGGCTGCGCTTGATGTTGATCGACTGATTGCTAGCCGACATATCGAGGTAGGAACAATATGTCTTGGGAGTAGGCAAGACATTTTGGTGGAGAAAATACTAACCCTCCAAGGAGAGAGAGATAGAGATATGGGAAGGCGAAGACTTGGTTGTGACCCAAAGTTTCGCAATGCCAAGCCGCGGGCAGAAATTACGCGAATCTGGACCTTGTGCATCAGAGCACCAATGCACGTTTGGAATCTGGAGGCCTATTTGAAAAGTGGCCAAAGAAGTCAAGGCAGCGTAGAAGCCGCCGTAAGCAAGAAACATGCGAATGTGTTCGCAAGCATTTATGTGGACCGCAGTAGCGGCTATAGCCGATTGAGAAAGTATAGCCATCAGTCAGACGGACGTCTCACCATCGGATTTCTATTGGCACCATCAATACACCAGCGGGTTTAATCCCTAATATTGAACCTGTTCCTCCCAACTCAGCATTATAAGTCACATCTTGCAAGCATTAGGAGGGGATAGTTTATTTAGGCTTCGCATAAAATTAATGGCAGCATCACGTTCATCATAATCCGAATAAAAGTTGGGCACCCGAAGCATTCTATCAGGGTACCAGCCGGCAACCAAAGACAAGCTATCGACTTCAAATCGTACATTTACATAACCTGACATCACTCATATCAGCACTCTCACTCATCATCGCCAACATCTAATTCGCCTATCCTCTAAATATACTAAATCCTGTGGCTCTCCCTCTTTCTTCCACTTGTTCGATGGTATTGACGGACTATCTATGAAGCCAAGCTGATGTCATTGCTATTAATAGTATAAATTGAACCAGACAATAACAACAATTGAACTCCAACAATCGAGCTGTCGGCTAAACAACTAAATAAGTGCACCAAAACGGATTCAATCATGGCACAAATCAACAAACAAGTTTTCCCTCAAGCCTCAGCTCCCCAACGGCAGCAAGGCTATTATCTTGGTGTTTCACAAACAATGTCAGACAGGGAACCTGACGAAATTGAGCTCAAACGTACTGACCAACTCGAGGAATGCTTGAAAAGTTTTGATTTATTCGAAACAGAACAAGAAATGCAGCTGAGATGTAAGGTTTTAAACGAGATAAATAAGCTTTCTCAAAGGTGGATAAAAGAACTGTCATTGGAAAAACGTATGCCACCTGAATTGGCTAATCAATGTCAAGCAAAGATATTCACATTTGGCTCTTATAGGCTCGGAGTCCACAACAAGGGGGCCGATATTGACACACTGCTCGTTGCACCAAAACATGTTGAGAGAGATGACTTTTTCGAAACATTCCAGTCAGCTCTGTCCAAGATGGATGGCGTCGAATACGTACGCGCCGTAAGAAACGCCTTCGTGCCTGTTCTTAAGACAAAAATTTGTGGTATTGAGCTTGATATATTATTTTCAACACTTGCTTTAAGAACCATACCACCGGACCAAGAACTCAGCGACTCAAATTTACTCAAAGGCCTAGATCAACAATCGATTAGGTCACTCAACGGTTGCCGTGTAACGGACGATATATTACATTTAGTACCTATTCATGAATCATTTAGATTAGCTCTACGAGCAATCAAGTTATGGGCGAAAAAGCGAGGCATATATTCAAATGTGCTCGGCTATCTCGGCGGTATTTCGTGGGCCATATTGACTGCTCGAACATGCCAGCTATATCCGAAAGCAACTGCCTCAACCATTGTCAATAAGCTGTTTTTCGTCTTCTCAGATTGGCAATGGCCAAAACCAGTACTCCTTGTTGCGCTCAGCGACAATGACCTCGGACTCCAAGTATGGGACCCAAGATCAAACCCAGCAGACAAGTATCATGTGATGCCAATAATTACACCATCATACCCTCAACAAAATAGTACATTCAATGTGACAAGATCAACGCGCGCCATAATATCTGACCAATTCAGACAGGCGAGAGATATAACAGATGAGATCATCAAGGGCACCAAAACCTGGGATGCTTTCTTCGAGCCAATTGACTTTTTCGGACTTTACAAGTCCTTCTTGGTCTTGAGAGTTTCACCTCAACCAGAATGGGTATCTCTCGTTGAATCGAAGATCAGGACTCTTGTCCAAAGTTTAGAACAACACCCTGTGATACAATTAGTGCACACTTACCCTTCCCCTTTTACTAGCCCACTGAAATCAGATCAAGATATAACATGGTGCATAGGACTTCAATTCACTCAAGGACCTATTGTCGAACCAATTGATCTGACCAACGATGTTCACAACTTCAAGAATACCAGTATGTATCAGTCGCAGATCAAACTTTTCATTTGGTCCACTCAAATCCTCTGTTTTTAGATGCGAGTGTGCTCGTATGTTCGCTTTCTGTTCAGTTCAGTTTCAAGTGTAGATAACGTGCGAGGTTTAGCAAAACAAACTTTGCAAGCATGTGCTCGTGCCTATCTAATTCACCAACCTTTGAGGATGGGTCTCGCTATTGTTGATCAATTTACTAACCTCTCTATTTCATCTACCGTTTTGGTCCCAATTCAAATGTCTAGTCAAGGACAGAGGTGAACAGCAACTCAAAGACCATTACCCTGTAGATTCGCTCAGAATTGAGATAAAATTTGTGAACAAGAAAGAATTAAGGTCTTTGGACTTCATAAGACCTGAACTTATCAAGAATTCCACAAAAAAGTCGTCCGGTAAGAGGAATACACACAGCGAAAGCTCCTCATGTGATTACAAAAAGAAGAAGCAGGATAAAGAGGAAGCAGATAAGCAAGAAGCAGATAGTAATGGGGTGTAAATTGGTTCTCGTAGTCCGAAAAGATCTCAGTATGGGCGTAGGCAAAATCGCCGCTCAGTGTTCTCATGCTAGTGTAATGGCTTATCAAAAGAGCAGCAAAATAATGTTACTTAAATGGGCATTAAGTGGACAGAGAAAGATAGTCGTTGGATGTCCAGATGAACAAGCATTCATGAATATCAGGGATAATGCCAAACAGCATCGCCTATTGACAAATATTGTTCGCGACGCCGGCCTTACCCAAGTAGAGCCGGGTAGTGTGACTGTGCTAGCTATAGGTCCGGCTAAAGACGAACTAATAGATCAAGTTACCGGTCATCTTAGTTTATTGTGAGAATGATATTTACGATAGTGCTAGATTTATATTAATAAAATGAAAAAAGCTTGTTCAACTTTGTGGTACCCTATCGCTCTTAAAACTGTGCACACTTTATTTGTATCACTCGCTTCCAGGTGTTGCAGGATCGAACCCAAGATCTGGATCTGTTGGCTCGGAGTAGATGAGACTTGAGGGCTCAAATAGAGGTTTTGTCTCAGCCAAATCCATGGCTGAATAGTTGGTTGGCCCAGTGCTACCATTGGACGAAGTTGAGTTGTCGCTATTGTTCTCAATCGTTGTTGGCATTGTTAGCCTGCCGTACTTTTCTAAGAAAACTCGTATCGGTGATCTGAACATCTTTTTCGCTCGCTTTTGATCGATTATGAGATACTGTGGCCCATTCGTCTCAGCAAGTTGTTGACCAGATACTTTATCAATTTTAGATGCCTTCCCTGACACGGTATGGTTTTTTCTCTGTAATGAGTCTTGGTTTGTTAGCTTGAATAAATAAGTTATGTCATCTACCACAGCAGTTAGCTCATAGCAAGATCCGTTGATACGATCGATGAGAGCTTGAATTTTCCTAAGTTCCTTCTTTAGTTTAACTTCGTTTACGTTAACAACGTACTTGACAGGCTTGTCAGCTTTAGTAGCTGTCTCCACCTCTCGTTCTTGGCCACCATGTTTTGTGCCCTTTCCATAATTTTGTTCCTTAGCGGTCGGACTCAACCGGGGCGTACTGTTGTGGCCTAATTTTGTTTGAACGTCATTCTTACCTCTACTGATAGGCCATCTAGTTCCACGCCAAGGCTTCTTATTGGTGGCGATCGTCGCATGGGGTGCAACCGTCGAGCCTAAGACGACGGCCTCTGAAACCTGAGGGATCACATCGCTCTCGAGCTGCTGTTGCAAGCTATCGCTTTCCTTTTTAATCCTGGTTGAAAAGATTTTTGTTGATTGCACCTTCTGGTAAACGTTAGATTCCTCAAGGCTACCCGACTGGCGGCTTGGCTCAGTTGAGTCGGTTGCCATCAGTCTATTATACTCTCTAACCAAAGTTCTGTTGCTCATTTTTTGGCGCAAGACGCCCTGCACCTGTTTCGTCATAGCCTCAAGAACTTTTCGTTCGTGTTTCGCCTCCTTTGCCATCTTAACAACGAAATCGCGCGTTCGATATAGAAGACCAGCATAAAGAGGCATCTTTTTTTTCAAGCACAACTTGTATGAATCAATGAGCTTTTGATCCAATTGCTGAAGTTGGCGCATGGATCGTGTAATCAAGAGTTTGTGCTTGCCTCTGATGGCTGCTAGCTGGTTTCGAATGGTTATCAACGCATTCTGATTCAATGGTTGCTCTCTATAAACAGTAGCACCTTGTGTGCTCTTTGTCGGCTCTAACTCTCCATGGTCACCTTTCCTTGAGCTATCATCGGTTGGCCTCCGACGCGGCCTCTCTGGCTCTGGGTGCTGCTTGCTCAAAGTTGTCGCTTTAGGCTCAGACTTCTTTGATGCTTGCTTCGGTGCGATCCTCATCCACCAATCCGTGGAACTGCTTTGACTTGGCACTGCCTCGCGCCTGAACTTCAGGTTGAGCGGAGCAATCTTGCTTGCGATCGTATTTATGTCCGACACTTCCGGACCCTCAAGGCGGGCAAGCATGAAATCCGGGGATTGGCTTAAGTGGGCATCAACCAATCCAGTCTCTAAGTAGTTGTCGCTATCCTGAAGACTCTCGACGACGATACCGATGGTGGTGGTATCGTCTTCGGTGCTCGTTGTGGTCACTTTGTTGTCTATATCGTCGGGCATTATCTTCAGCTTGTCGCCAGGATGAACTTGCGCGCCGCTCGTTTTGACTAGCGACTCCGTAGGATTTGCTTCACTCGAAGATGGGGAGACATCTCTTTGCTCTGTCGCTATGCTGTTTGAATATTCTGTTGATATTGCTTGTTGAGGTTCAAGAATAGCAGCCACAACTGAGATCGTTGGGTTGTTGTAGCTCCCGGGGATGCAATGGATAGTGACGTGTGTAATGAATATGAACGCCAGCATCCTTTTGTGATGCCGATTGTTGGTTACGTCGAGCTCTAGTTTGCAAACCAAATGTCCTTGTTTCACTTTTTCTTCTCTTGAGTTACTGTTGACGGGCATCGTGGCAATTCTAGGGACTCGCAATGCAGTCTTTGCCGACTACTTGAAGGGAAACGATGAAACTCCTTGCAAATGCACTTAACCTTGAGGCTAGGCCTTGAGCGTTGGCTGTCAACTTATTGATTGCGACTATTCCTGGTGCTGCTCATCCTTTTATTCCATCCTCGAGTCGAGCGCCAAGAAGGAACGAGATGGTTCATTCAAGGTTGACCGAATGACTGAGTTTTGACTCGCCTTACTAGGTTGTTACGTGAGGAGATGTCTTGAGATAAGAGTATGGGTGTTGCTGCTGCTGCTGCTGCTGCGATCATGCGGATTGAGCGGTTGACCAAGAAGAGTTGAGAGGGAAAGAGCTCAGGAGAGTTAACGTTGGTCAGGCCGAGGAGGTTGCAGCCTCGAGAAGGGAAGGAAAAGTAGGCAAGAGGTTGAGGATGGTCGACTGGACGGAGATTTGCAACGTTTCGTTAAAAAATATTGCGATCCCTCAAGAAGCCGGAAGACAGCGCTAAGCCTTCGCAGCTTAGGTAACCCTTTCGACACAATCGAACGGCTGTTTGGATGCGCCGGCGCATCCAAACAGGTGCATCAGTTTGTTGTCATCAAGCAGAAGCCTTCTGCGAGAAGGTCGTCGGTGTAGCAACGGCTGCAGAATCAGCTTATCAGGACTTGACTCCAACGGTTCATACGCCGGCTAGTAGGTAAGGTGGCGCGACTTGCGTGGTCACGTTTGCTGGTCAGTAGGATACGACATCAAACTGAGCAAGCTGAACAACTTCGTGTGTGAATCTTAAAATGATGCTACTATGATAGGGAGAATAACCGCTTGCCTTTCTTGTGCAATGGCAGCAAAAGTTGCTCAGAATGAATGCACTTCTCGCCCATCTCAATGAACAGCCAAGGTAAACTAACCCTTCCGGGTGAACAGAGAGAGAAGGTTGATATCAATCCAAGTATTCTAGAAATACTAATTCCTATTTCTTCCCTCGCTTAAACCCAATGGCTCATCTGATTCTGGCAACCCTCGCTTGACATCTCTGAGCAGTGTCCTTGATAGCGAATATATGTCACCTTATCCAGATAGACTCGGTCGGCAACTCATTGGCGATTTGAACGAGCTGCTGAAGATGGATTACGTGACCGACAACGACTTCCTCGCCTCAAACTCAGTGACCAACAATCACGAGCGAGAAGTGGGCTAGACAGCTCCCGACAATCAGCACCAATTTCTGGTCCACAGTCTCGTTAGCCTCCGCTTTTCTCTAATCCGAGAGAGGACTCATTCTTGACTGGATAGAAACAAACGGTTCAGCGGTCGCATGCGCCACACTCTAAGCAATATTCTGTCATTAACTTGATAGCCCTTGGTACACCAACCGACGTGCTTGCTATTCTTCGGCTTGGACCCAATGCAATAGAATGCAACAGCTTGGTGTCCCTCGAGCAGGATCCGAAGTTCGATCTGGGTGGATGGGTAGCACGCCGGAGATTGTGTCATGATATGCGCAAGCTTGTAATGTTATCAGCAAACACAGGCAACGCAGCCACCTGAACAGGTTAAAACTTTTTTCCATGGAGCACGAGGGTGGGCAGATTTGCTCGATGTTTCCTGGTCGCATTGCTGAGGCTTAGGCTCAATTACAGAGTTTATCTATTCTCATCGGCCGGCCAGCAGTTTAGGTACGAATTCTGGCAGTTCAATGGTTCAGGAGGAGGAAGTGTAGCCGACACATATTGGAACTGAGTGTTTGTTCTTGCTCAGGAGGAAACAAGGTGGTTCAAGTGTTGCTTGGCTTCAGCTAACATCAAGCAGCCAAGCTGTTCGTTTGCTGCATTGTGTTTGCTTATGAAATCGACTGCTTGGCCCTCGGAGCGAGCTCGCTTTTTGTTCAAGGTCAAGCATGGACGAGAGTCCATTGTCGCATCTCGCAAGTGGCCATGCGAGCCATTGTTGAATGCGCCCTTGCCGTTAGGCGAACCGACAGCTATTTGGCTGGATGAGGTTTGAGGCAAAGGGTTGAGGCGATTGATCGATCACAATTCATTCGCGCAATAATATTGACCAGCCGTTGGATCCGAAAAGACTGGACGAAAATCTAGATTTGAAGCTCGAAGACAGAGCTGTTACGGTTTGATCGATCGGCCATCACGCAAATTAAACAATTCAGCGCCTGGCCACTCGCAACGAGGATTTGTGCCGAAATAGTGCAACAAGTTTCTTGGGGATAAAGCCCGCGAAGTAGCACATAATGGATGGGAGGAGCTTGGCGCTCCAGTGGCGTCTTCTTTGATCCGATGCTATCTCGACAGCAGGTGAACCTCGTGAGTCTTTATTCACAAACTTGCCAAGCCTTCCTCCCTCCCTATCGCTCGTTCTCTCAATCTTCGGCTGGTGTTGCCACAGTTTTGCCTCCATCCTCTTCCTCACTTGAAGGTCATCTCTCAGCGCTCGGCCGCAATCGGACAAAGTATTTGCCGTTATGACAGCGAATGAAATGCTTTTCCAACTGCCGGCAAGAATATGTGAACTAATCAACAAAGCTGTGTAAAGGGTTGAATAAACTCACTCGACTGCAATCTAAATATGCACTACTTGTGTCGTGCCGTGTCTATACCTGTGTGCGTTGATTATCTTGTTCAAGACTGCACATGCCCAAGACTACAAATCTAAGGCCAGGATACTTACACTCCGAGAAAACTCGATCGGACGCCCTCGGAACACTTCTTCTGGTTCAAGTTCCAGGTAGAATCGAGCGTACCAGACCAAAAGTTGTGTTATTAACTCGTGTGTTCGCTCTCTCGCCTTCGCAACTATCTGCCCACGATGCTTAGTAAATTTCTGTCACTCGCTAGACAGGCGCAGCCACCATGATTAAAAGTCGAAAATACTCTTAATGGAATTGGCTTGATTCGCGAACTTGCTGTGGCCGAGTGTGTGAGGTGTTGGAGAGAGCTCGAGAACTCTCTGCATCCCTGCAATGTTAATTTACTTATCTGCAGTTGCCTCCAAGCGACTTGAACTTAGATTTGAAATTATTTCGACTTTTTTCTTGCTGTATTGGAATGGATTTCTCTCTGAATAAGGGGCTTCGACAGATTTCGGTTGCGAGATAATTTGGCGCGAGGTAGAGTCCATTCGAAGCAAATGAAATGTTCACAAGACAGACAAGAGTTGGTCAGACTGAGCTAGAGGTGCTACTGCAATCCATTCGCCTATCGCCCCGAAACAACCAATCGCTCACTCACTCACATCCCTAATAACTCGCTGACTATCTAAATCAAGCAACTTGTTTCAGTCTGCCTCGTAACTATTGAGCCTGCTTTTGCTGCTACTGCTGCTAACCGTTTGCACGCGATCTGCAACTTCAAAGGGCTCGCATGACGCAACCAAGGAGAGACTTTTGTCATCTTCGACGCCATAGAGGATCGCCCGAAAGTTGGCGGGCAAACGGAGGCAGCCAGACAGAGGTTAAGCAACGCGTGTTGTTTTAGAGAAACAATGCAAATAAGTCTACCATCTCACAAATAGGGATAAAAGTGCTTTTGCCGATCTTATTGCGGCGGGCAATGTTTTGCCAAGCTCGCTAGTCAATCAAGCAACAGTGAGAGGGATTCCGAGTGAGCTTAAGGTGTCTTTTTATTGCTCGAGGTCTAGTGGGATCGTTCTCTGGGGGTTAAAATTAAGTATGCATTGTCTATCATGAAGCCGCAACCTTGCGATGCAAGATGCAATAAATCCATCTCTGACTATCTGAATGCAAACAAGGGACACTAATTGTTGTGTTGGTCAGGCGATTGCAACTTAATTCAAGCAGCAGTTAACGGTCTAGGTTAGTGAGGCCACACAACCTGTCTGAACAGACAGCCGATCTAACGGTATCGTTCAAAGTGCCGTTGAGAGCTCACGGCGCCATCTCGCTTCACAAAAATCACTCGATGGAACTTTGCCACCGAATCACAATGCTCAACTTGACTTCAACAAAATGAAACGGCCAAACTGGATTCCATATGGCGGCGAGCTAAGCAGCCACTAGCTCCACCTTTGATTAAGCAAAGCAAATTAGCCTGATTAAGTCTCGCAAACATTATTTAAGGCCCCAGCCTCTTACGTAACCATTACCACTTGTTGTCAAGAAACAACCTGTAAAGAGGATTCGGTGAAACTGGTCTACTGTGCGATTCTATTTCATAAAAGTTTAATTGATTTGCAGTAGTTTATGCATTCTAGGTAAAGTAAGGTGGTGTAATTACAATTGTATGACTCTATAATACATTTGATCGAGTGATTATCGGGTAGAGCGAATCATTTGGGTGATAGTGGCATTCATGAGTTGCTGGGTGAGTAAGATCAATCATCATCGGAGTCGGAAGTTTCCACTTTCCTGCCCTTTTTGCCTTTCTTCGGCGAGGACACGTCGACCTTTTTCCTGTAACTCGCGATTTCCTTCTCATACCTAGATTTGTCCTTAGAGGCGAGGGCTTCGTATTTAGCTTTCTGAGCTTGGCTTAAGTTAGCCCATAATCGGGCACACTCTTTTGAGACATCGCCAACGCCTGATCCAGCTGGTAGCGAGGCCTTGACTTTGGCCCTTTCATCATTACAGAACCAGAAGAATGCTGACAGCGCTCGCTTTGGCGCGTTTGGGTCCTTCTTGGCCTTCTTTCCCTTCTTGCCTTTGCCGTCTTTTGGCGGAACATAGGTGGCCATCTCGGTGTCGTACCTCTTCTTGTCCTTGTCGGCCATTTGAATGTACTTCTTCTTCTCGCTCTCGCTCATCTTCTTCCACGAGTCGGAACACTTCTTGGAGAACTCCGAGAAGACGACGTTCTCATTTGGGTGTTTCTTCTTGAAGTCTTCCCTGGTCTTTTGGACGAAGTAGGCGTAAGACGACATGCGTCCGCGCGGCTTGTTGTCTTTCGCCTTGGCCATCTTAATATCTAGTTGTCGGAAGCAAATGTGTGTTGGCTGAAAATTAAGTCAGTGGTGGCTGCCAATCTGGTTAGCTCGCTGGGTGTTTGTTTATTATTTACTATGGAGTTTACAATTGCGATGTGACAGTTGGGGATTCTCGTTCGTTCGTTCGTTCGTTCGCGCGCTTCGGAGTGAGAGCCCGCCGCCAGAATACTGCACAAGTCTATGGGATCATAGTGAGGGGAGAAGTAGCAGCAGCGGGCAATGGGAAAAGCAGCAGTGGAACTGAACGTGCAATGGGAATGGCAAACTCTGCACACTCGCCGCTGCTGCTGCTGCTGCCTTGCAAACTCTCTATGTGCATTTGCTGGCATAGGAAAGAAGCGGGAGTATGTAGGCAGGCAGGCAGGCAGACTGCGAATTGGAGTCTACGGGAATAGCACAGAGCAATGGAGGCAACGGCGGCTGCGGCGGCCCAGCAAATCCAGTGCATACACACATACGGCGGGCAGCGCATTGGAAGAGAGCGGCCGACTTGCAATGCAGAGCTCGCCGTGTTTTGCCAGTCTGCCCGCTCACAGTGGCGGCAAAGTGAATGCAAGTT
>Ga0209372_1000606_pt1 | contig 12869 bp, 7 predicted proteins | sample AgamicAtPe_FD_187170 | JGI IMG/M metagenome (GOLD analysis project Ga0209372, IMG submission 187170) | Agave microbial communities from Guanajuato, Mexico - At.P.e (SPAdes) (version 2) | ecosystem: Host-associated > Plants > Phyllosphere > Phylloplane/Leaf | place: Guanajuato, Mexico | collected... | reverse complement strand
CCAACTGCCAAAGCCAAACCAATAAGTCTTGCTCACTCCCGATCCAGTGGCCAGGCCATCGACAAGTTGGCCTTGGCGTCTAAGCGCGCCGCCAAAAGGAGACTGAGCCCCCTAACTAGGCCGCTGCCGCCGCCGCCGCCGCCGCCGCCAACAGACAAGCTGAGGAAACTGCAACTAACAAGCGAAATAAGCGGCATCCCTGCCACCGCTGCCGGCGCCCCTAATCCCTCGCCTCTAGCCCCTCGGTGGCCGGCGGGCAGAGTGCTGTCCGCATGCCACCAACTAACTCCCTATATGTCCCTATTGACATCCCCCTTGCCTCCTCTAAGCCGGCCGACCGGATTCAGCTCGTCTAGCTGAAGCTAATTAGAGCAAGCCAGCGGGCGGCTGGCCGGATAGGCGAGCGAAATAATCGCAGGCTAAACTTGAGACTGAGCTAACGAGAGCTGTGCACTCAAAGCTGAAAGTCGCACCTGCCATTTGGAGGCTCCGCGAGCGGCCCGCCGGCCACTTCAGCGGAAATTTGGCACAGTTGCGCGTACGGTGCGCATCCGCCACTTGCTCCAGGTGCCGAACCTTGATGGGCTCGAGCCAATGGCGGCGAGTGGGGTGACCAACTCGGTTAGGGCGAGGACCGAGAGTCGAGGGCTGGGGCCAGGAGGCGATTGGTAGCAGTCGATTGAGCGCTGGGATTTGGGCTCGAGCATTTGTCGGTTAGCATTGAGATCACTGAACGCTAGCAATGGACTCGTCTTGTTTGACTTGCTTTTCATCCAATAGGCAACCAGACAGAGACTCTGAATTTTCTCAGCTAATCTGTTTCAAGAAACAAAGGCCAGCGTTTGCCTGTGCGAGCTGACACACTGAATTGGGCCAAACAGATTTAAGTGAACCATAGACGGCAACTCAATGAACAGGACATCTCACCTCTCCTTCGGTCGAACCCACCATTCTAGCGCCTGTTTTGCGTGACCTCACGTGCTGGGTTGAGTTTACAATTGTTGTTGTTGTTTTCTGCTATAAAACGAGCATCGAAGAGCTTGGGCTGGTGCATTATGAGCGCGCGAGCCTGATTGAGATAGCAGACAGTCCCAGAGCCGAGCTGCCCTCATGGGGCCATAATTGGGGCCAGAGGGCGTGGATTTTAGACGGGTCACAAATGCGGCCTAAGTTGGGTTTGGCCAAGGTGAGCCCGGAATGCGAAACGTGTTGTTTGGCCGACCTTTGCAAGCACCGTTGTTTGGGCGCCGCAAGGAGGGAGCAGAGAGTCAGATTAGAGCTGAAGATGGCTGGCTACCATTTGGCAAACTATTTATCGCGCTTCAGCCTCCCGCCGTTACGTGTCATAAATGACAGCCCTTTCGCCAATCCACCTGCGTTCACGCTTGCTTACGTGCGCCTAGTCGACCCGCTAACAAGGTAACGAACCTTGTTACCTTTACAAAATGGCAACAAACAAACCTGGCGCGCTCAAAATGTGTGTCATCGCCTGGGAGGCACGATCAAAATGGGAGCATAGCGCCATTCAGGAAGGTTTAGAGATTATTTCCTCACCATCGGTGAGGCTAGTGTTTGTCTGCGCTCTATCGCCGCTACTCTAAATCCGTCCTCATCTCCAACGCTCGCCAGGCTCCAACGGAATCGGCGAGGGAAATCCCATGCTCTATCTCATTGCTGTGAACTGCTCAGTTATCGAGCCATCAGCACCGTTGATGGGCCGCCATTTTTCGTTTCGAGCTAGAATCAACTACAACCTCCCTCTGGGGCTTGAGCTTAACGTTGAGACAATCAATTCCTCGCTCGACATTGTCCTTCTCCGATTCTGCAGGACAGCTGATGAACTCGCAAGCTGACCCGCTGGGATTACGCATCTTTACATCGATGCCATTCGAATCGCGTCTAGTGGCTTAGTCTCGATTCCCAAGAGCAAGCTTGGGGCCGAGCAAGTTGCTCATGTCTGATCAAACCTTCATGCCACTATTCTCGTCACATTGCACACCCAAGGGGCAGACAATTGGCGGTCTTCCCTCATGTGTTCGGTCAGTCTAATTTTCCGCCCCTACATTTGATCACAACGTATAGCTAGCAATTCAACAAGTCTGCTCTGCTACCTAATAAAAGCAATGCTTTCGATATGACAACATGAAAGATACCAAACGAGAGGTGAGAAATTGGGCCCTTCATTTTACGTTTGGATCCTATTTAAGCAAATCGAACTCGACAATCGCCCAGCTCCACTCGTCCGCCTTGAGGATTGAGGGTTGAGCCCCGTGGGCGACAAGTTTAATCATCAGCAGCCGTAATTGAATCAATCAATGGACAGGAAGCCGCTCGGCTGTTGTCAGCTGTATATCTGCAGTATGGACCATAAGTGGACCTCACGAAGCTCTCAAAGTTCCATAAAATTTCGCGACAAGTGACTGCAACCTTGATCCAGCTGACGGTGATCGCATCCAGCTTATCTATTTGTGGTTGGGCCAGAATGAACATGTATGGTTCGAGGGCCCTCTTAACGGCGAAACACACATTTCCCAGCGTACTCTGGGCCAACCTGCCGAAAGCCTCACGGCCTCTCCTCTTGTCCATCAAGGTCTCGCGCTCTGACGGGGATCTCCTCTGTCGTTGGAGATAGGCGAGGACAATTCTCGCCAGCTGAGTCCTATGCGAGTCATCCTCGCACGATTGGCTTTGAATTTTGTCGATAATCCCACCTAGGAGAGACATTCTCTCTCGCTCACTCAGTTCCAATCTATCCACAGCAACTCTAACGCCTGAAACAAACTTACTCTTGCATGATTCGAACAGTTTTTCTCGACATACGTTCAGGTAAGGAATGACGTTTACCTTTGAGGGCGAATTGTATTCAAGCAAACGATCCAGTTCAGAGAAGGCCGACCGTAAGCATTTATTTTCATTCACCTCGCTGGCCGCGATTAGAGCTTGCACATTCTTAAGCTTGAAGTTTAGCGCTGGATCGCGTCCGGTGGTGAAAGTAGCCTCTAGTCTCTTCAATGAATCTAAAACCTCATCAAAACTTAATGGCTCCCCGTTCCTAACAAACACGTTAGAATAAATCTGCTCCCACTCGTTTCCGGCCAAAACAAGGCTGCAAAATGCAAACCCAATGGTAATTAAACAAAATTGCTTGACCATGTTGGTGCCTTTGAGACAGTTCGTTGCCGATTGAATGATGGATGATGGGGGATACTGTTGAGCAGTGCCATATGGGATTTGCGCTAAAAATAGAATGTTCGATTCTCATAAGTGAGCCTCTCAGGGGCATGACTCATGGCTCAAAATCGCAATGGTATTGGTTCAACGGCCATCGCTCACCTCCGCCTCTAGATCAACCGGGACATGATATTCCAAGATTTCATCAGTTGATCAACGACGATGATTCGCATAACCCTTCTCTGAACGGATTATTTCAACTAAATACCATTCCAACGTCTGCAACCTATCGTGCATGCATAATTTAATCGTAGATAACTTCGTCAAATTAATTTATTTAAAAGCACTTGAGTTTCGCTTAAAATTATGATATAAATGTAGATCAATACTAATGTTGCAGGAGCTAAACAAAAGTAGCAACCCTCTGGGTCTGAATAGTGGGTAATTCATGCTTTCTCTTGACACCATATTGGCCAATGAAGGATCCGTCCTCCTCAAACTTCGAGCGATCTCCCTCATAATCTGTCATTGAATCTTCATCTGACTCGTTCAAACTATTCAAAGAGTTACCGCTTCTCAGTGGTTTCGTTACACTCGACTGAGCACCCTTGTATTCGTCAAATCCGTCCTCGTAATCGTCGGTGTCCTGACCTAAAGCTATTTCCTTCTCATGCACAAGATATTTGCCTCCGCGATTCTGTTTGACGAAACAAACAAGAAAGAAGACAATCAATAATAAGGCTATGGCGCACATTAATCCAATAAGCCACCCTGGATCACTCAGGGGATCAGATGATGATCTGTAAATGTAACCGTTGGTGGCCACTTCTTCGATCTTACTGGCAGTTTGGTATCTGCCATCAACAGAAACAACTCGAACTTCATAAATACTGCTCAAGTCGAGACCCTTGATGTTAATGGTATCGACGTTTGCTTCCATTGGCGATTTTTGCCACTGCGAGTGGCCCATTTTTCTGAATTGCACATAAAACATGCTACCGGGTTTGTTGCCCCGATAATTTGGTAGCCACGTAATGCGGATACCAAAACTACCTTCCTCCTCGGGCAGCTTGGTCCATATAAATGCAGGCTCATCAGGAACTATTTCACCTTTGTCGTTTGTATTTGCCTCGATAAAGTATGGTACGCCTTCGCCAACTCTCGTTTTTGCAACTATTGTTATTCTGTACTTCGAATTGGATTTCAATCCAGCCAACTTGGCTCTAGTTTCAACAGGATCATCAATGGATGGTCTCCTCTTGATTCGTTCCTTCAATTCGGTTCCGACGACTTCCTCATAGTAAATTTCGTATCCAACTAAAATGCCATTGACCTTTTCTGGCCGTTTCCAAATGAGATAGAACGCATTAGAGCCCATAGGTGTAGCTATTAGAGAAGTTACCGCTTCGGGTGTTCCTTCCGGGGTATTTACTGTGATTGCGTTAGATGGTGGGCCGGAGTAGATTTCGTTGGCCGCCATTACCTGGACGGTGTTGTTTGCGAATGGCTTAAGGATCTCAGCCTCAGCGACGGTAATATTCCCAAACATGACTTCTTGTGTGCGAAAGTCTCTATCCTCTCTATCAGCCCAGGCTTGGATCTTGTAACCTTTGAATCGACCTCTGATTGAATCAAATGGAACCGGATCCCAGCTAAATAGTCCCTTGCTAGGTGACAATAGTTTCACTAATTTAAAGTTTTTGGGTTCTTGCGTAGGTAGGGCCTGGCCGGAGTACCCGATCACTTCGTCAGGTGCCATAGCAGATTGTCCTAAAGAGTTGTGGGCCTCAACTTTGATTCGGTATGGTACATAAGTCGGTTGGTTTGTAACGACATACTTGCTCTCTTTCCAATCATTGATGATATGAGTAGTGTATTCTGCGTCTGGGATATCCTCTCGGCGCCAGTAGATTTTGTAGAAGAAACCAGGCGCATTATGATGCTTCCTATCCATTGCAGTCCATGAGATGACGAGATTGTTCGGGGTTGTTCCTTTACCTTTAACATCGGTTGGGTTGGTGAAAGGCGCCGCCTTCTCTGATGTACAAGTTAGCGATGGTTCGCTTGGCAAGCTTTGTCCAATTTTGTTACGAGCGATTACTCTGAATGTGTAATTAAGCCATGGTTGTAAACTTAAGGTAAACCTAGGATCAGATGCGGGCACATTCCAGAATGCACTTTCCCAAACGTCAGGTTTAGCGCTGGTGTTTTGTTGAATGTCGTAGCTTAGAATTGGTGCGCGCCTATCTCCGGTTGAGGTCCACTGGAGAGTTGCCTTCAGACTATCGCACTCCAAGTTTGTTATCTTGGGAGGATTTGGCACATCTTGAACGGTAAGGGTTGCTGAAGCTGAATCTTGATCGAGAGGGGTCCTGGCTAAGCAAGTATAATTGCCCGAGTCCAACTCTTTGGTTTTAGTAATTGAGAGTGAGTTGTCTCGCGATTGAATCATTCTAGGGTCCGATTCGAGATCTATTTTTTTACCATTGTATAACCAGATCACTTCCTGATTGAGAGATGGGTCTGATTCTGCGTTACATCTGAGAACTGCCATCTTGCCGGCTGGTAATTCGATACTTTCTGGTTTTTGAATAATTGATGTTCTAGCTTTGACATGCAACTCACCTTCGACGGTTACTTCGTCGAATTTGTTTGCAGCTCTACATTGATAGACGCCTTGATCATTGGGCATCACATAATCAATTTGGAGATCACCACTTTCGAGGACCTTATAACGCCCTCCGCTTAATTCGACGTTCTCTCTTCGCCATTTAATCTTTGGTTTTGGGGCCCCAAAAACTCGACACCTCAGTATGAATGTCGAGGCTTGAACAGCTAGAGCGATTTTCTCTGGCGGTTCCAGAACAATCGGTGGCAAATCAAGGACATTTAAATAGAAGTCCCTGAATGCATAACCATGTATATTTGAGGCGTTACATTGATACACGCCCATGTCTGATTTCTTAAGTGATTCGATATACAGAGTACTGCCGTCAATTTTGATAGACGGCCGCTTTTGTGCATTGATTGGCTGGCCATTCAGAAGCCATTCGAGATTAGGTTTTGGTTTGCCCTCGGCAAGGCACTCAAATTGAACACTCTCATCCTGGGCTGCATTTGTATTGTTTGGCGCTCTAATCCAATACGGAGCGGATGAGACTGAGACCGTGATTGCGTGTGAGAGTTGGGTTCCATGACCGTTGCTGGCAGTGCATTCATAAGTTCCCTCATCTTGGTCGTCCACGTTCAAGATGACTAGAGTTTTTCCAAAATTTTGCAATGAAAAGCGGTTCCCCTCCAGGCTTCCACCTTTTTTTCGCCATACAATATCAGGGAGAGGAGTTCCAGCGTAAATACAGTGCAGTAATAACTTCTGACCACGGAGCGCTGGAAGCAGGGGCGGCGACAGATATTGCGCCTCAGGCGCATGATGGTTCACGAGGCCTGTGGAACGAGACTGAACTAAAAGTTTTGTTTTACGACCAACCTTGTATTCTGTCCTATAGTAGGAGGTAGCACTGCAGGCGTATAAGGCATTATAGAGTTGGTCGGCCTTGGTTACATTGGAGAAATGGAGCTTTCCCTCCGGATCTACGGTGAGACGAGAGCTGTTGATGCTCTGCAGAGTGCCAGTGCTCGACATGATCATCCAGAAAATGATTGGTTTTGGATAACCAGAGGGTGGGCTGCAGTCTATCGTGTAGGGGTCGCCTTCGTTGACGGAATATTCGCGTATTTTCTCCTCAGGAAATGAGGATAGCTCCGAGCGTCTAAGAAATACTGAGTTTGACATTGAGATTCCGTGTTCGTTCTCTGCAAAGCACTGATAAAGCCCTTCGTCAACGTTGTCTGGTTTTGTGAAGATAAGCGTACCAAGTTTTGGTTTCTGGTTGATCCTCTTATCGTAGGCGACATAGTTGAACCTATCGCCGTTCTTCGTCCACCAATAACGTGGCTCAGGTGAACCTTGAGCCTCACAGTCTAGAGTGAAGGGGTGGTCTGTCTCGTCTCCGGTTGCTTGGGCCACCTGGTAGAGCTGCTCGTGTGCACCATGAGCCGGTTGCTTGATTATGGTTGGCGGTGAGGTTATGTTCGCGGCTGAGCTTGAGGCAGTGGTGCCATCGAGAAGCAACATCAAGGTGGCCAACAAGCCACCCAGCCCGAGCGTCGCCCAACGGCCATTGGGGCGACTGACAGCGATAAAGTTCATTCCCATAATCTAAGTTGCGCGCCTCGTCTTAACTAAAGGCCATTGCGGGGCTTGAGAATGCGTGATAAGCGTAAATAGGCTTTCATTTTTGATCCCACTATCGATGGTCCAAATAAATCTCGCTGAATGGAGGGATGAATAGATATTAGCAATGTTTACAATTGGTCAATTTAGAAACATGAGCGGCCACTGGGCGAGTCTGATTGCGAGCTGAACAGTTTTAGAATACATTGTTGGCCCGGGAAGTTCAAAATTTCAGCAATAAACGGAGCAAAATGAAAATCAATGGCCAATGGGCAACGCTTGCAACTCCATTGAGAAAGTTGCGTTAAGGGGTGTGGCAAGCGCATGCATTATGTGAGTCTCTGTGCCGTCACAGTGCAATTTTTTTATGCTGTGAAACTGAAATTCAGGGTTAATAAACGGGGATTTCGCACGAAGTCATGACATGGATCCATGATTTTGGCGCCCCTTTACGTCATTAGTTCCACCAACCAAAGTTGTCCGAAGATATAACTAAGCTGCCGTGTCAGATTTTTCATTGCCCCATTTTATGATTCCAGCTATTTATTCGCTAGCAACAAGAAACTGACGCGAGCGAGTTACATAACCACAAACCATATTCGTTCAGTGAACCTCTGTATCATCCATGGCCTGATCGAGTTCAGATGGCAAGACACCAATGTCTCCACTGGAGCATTGATCGTCTGACATTCAGTTCCCTCACCACCAAAGTTATCCAACATTTGTCGCCGACCAGAATCCGGCCATTCTCGCAGTAATTCTCCTCCCCTGTTAAGTTTCCTTTGTGAGATATTTGGTTGATGATCAAAGATTCCTTAGCCTGGAATTGTCAACACTATGCTAATCAAGGGTCTAAATTTGGTTTAGTTGGCTCGAGCGTTACGTTACTGCAATGGTTTTTTTGAGGACAAAGACTCTTTATTCTCATGTGATCTATACGTTTTTGGTTTTACATTCAGCGATAGATTTAGATGAACGACTGAGCTACGTAACAGCAGCAACTATCACCTCTAATGGGTTGGCATCATTGCTCAACCAGACTGGAGCAGGACCCAGAGGCCATGATAGTGTTGAAGTGAGAAATTTCGATCAGGGCTGGTCGGCAAGGGCTCAGAAGTCCGGCGCTCGGAGCGCATATCCACTTTCAAGCCTGACTGCTCTCGGTGACGCGTTCGGCTTACTCAATAGGTTCAACATCTTCAAGGACCAAGAGGCAACTAGATATCTCGTTGTAGCTAACCAAGAAGATTACGTATCATCGACACCAGTGTCAACGCCTCAAGTGGAAACATTAGCCACCGAGCTCGAGCCGGAGCTCTCTTTTCCGACCCTTGAGTTACAAGATAGTGAATCCAAGACAAGGAGAACAAAGCAAAACAGTATCTCTGACGCTGAAAGAAGTCCTGTTATTATGGTGCCAGGTTACGGGGGTTCCAGATTAGAGGCTAAGCTTGACAAGCCCAGCGTCGTACGCTACTTTTGTGATAGGAAATCGGACTGGTCAGACATTTGGATCAGGGTCAAACTATTGCTACCCTATATGATCGACTGTCTGATTGACAATCTTCGATTAGAGTTCGATCAGGCGACAAATACAACCAGGAACCCGCCAGGAGTTGAAATCAGAGTCAAAAATGCTACTCACATATCAAGTGTCGAATATTTGCACCATCTTCCGCTGTCTGGTTTCGCATACTTTGCACCGATAGTAGATCGATTGGTCGATTCATTGGGCTACACACGCCAGGTTGACATCTTGGGAGCTCCGTACGATTTTAGAAAGGCGCCCAATGAGCTTGCCGACTACTTTGTCCAACTGAGGGAAACAAGTGAACAAACTTATCATGCTAACGGGATGAGGTCCGTATCTTATGTTTGCCATTCAATGGGCTGCAACAATATGCTATACTTCCTCCAACGTCAGCCAAAATCCTGGAAAGACAAATACGTAAAACGCCTAATCAGTGTGGCAGCTCCTTGGGGAGGATCCTTGTCGGCTCTGAGAGCCGCAGCCTTAGGCGACGACTTAGGCATGCCTTACTTATTCAGTGAGTCCAAGTTAATTCAAGTTCAGCGATCTCTTCCTAGCACAATCTTCCTATTTCCGCATGAGAAAGTTTTTGCTGGAACCCCATTGATAAAATCATTTGTTGATCCAACTAAAATCAGAAGTGAACAGACAAATAGCAATCAAACCTATTCGCTCGAACAAAAATTCTATACAACACAAAATTTTGAAACATTCTTCAATGATATCGCGCATCCAGATGGCTACCGGATGTGGCTTACAACTAAGGACCTTCTTGGTTCTATTGAGGCGCCAGGCGTCGAGGTTTGGTGCATAGTCGGTGTTGGGCAGAAAACCTTCGGCAGAATGGAATACTCAGCCGAGTTTCCAGATTCGGACTACCTCGAGCTTTATGATGACGGTGATGGCACTGTAAATATACAGAGCTCTAGTTACTGTAAGCGATGGTCAGAGGAGCAAAAAAAACCAGTTCATTACATGGAATTGGATGTAGGTCACATAGAGATACTGAAAGATCCACGATTCTTAGATCTCATCAGGAGTGTTGTTGCCGGTGAACTTTCTACGGAGGCAGATTTGGTTAGTCCGAGCAATTAGGTTAAAATGTGAGATTATTACCGATAAGTTCAACTTATTTGACTGGATGTTGAGCCACGACGCGAATGCAGCCATTAATAGAAGACTCGAGGACGCTTCTAAACATTCCTGTCCAAACTACTCAATGAAAATGGATAAGTCTATGACAAACCGAGGAGAAGCAGAGCTATTATCGCTGAAGTTGAACGTAACACGAGACTGATCCTCTTGATCTCACTGAGATCGGCCAAAATCGAAGACAATTGCCATTTAATCACATAGGTAGAGAACCGTCGAACTGATCGACAAACTTGCATCCAACATGCTTACTTCTGGTCGTGTTTAATTTTTTCACGTGCCACATCTAACATCTTATCCACATCTACAAATTTCTCTCGAGGTTTTCCCATCGTCTCGCCGAGTCTCCTTTCTAGAAGATCGATCTGGAGCCAGTCATTGAAGTGGACCACTTGAATCGATTTTGCCTTCACTATTTCTCTGATAGTTTCATAGCCCGATTTATCAACAGCCAAACTGGGGAGCTGTTTGTTCTGAATGTCCTCCAAAATTGACTGAGCAGTAACTTGACTAGATTGCAGGGTGCCGGCAATGACACCGGAGGCTCCAGTAGCTAACCATCCGCTGCAATACAGGCTTCTGTAACCATGAATCCGTCCCCGGGTGTTCATAATGGCACCCAATTTAGTGTCGAATGGTAGAGATTTATCAACCATAGTGGCCTTGTAACCGATACTTCTAATGACGAGACCACAATCTATCTTCTCGAACTCGTTCGTGTCGATAGGCACAGATTTCTCGTTGATGAATTCGTCCGCATTATCGTACCTTGTTCTCTGCAATTCCAATCGTTCTACCCAGCCTGTGTCTCTATTCGCGACAATTTTGTGGGGCTTTGACATGAATTTGAGTATACACTCAGGGCTGTGGTCTAAATTTTTTTTGGAAACAGCGTGCAAATTCAAGATTAGTTCCACTAACCGTCTTCGTTGCCGTGATAATGATTTCAATTGAGCTAGAGACAGTCCATAATCCTCAAACATCGTGGAGGGTTCAATCTTTATCCTGCTATCATTTAGATGCATAAGCTCACGAAGCTCTTTGGTGGCGAACGAAACTTGAATCGGACCGCGGCGACCGATAATATAGATCTTCTTGATCTCACTGTTCGCAATCATCTGCTGTGCATATGATGTGATGTCAGTTTTCTCAAGATTGGTTGGCTTCGACAGAATGCGAGCGCAATCTAAGGCAACATTTCCTTGACCAATGATGCAAGCGGTATCACAATTGAGATCTATTTCGAGATCTTTATCTTCTGGTACCCCATTGTACCAGCCTACGAAATTCCTGGCCGATATAGTGTTCTTCGTTGTTAACTCCCCATCAATGTTCAACAGCTTGTCTTGTGCCGACCCGTAGCAGAGTACAACGGCATGATAAGCCTCAAGTAGATCGTCGACCTTGATGGCCTCTCCTAAGCTGACGTTACCGTAGAAATTCACCCTATCGTGATTGGCGACAGCCGTGAAAGAGTTGATGACATTCTTGACCTCCTGATGATCCGGGGCGACTCCATATCGGACCAAGCCAAAGGGAACCGGCAGCTTTTCAAATATGTCCACCCTAATATCTTGATTCTTGAGGAGCCTTTGAGTCGTGTAGAAGCCAGCTGGCCCACTGCCCACCACAGCTATCTTGATAGAGAAAAACCTCGTGTTCATAACCGAACACGGAGATCTGAATGGTATGCTTGCACGGTAGCATAGTCTCAGTATCATGTTATGCTTTATTGTGTTTAATCATCTACTTTGTGAGACTTGAGTAGGGGAGCGAATTATTTGACAAGATAGAAAGTTATGTGGCGATTGTTGGGTCGTATAAAAAGGCAAATCTTAGCTAGCGCACATGGCTTTTCGTCCAGAAACAGCTGACCCTGGTTCAAACTTCTCCTTGTTCATCTGTTCTCGTTACTGGCCTTCTGAGGCTTCAATTTGAATCTTTTGAGTAGGCCACATACTGGAGCAATCTGCTTGAGGATAGTGTAAATGTCGTCTGGAGATACGTTGAGTCTGAGCAAGTTTGCTATCACTATGAGTGCTTCATTATCGATCTCTACCTTGGATTCAAGCATCAATGCGTTGAATTTCTTCAGATCATCCTGTGTTAACGCTTCAAGACTAACGGTATGCCCCCTAGAATTCATATTTCTCCTTAAGTTCGTCGACAATAGACGTCGATAGGAATATATTGTATACTCAGATTGACGAGAATAAGTTCCGCACTTCTGAACTGCTTAGGTGTTCTGACAAGCGGTCTGTGCGCTAACGTTCAATCTGGATTGTTTGATTCCAGCTCAGATGAAACTCGTGTATGACTGCAGTATTCTGAAATAACTCTGTCCATCATTACATCAATCTAACACCGAGATAGACAAAAACCTCGATATGTGTTCCTCGCATAGGCTCAATCAGATCGCCTTACCTTTTATAAGACTAGTACTCACTCCAAACCAACGAAACTGCGGATTATTCAAGCGCAAACCAGCGGCCACCCCTAGAAACTTGTCATTGAGATTGAGCCCTGCCCTCGCCCAAGACTTCTGTGCTAGAAATCTGTCGACAAATACCTCTGACAGTCAGGTCAGGGACCATTCGCCCACAAATCCAGCTAATTCGAAGAGCGGGCGGCACAAAGCCCGGTCGATCATAGAGCTCATGAGATGGCATAAACCCACTGGAACTATTCTCGCCCTCATGCCGTCGCTCTGGTCCGTAGGCCTTGCCACGCCAGATTCAGCCCTCACGCCAGACCCTACGACACTTCTCATATTCACTGCTG
>Ga0209372_1000601_pt1 | contig 13021 bp, 14 predicted proteins | sample AgamicAtPe_FD_187170 | JGI IMG/M metagenome (GOLD analysis project Ga0209372, IMG submission 187170) | Agave microbial communities from Guanajuato, Mexico - At.P.e (SPAdes) (version 2) | ecosystem: Host-associated > Plants > Phyllosphere > Phylloplane/Leaf | place: Guanajuato, Mexico | collected... | reverse complement strand
TGCAAAATTTGCTAACCCCCTCCCCCCCCAAAAAAAACTGCTTATTTACGTATCTCAGAAATGAAGGCCTAAAATAAAACAAGACTATATGAAGAAATATGAAGAAAAACGTAAGAAGGGGAGGTCGGAATTTTTATAAGTCGCAAAGCCTCTATAGAGGGGGGGGCGACCCAAAGCTTCAGGAAAAATCAAGAAATATCGGGAAATATGAAGGAAAAATGAAGAAAAATATGAGGAAATATGAAGGAAATATGAGACATCACAGAATGGAATCCTCCTAGTCGAGGGATGACTTGTACTAAGGACAAATTACATACAATGTCCTTTGCTTTGAGGTATAGTGGTGAGTCAAATGTTATGAAAATAGGTTTTTGCTGGGTTTCTTGGGTCTTCTAGCGGGCATTCTGTATGACTGTGTGAATACAATCAGAATCATGAGCTGGCGAATCAACAAAAGGTGCACTTTTTAATCGCTACTGAGTTCTTAAGAGACGTGAACATGTGTAGAAGAATAGCACTGTTTTTCAAGATTTAGTAGCTGGAGAAATTCACGTTACAGAGTACAGAATTGTACAGCATTGCTCTGCAGTCCTCACTATTCTTTTGCCCCGACAAAAATTTTACAAGACATAATTTTTGTATAAAATTACCTCAGAAATATTTTTTACCTCTTGTGAATTTCTTCTACTGTGCATCTTCCGTATGTTATGATGAAAAAACATTTTTTTTTCTTCAAGTTTTACTATTCTACAGTGCTGCTATACAACTTCTTTCCACTCCAACATACTTAATATTGTAGGAATAATTTTGATGCCTTGACATGTTTCATTAAAATGTATACAAAACATTTTTGGCAACGTTTCACCCCTTGCGAGTCCTTTGTGAGGATCGCCGGAGATCTGGGGGGGGGAGAGAAGTTTTCAGGGTACTCTTGTACAATCCCATAGAACGTATTTCTGAAGAGAAACTGTTGCCCCTAATTTTTTCCTTGTTTGAAGCTTATTTGACCTATTTTGTCTGTATTAATCGGACTGTGTGGCGAGTACGTCGAAGTGCTCATGGTTGACAGGCGTAGTCAGGTGGCAACCGGAATGTGTATTTTGGAGGTTGTTTTTTAGATCCGGAGCCAGGGTGTCGCGAACCATGGATGAGGTGGACGGAACTGAATCTTGTTATTGGCTAATGACACTACGGGGAGAGAGAAATCCTCCTTGTGGATCCGTAGCTCGCAAGGGGGCTCAAAACTAAATGGAATGAGAAACCTAGTCAGTGACCAATCTTGGAGAGAGACGGCGCCACCCCATATGATAAAGTGGGACTGCCGAGTTTGTGAGCATGACTGACTACGAATAGTATGTATTAATAAGAGGCTTGTCCGTTAGTAATAAATCATGTCGTTATTATCTTCAACTTCGGAGGTACATTCTGACAAATCAGCTGAGCGTTCAGGCGCTGGGCTTGGGTAGTACAAAAGGGTGTATTTAGTTAAGAGGGGTTCCTCCGCTTCCTCCCTACGTATGTATTGAAATCTTCCTTCGATATTACAGGATGTTCTCTTTAAGAACGTACCCATTTGCCCGGGGACTTTATTAATTGTCGGGACACACTGTGGGGACACATCAACACATATTCCACAGAGAACAGCAAATAAGATGATTCGTATGCTTAAAAGACTAGCCAAAATTAACGATGTTTGTTGGAAATTCGATGTATTCGTTATTGAGGGCGTTCACAGTGCCGTTGTTGAGATTACCAAAGTGGCTTTTTGTGGAAAAATTATTACGCAGTTCTAAGTGAGTCACTACAAGTGTCACCTAATGGATATTGAAATTTTACTATCGTGATAGTTGTACACATGCACGTTTTCGGAGCTTCAGTGGTATTTATCAAGGACATTTTTCCTTATCGCGGTGTGGTAAACCCTTCTTTTTTTTCTTTTTTTTTTTCATTCGAAAAATTCTCTTGTGTAAATTACGTCTGACATATAGTACATTTTGTAATAAGTGGCGAAAACGAACGATTCTGGAAGGAGCGCAGTGTAGCCACACGAGGGAAGCGAGTGTGGATAGTTAGCGAGTTCCAGTATCGTTTTCGACACAAATTACAAACAGTACTTTTTATAATACATGCACTGACATGTTTTTTGATACATGTGTCAGAAAAACAACTTTTTTGGTACTATCGAGTGACGTTTCGTCACGGTTTTGATAAATGAGCGTTTCGCCATAAAAAACAAATGCAATACTTAATGTTTTCGCTGCATGTATTATAAAAATGATTTTACCTTGAAATTTTCTGCGCTGCCGATAACACAAGTATCCATGAATTAATTTCGCCTATGATGGGGAATTCGGTCGTAAAATCATCAATGAAATGCTTGTCGTGTTGTACGCTGTACCTTATCTTATCTGTTTAATTTTTCCATTCGTCAGGATGAATTAAGCGCATGATTCGCTCCACTTCATCGGTGCAGGAATTAATTCTCTCTGTTCGTTATTTTATCTAACTTAGTACACACCGATACCGGCTACAATATTACGAACGTGTCAAGCTTTATCTTTATTATATATGAGAATAAAATGTTCGAAAACAATCGCTTAAGTTACTGGATAAATATATACGAGGTTGATATTATTTATCATGCTGGAACAAGTGACAATTTCTCGGATAATTGATTTTTACGATTAGAATGACCATCCAGAGTTCATCGGAAGTCTATGCGCGAAGTGGCATTATAAAAAACTGATGATTATGCAGGCTTTCTGTGTATTGAAATTCAGCCTGTAGGAGGCCCGTACGTCGGTGAAGGAGGCGGTGCTGGACCTAAACCCGGCGGTAAAAAGTTATCTGTAAAAGAAACACCTTAATGAGTTTCGACAACATTCCCATGATACTGCTTTTTACTTTTATTCAAAAATTGGGCCAAATATTCGTGTTTAATTGTTTTGAGTATCTCGAGCAACTACTGCCCCTCCGAGTGGGGTTTGTATAGGGGGTGCACACTCTCGATGCCGTTTTAGTTCTTGTGCCATACTGTAAGAGCGTGCTAGCTGTGAATGTTAGTGCGTGTATAGGTACACCTACGCAAACAAAGGATCTATCGAATCTATCCTCCGTTTGTGTAGGTGTCAGCGAACATGTACATGCCCATGCACACACTGACTCATACAACTGGCGCGCTCTTACAGAATGACACAAGAACTAAAACGGCATCGAGAGTGCGCATCTCCTGGATTTGTATTGATGACCATCTGGGTAGAAGAATGTGCCACTCGTTTCTCACTTCGGAGCCACGTATTGCCTTTAGGCGAAAGGTAGGTCTTGGCCTTATTTGCTTCCAGTACGATCGCGACTGCGAGAAATGAGTGATGTTAAGACTTTGAAAAAATTTACCTCTATTACAGAAAGATTGGCATCGAATATCAAAATTTATCACGTGAGGACGCAATTGAATATTTCTAATAACCTCTTATTCGATATCTTTGACACCCCTATGTTTTTCTTGCATAATATCATGCCAAGAAATTCTATGAGAAACGTTTTGTATGTTTTTGTTACATATATTTCATATATACATGTTCCAGCGAGGCTTATTTTATTGATAAAAGCAAACAAATTGTCTTCCTGTCTGCCCCACAGAAATGTCGGAGCCAATCAGTAGGGAGAGCCCCCAGCAACCTCTGATTTTACCATCTTTGTCGAGTCACTCCGTACGTAAGGGCGCGGCTGCTGGGGCGCCAACCAAAAAGGCGCGCGAAACGGTGATGGAAAATTTTTTCAAAACAGTAATTTTCAAAAAACGCACAAAACGATGCCCCGCAGCATGGCCTATATAGAGGGGATAGTTCGGAATTTATCTGAGTCCCAGACCTATATAGTTGGGATGAAGTGTGATCCTCCCCAAGCCTTCTCGCGATGGGCATGGGAAATGTCTCCATGATGGTTGCCGTTTCTGGGGTAGGGGCCTCGTTAATTTCAGATTTACCTCAGGCTAAATATTTTTGGGGCTCCCTTAAAACATGAAATATGAGTCCTTAAAGAGGGTTGAGCTCGGAATTTTTCCAAGTCCCAGAGCCTTCGTCGAGGGGAAAGCTCAGAACTTCTCTATGCCCACAACATAGTCTACATAGAGGGGATGGCTCGGAATTTATCTGAATCCCAGCATTCTTTCCCTACGAACTTTTTTTCTCATTTTAATTTCTTCTCGCGCTCATTTGACCTCGCGCTCTTCTATCATCGCACCTTCTTTATTGGTGTTCAATAATCGACTGCGCCCTTATGACACCAACCCCATTGTCAGGATTGATTTATTTTCGTCAATCCTACCCTTGCCCGAGACAACTGATTCATTCACTCCCTTATGTTTCCTATGATGGCTATGATATGATATAAATATAAGTCCAGATTTGGCTACCCTAGTCCTATATAGGCTGGACTCAGTTGAGTGGGGGTCATTTGGGTTCCCTTCCCAAAGTTTAAGAATAATGAAGAAGAAGAGAAAGAACATAATCCACCCGTCACCCACTTACCTTCTCATTTCACGTATACGCCTCCTCCTTAGCACATGTAACACATCTACCACACCCATCACTTTCATATGGATCCCGGGCCATAGAGGCATCCCTGGCAACGAACAAGGCAGCCAAACAAGCAACCCGCCAACCATCTACGATCAAATCACTACTACCCTCTAGCGGCGACCGCGACCTGTTTTCTCTTATCAGCAAATCTATCCGCCAACACTGGATCAACAATTAGAAACAGCAACAACAGCAATATAACCAACTTGCTCAACTTAAGGAGTCCCCAGTCCTCTGAGCCTCATCCAATCTCCCAAAACGAAACGAAGAAATCACGCTCATACATGTCACAATCGCCTCCCACGCACACACCTTATCTCTCACCTCTTACCTTTTTCTTTCGCTCTTTGCAATAACGGCCTCCCCTTGGATATCGATCTCCTGTTTGAATGCCCTCAATTAACGTCCATACGCGATTCATTCAACATCCCTCATAACTGCATAGTCGTCCTGTCTGATCATTCAGCTTCCCTTCCCAACATCTTCCCCCTCCTTTACCAAAAAACACCCCTCACCCGTATCTAATCTCTTTGTCGAGATCATAGTCCTACTATTTTATCCAGCCCCATTCTGATGGACATGGCAAAATCTGGTTCACGAGTGTGCACTGGCCCTATACATATGAACCCTGATAAACAGCACGACGAACATGCTGCTCCAAAGCAGCTTCAGTTGGCGGGATATTTTCTAATGGACGATCTTTCTTTGTGAAAAGATTTTGACGACAACCACTGACCGATGCACATGTGCTTGATCTGAGGAATGAAAAAAATAATGAACGTATCTCATATGGGGTACAAATAAAAGATGTTCCTTTTTTTGGTATAAAAGTGATAACTTTTCTTTACACAAAAATTTGTAATTCTATCTTATTTGGACCTACTCGTCATACATTGCGATCACAAATTTAACCAAGATTGCCATTGCCTCAGTTAGTTTCTTTTCATTTAATAATTCAAAGCCGTACTAAATACAAAAATACAAAATAGTCGAAAATTATTAATCGTCGTACTCGTAACGAGTACGTAAGCCGTAACATACCCCGGCAATATGAGGTGATTTATCACAAAAAAAAAGAAAAAGTTATTGAGCAATATTTACATTATTCAATTCATTGCGTAGGGCAGAGTTAAATTCTTTTAAGTCTATTGGTGATGTGCTAGATTTTAACGATTTAAACATAGAATAAGAACGAAAAAGAAGATATCCTCCAATACCAATAAGGATCCATGTAGTGAAAGATATACCGCCGAAAAGCCAGGAGAGAAATGAGTAGGTGGAAGAGGTCTCTTGTCGCTCTTCTTCGTGTAGCGTGTACAGCCATTGATTTGATGCGACCTGGTGCCAAATTGATGGGCGGAAAGCGGACGTTTGGAACTTGCAATTATCCGATCTACCATGCAGCAATTGAAATTCACTCGACTGTGCAGCAGCATGATGCAGATTATTGATAATGACCCAACAATGATCCAAGTTATCGAGGTTGTAGCTATACTGTGATTTAGCAAGGTCAATGAGAAAGTAGCGAGCAAAGGGTTGGATGTAGAAGTAAGTGTCATTTGCTAGAGGAGTAGGAAAGGGAAAACAGAGGAACAGGGAATAGACTGTCGACTCTATTACCGGAACCTTTATTACAAACAGCAATTGGTAAGGTAGGTGATGAGTTTCTAAAGTGCAATGACTAAGTATTACGTGAATTGCATCTGACAAAATGTCACTAATCCATTTCCTATTACTATCTAACTTAATTGAAGATAGGATAGACCTCGAGAGAGCAATATTTATGACGCTCGGGTGCAAGATATCCTCTTGAGCGAATAAAATAGAATTCTGTAAGGTATCTATTTCATTATACAAGATAGTTACTAGACTTTGACAAAGAATTACTAAATCATGAATTGCTTTTGTGGCTTCTAGAGGAGACTGTTGAACCTCGAGAAAAGTAATATGGGCTTTCAAAATGTGTAGAGCCTTATACACCTTATTTATAACCTCATTTGTCTTATTTTGGGTTTGATTGAAGAAATTATAAACATCTGTGACTGCTTTGAAATTATATTTTTTCAATTCATCTTGATGATGTTGATTTACAATTATTTCTCGAAACTTTTTATTGTGATCTTCAGCATCATCAGCGTCTGGAGTGCCATATATGAATTTAAGTATTGAAGATCCAAAACAAAATAAGGCTCGTTTTTTAATGGAGTGCTGTGAAGGCACATCAGAGGATTCAGCTAGATTCAGAAGTTTTTCTTCAATTTTATTGCTATCTCGGGAGAGTATATTTCGATAATTACTTTTCTCTGAAATTGATAAATTAGCAGTTTCAATGTAATAATTAACCCGTAGATTAATTTTTCTCAAAAGTCGTAACTTTTCCCGTAAGATGTTGGTGTCGAAAGTAGTAACAATATTCCATTCACCTACCTTATTGACCACATCTCCATGTCGTTGGAAAATCATACCGGAATTGGATTCAATACGCGAAACGACTTCAGTTCCTATAGCTAGAGGGAGTAAAAGACACATTGATTATTAAATGTAATGTTAAAATGATTAATAAGATTTTCATTGCTTTTCATCGGTAGCTGTATGCTGTACCACTGGGTAGAGCACTAGGAATTTAATTAAATTGTCTGGCATTGAGACAATATATTGGTTATTCCTTTTGGTCTTTTCTTTTTTCATAATAACGACATCAATTGTGTTGTATTCTGATGCCGCCAGTGAATTGTATTCATCTCGATTTTTGTTGAAATAGCCAGCGCGGTCAATTTTTTCCAACATCTTTGCCGAAGCCAAGAAGCCAATTTCAAGACGTTAGGCATTTCTCGATTGATTCCTCCGACTGTTTGTCTCGAGAATAAAAGGTCTCGTGCTAGTCCAAACAGACAAGGTCCAAGCAAACCTCTTGTGTTTTGACGGCCCGCTTGGATCCAGCGATTCACGGTGGTCTCGAATTTTATTTTTTTATTACCCTTTGAGGACTGGCAGGCTCCCCTAAGGTCTGCTTTGTTGTTGGTAATTTTTAGTTCTAAGTCTGAAGCAAGGTTCGAACCTAGGGTAAGGGTATTTTTGATGCTGTCGTCTTTAAGGACAACAGCCTGAACTTTGATTGGTCCCGAGAGACCCTTTTCTTTATCTGTTACGATTTGAATGGAAAATTCATGGAGGTATTGTTCCGATGGATTCTCCTTGATAGCTGAGTACTGCACTACCAGGCCTTTCTTTTTCCGTTTTGGCAAGTCTAGAGCCTCAGCTTGTACCATCTCAACACCATATTCCTTGTATTTCTTCACAAAGCTCTGCGTGACATAGCTGTGTGGTGTTGAGAGGTCTACAATCGCAAATGCAGGCTGGACTTTCTTGTTGGGAAGACCAACCAACACCTTTTTAGCTCGGGCATCAATATCTTGAAAAAGCAGTGATGCGTCAGTGTTTCTTTGTTCTCGATGTTAGACTTCATTGGTCCAGCCTCTATAAATTGAAGGGGAATTTCCTCCTTTGTAACGTAAGGCCTATGGCAGACTGCCAAAGTTTCGGGTTTCAATGATTTTGAAGATTTTGTCTCGACGGGTGCTGAAGCAATCCTTGACTTGACTACTTCAGCTTGTTTCGAAGCTGGTGGTTTCGAACTTGGGTCGGATGACTTTCCTATTTCTTCCACAATAGGTATCGATGGTGAGGCTACTGGGGTTGATGACTAGACAGAAAGAGGCTCCGGGATGATTGAGGTTCGTTCAATAGTTTTGGGAATTGATTCATCGCATGCAAACCAGGATGGCAGTATTGCAGATGATAAAATTCAATTATTGATCAACCTTCATGATTATTCGAGGCTTGATAACCATGGTGATTGATCACAAAGGACTGATTTGAACGTACCCACTCAAATCTTTTATACATTGAAAAGCTCCATAATTCAGATTTTTAATCGTGTTATAAATTTTAAAATATAGAAGTTCCACTGATAATAGTATTAATACAGATGAAGCAAAAAAAGTAATGGCCATACCAGCGATACCTTCATCTTCTTCATCGTCATAATCTGAGAAATTTATTTGTTTGGTAACGTTTTGCAGCGCCTGATTTTTACTTTTGAACCACCTTGCAACAACTGCATGAACTTTTTTGGATCCAGAAATATTATTTCTGCCTCACTTTTGCCATCAACACACGCGCCACCTGGTGGAATATATCACAATGATGACTCTCGCCTGGTATTTAGGATACTTTTGCCATTATTTTGCCAAACTCATGAAAGCTCTGGCCAAGAAAAAAGAAATTGTCATAAAACCGCTGAATTAGTGCCATCTTGGCAAAGAATTTTTACCATTTGCGCTAATCGGGGAGTTGAGTGCTGCGGTCTTGTAGGAAAGGGGACAAATGGAAGAAATATGTATGGAAGTGACAAGTCTTGGCCTTCTGGTAAAGGAAATATGCCGCCCTATTGGAGATGGAAGTATTAATGTCTAGAAAATTCATGGAGGTTCCCTTAGCAATTGTGGGTCCGATGATCCTATAATGAGGATGGATCGTAATTTTTTGAAGCCAAACTCGGGATAATCATGTTGGTTCTCAAAAACCTGAATTGCTTCCAAATACCTGAACTACGCCACTCAATTTGGTTCTCAGCACCCTATGAGCGGAAGTTGAATTGGTGCCGTGAGATCTTCTCTTCAAGTGATAATGTACACATTCTTTACGTTTGTGTACATGACGTATGAGTAATTTACTGGACTTGTAAACTTGTGCGATAACAGCTGACGTTATCCTCATACATGGAAGCTTTCCTCCATGTAAAGCATTCAACTGATCCTGAAATAATATTTGTTGACTCCAAGATAGGGATACTTATGGCCGTTCATGATGTTTGGCCAAACGTAACTTTGAAAGGATGTAGATTTCACCTTTGTCAATCGTGGTGGTGAAAAATTCAGGCTGTAGGATTAACAGAGGACTATAAGGATAGAGAATTGTAAGACGGTAAACTTCTGATGTATGTATTTGGTCTGGCTCTATTACCACCCAATGAGGTTCAAGTTGCATTTTATTTGCCTCTAGATGAGACATATGAGAAACTCTTTGATTATCTTCTTGAGACGTACATACTCGTACCTCCTGATAGCAATTTTCCACTTTCTATATGTACGTGGGCAGTTTGTATGGCTAGTCGGCAACGTAAACTAATGCCTGCAAAGCCTTTCACCACGCCCAAATATATTCAATTTGGCGGACACTCTGTCAGAGATTCAAACTGAAACGGATATTATACTTCAAAGTACTGCTGCTTTAAATGTAACTGAGAAGAATATCTACAAACCCAAACAGGGTGTCTACCAGAAAAGGGAATTTGAATTTTGGGAGATTTCAGGGAGATTTTCTGGGATGATTTCATAGCAAGACACCTCTTAAAAATTTTCAACACCCCCCCCCCTAAGTCACAAAAAAAAAGATAGATAAAAAAAGAGGGTAATAAGTGAATGAATAGAACAGTGAACTGAAATATTTTAATGGATTGAACAAAAATACTTTATTTGAAGAACTCTAGTTACAGATAAGAAATTACAAAAATTCAACCTAAATTTAAAAATAACTTACAAATAAAAAAGATACTGTAAGAGTAATTTTTGATTCCTTTTCTTATAAATTGCGTCTTGAAGTAAGAAGAAGAAAAACTAAAATTCGACATTTTAAATTTGAGAAATGACTTATAAATTGAGAATTAGAAAGAGTAACTTTTGAATTCTTTCCTTATTAAAAAATAAATTGAGAATACTAAGATAAAGAGTAACTTTTGATCTCTTTCTTATGAATTAAGAATAGTACTTTTGGAGTAGGTACTTCAAATGAGAAATAACAAAAATTCAACACTTTAAATTTGAGAAATGACTTAAATTAAGAATACTGAACAAAAGAGGAAATTTTAATTTCTTTCATCAGAATCACTTTTTTGTTATTTTTCTCTTGATATAACTGATATTTTCTTCCAACATTTGAGCAGCCTCAAGTACTTTACTTTTTTTAATCTGTAATACCTTCAAATCTTGCTGCAGTTGTCTTTCTCTATCATCATTTTTTTTATCTTCTTTCTTCAATTTTAAATTTTCTTTCCTTTTTGAAGACGAACTTTTGAAATAGTTAATCATGGATGGTGATACAATTACTTTTCTACACGCTGAATAGCAATTAAAGAGTCTTCCTCTAAATTGTCCTCTAAACATTCCTTATTGATTGAAAAACTTCTTTCAACAGGAGCATTACTATGGAAAAGAATGAAAATGATTTTGATAAATTCTAAAAAATTCTGGGATGTTGGATAAATGTCACTCATTTTAAACAAAAAATCATCCAATTTATCACCGCGCTCGTAAGATTTTAAATACTCAATAACATTATTATCCTCGCACATTGATACATAATCATGTTTAATACTACATATCTGCTATATGAAAATTTAGTACATTGCTTTTAGAGAATTCAGTTAGAATCAAATCTATCAAGTTTTCTCTTTTATCTTGATTGAGCATAATTTTAGGTGTTATACAAGAGGAACCCTGAACAACTGGGTTATTATATGGAAATTTCTGAATAAGTTTCAAGTACAATTCTTTCAAAAAAGTAAGACACTCCTTTTTAAATTGGTAAATATCCACCACTTTCAGTTTTCTAATTGCCTGAGCAGCACCATATCCAATATTAATATCACTAATATCTTTTATATAACCCTCAAGTTTAGAAGTATGTACTATCTCTTTCGAAAATCTTTTCCCAATATTTTGTATCAACTTCAACAATTCTGAATGCAAGAATGGAAATAGAGGATCATCACTTTGAAATATTGTGAGGAAAGATTGTAATTCCTGAGATATAGATACCATAAAGTACTCTCCATGCAGGAATTAATTCAATATGTCATGGGAATCAATTAGCACACACCTCAGGATGCTGTAGGAAACAATTCAAGTGCAGAAAAGGTACATGGAAACTAATTTGACTATCGCCGCCATATTGGGCGAGTGAAAATTCATTGTTGGCCTCGAGGTACCCAACGAGTCTTCTGTTTTTGAATGTTTGGGCAGTATGATTGGGCGTTTGGGACGTCTAAGAAAGGTTTGAGGATGGATAGGACTGAAGTCCAGTTTCTAGGGTGACAATCTGTTGTAAAATTCTGTTGTAGAGTGAAGTTAGGTAAGTGATAGCGTAGGGGTGGAAATGTTTCAGCGTGGCTGGTATGGTACGGTCGGCTGAAGTTTCGAGTCTTCAGATAATGAATTCGTCGTTTCCCAGTGAAATAACTTAGTGTACCAAAACATTTCCTCCCACTTAAATCAACTTCCGATTTTATCACCGTTAGTGGTTTGATGAAGCATCTAGTCCCCAAGCTCCGCAGGCAACATGAAACATTTCAGAAATCCATTCTAAGGGAAAAGCATTTAGAGAAAAAAAGAGAATAAAGTCATTTTTCTTAATGTGAATCGAATGTTGCTTACGTGGTGAAAAAATTGAAGAATGCGATTGGAAAAAGAAGGAAAGGAATAAAAGCGAACAATGAAGAGTGGTCTCCTATTGGTACAATATAAGTAAGCGATGGTCGAACCTGGAGTCGAAATAGAATGAAACGTTATGTGAGCTTTTATCATGTGCTCGAAACAAACAATGGTTTTTCGAAACAGTGAATTGAAAAGACTTTGAGAGTTATGTCAATATAATAAAGTTTCGGAGAAGCGAAGTAAACGCACGTCGTGAAGAGCGAAGGAGAAAATGGGTAAATGCGAAAAGCGGTCAGTTGGACTTTGCGAAGTCGACGCGTTTTCATCTGGCTGAAAGAAGAAACTTTCGCATTTTCCGTGTTTACCTGCGTGAAAAGCTTTTTTCTGCCCCAAGTAAAAGGGATGACGTAGTAAGTCCCGAGATTTGGTGAATTATTCGTTTTTCTTTTTTGAATCGCCTTGTTCATTAGAATTGCAGAGAACTTCCTGATCGAGCATAGTTTTTTTTTCTGTTTATAACGTATAGTCGCTAAAAAGTATTTTCTCTCCCGCTGTAAAGGCAAGGCGCGACGAAAGGGAAATGTTGAAACTATTCATGTAATACATTAACCCCGAATTAAGTAAAATACGCTTTTCGTTTCTCATTGCAATTCTCACTGTTTTGGGTAAGAGAAACAAATTTTTCCCTTGTTGATGATGCTCGCAAACCGCGCCGAACAATTCTTATAAAATCAATAACTCTAAAAAATTCATATCCATTTTCACAGTTGGTTTTGCAATTGTCTTTTTTTCTCTCGCTCTCTCGCTTCTGTTTATCCTTGCGGATTGATTTAATTAAAATGTAGCAATTGTAGGTTCTCTTAAAATCAGATTTTTCCTCCTTTCTCTTTGTTTTTTTTCTCTCGGTCGAACAATACTTGGAATTTATCATTTTGAAAAGGTGAGGAA
>Ga0209372_1000600_pt1 | contig 13028 bp, 15 predicted proteins | sample AgamicAtPe_FD_187170 | JGI IMG/M metagenome (GOLD analysis project Ga0209372, IMG submission 187170) | Agave microbial communities from Guanajuato, Mexico - At.P.e (SPAdes) (version 2) | ecosystem: Host-associated > Plants > Phyllosphere > Phylloplane/Leaf | place: Guanajuato, Mexico | collected... | reverse complement strand
CTCGCTCGCTCGAGTGAGAGAGGTTTCATTGAAACTGTCAAACATGTTACAGCGAGCGAGCGCGCCCACTTCCGCCCGCAAGCCAAAAGGCGGCCAGGCCGGCCGAGTGGCCAGGCTAATGGTGGCTTCTGATCGACACTTCCATTCATTGGATGAGCGATGGGCGCCGAGTGCTCGCCCCTCGTTGGCCCCCATTGGCCGCGAGCGAGCGAGCGAGCGAGCGAGCACAGAGATTTGAGCCAGTGTCTCGCAAAGATGGAGTTGGTTTACTCTGCAACGCTGCTCTTGTCTCCCGCTCATCCGGCCAAGGGGGATCCATCCATCTCTCGCCCTGCCCGCAGATCATTCATCATTCGGCCGCATCAGCCAGCCGCTCGAGCCCGCGGCCATCGATGCCGCCCACTTCCGGCCGCCGAGCCGCCCAAATTAGTTGCGTGCGACTTGTTGTTGTTGCCGCTGCTTCTGCTGTTGTCCTTGTTGTTGGCGCTGGTCGCATTTGCATTTTTGGGGAAGCGGCGGCGGCGGCGCGATGATTATTCGAGCCGGTGGGCCAAAGCTGGCCGCCTAAAACTGAGGCGCAAACGCAACCGAAATGATCGATGACGACAAACACGAGCCAGCTAAGCCGCGCGGGCAGCAACCTGTCGTCGGCCGCCCGGCGACCACCTCGAGTTTTGCGCGCTCACACACTGGACAGGCCAGGTGAACTCGTGCGCGCTCTCTGCCGGCCATGCAAATTTCGGCAAACCCTCCCCCGCCTTTAAACTCGGCCACTCAATTTGAGCGCGGCCCTCGAGAGTTTTGCTCGAGAGGCTGGTCTGTGCGCGCGCGCCCCTTTAACGAACACGCGAGTCGGAAGCGAGAAAATTGGGCGAAGAAAACAATTTGGCTTCGTATTTTAATCACGTACTTTTGAATCACAGAACTCTCTCTCTCTCTGGCCCAGTTCTGGCGCTAAGAGTGGCCAACAAACTGGCCGCCCCGCTCGAGTCGCAATCTCGGCGAGGACATTTTTCACTCGGCCGCCATTGCAGCTGCCAATGCCAATCCCAAGGCAGACGCCGCAGCAGCCGCCGCCAACGCAGCCAACTCGCGCGCCCTCTAATTGAATGAGCCGCCGGGCCGAGATTGTGGACGCCGAGCGGGCGCTTTGTTTGCATGGCCACTCCTCGAGTGGCGAGCTCAAGTGGCCTGTCGCCGCCACTCGAGCGCCGGCCGTTCATTATCCTTTGTTGCGTCCGCGGCTCCGCTCAGCGCCAGGTGAGGCCGCCAGCTAGTTAGCTCGCGAGCGGCGGCTTGCATGGCGAGCGCCGACTTGATTGGCGCCGCCAGCTCGCAATGGAGGATGGAATACATTATACATATTATCATCGTTATCAGTTGTCGCTGCCGCCGCCGCCGCCGCCGCCGCCGCTGGGGCCGCGCGAACCTTGCAAGCGGAAACGCTGACAATAATGATGGTCGGCCCGCTTGGCTCCTTCAAGACACCATTGTGTGTCTGCCGCTGGCTGGCTGCAGCCCGCCTCTCCCTGTCGGCTCGCTTGTCGACACTCGGGCCGGCCGGCTGGCTGGCTCTGGCCGGGCGGCAAGGCGTTAAACTAATGACGACAGATAGACACTCGCGCCCAGAAGGGGGCCAAGCGGGCGCGCACAATATGCAAATCCATTCGCGCGGCTCATTGTGTCTCCTCCTCCTCCTCGGCGGCGGCGACGGCGCCAACACGGCTTCCAAGCGGTGCGCTTGGTTTGCAGCAAGCGAGTAGGCGCGACTAAAACTAAGGCCGCCACTCAAGTCGGCGCCGCGGCCATGTTTGTCGCCGCTCTTATAATTTACTTCCGGCCTCCTTCGCGCCCCATTCGTCACTCTCGGGCCAGTGGGCGTGGCGGCCCCTCAATCCGGGCCGAGGGGCGCGCAAAGTGGGCGGCCAGGACGGTTGGCGCTGACAGGAAGCGGGCCAGCCGGCGAGCGGCTCGACGGGGCCGAGCTGCTGGCCGCGCAACTTGGCCAAATCCGCGCCCACCAAAACCATCTGGCGCTCCTGCTGGCTGACGCTGGCGCCAGCCGCTGGCTTGGCGGTCGGTCGGTCGGCGGGCCGGCCAGCCAACCAACCGGCCCACCGACCGACTCTCGCGCTGGCCCAATTAGAGCCGCGAGCCGGATGCCAATAAAAAGGCGCCCCCTTGAAACCGTCGCCAGTCTTGGGCGCAAATTAATATAAATTAACTCCCAATGTCGCAGTCAATTTCCTGCCTAGACGCGGCCCCCTCGAGCTTGTTGTTTCCGGCGCTGAAACAAAGACCGACGGCGGCCGTCGGCGGGCAAGTCCAATATTGACATCTCGTCAGAGCGTCAAAACTGCGCCCAGCGCCGGCCTGGCCCATCGGCCGCCGCCGCCGCCGCCAAGCGAGCCGGCTAATTTGATTGATTCTGTCGCAAGCGAGCGATGCAAAGCCAATGGAGCAAGATGACTTTTATTTGCCAGCTGATGCAGATGGCTGCTTTTTGGATCCATTTAAAGCAAACAAAACTTGATCCCCCCCCCCTCCGCCAGCTCCCAGTGGCCATCTCTGCGCGCGGCCTCAGAGGCCAAGCCGAGCTTCGGGCGACCAAACTCGAGCTCGGCCAGTTGGATGCTCCATTGCGCATGCAAATGTCCACCCGGCCCACTTGCGCCCGAAACAAGACGATTCGGCTCGGGCCAATTGGGTCTGGCCCACTTTCGGCCGAGGGCTTGCACCTGAGCCGTGCTCGGCCAGGCTGAGTGGTTTGGGTTTGTTTGGCGGCGGCGGCGGCGAGCAGGACGAGCGGAGGGCGCAAACTCGTTTGCACGTCAACGATTGATTTGATGTTTGCTCCGCTCGCAGCCAGCTCAATTAGCCCGCAGCCACCTATATAATGGCCAATTCATGCCCAATAAGACGAGTTTATGTTTGCAATCACTCGAGAGATAAGCTCAAGATGCTGACTAGGCAGCCACTCAAGCTTGCGAGTGGCGAGCGCCGAGCGCAGAGTGGAGCGAGTCCATTAGGCTAGCTAGCTCGCTCGCCCGTCGGCCAACTTGACTCGCCCAGCGGCGGCCAGGCTGCTAGGCGGCGGCGAGCAGATGGGAAATGGCTTCGTGCTAGATCCACTCCACTGTTCATGCAAACTCACCTGAACTCGTCCCCCTTACTTGTTGGCCGGCAATCAACAACAAGCTCGAGGCAAGAGCGAGCGGCAGCAGCAGCAGCAGCGAGGCCGCCCTCTTCCGGGCCAACATCCTGGCTTCCCTTCTAAACTCTTGACCCTCGAATCTGCCCGCTAGCGGCAGAGATTCGTCCATTCCAATCTGGCCGCTCGTCACATCCTCCTGCGCTGCCAAGATCCTTGCTCTTCGCCTTCAGTCTGTCTGCCTGCCTGTCTGTATGTCTGTCTGGTTTCCTCGGCGTCGTCGTTGGCGCTCTGCGCGCGCTACTTTCGTTTGTCAAGTTGACTTGCCACTGGAATGCCTTTGAATGCTCCTGAACTCGGCCGCTCGCACTGAGTCTGGCGTTTGTTGCAGAGTTGAGAGGGCGCAAAGGGAGCTATGCGCAACCGCGTGAGTCGCGCGCGCGCCGGACGACCAGCGCCATCTGGGCTGCGTGCGTCAACAAAATCTGCTGGCTCACCTGAGCGAGCGGCTAGCTGGCCTTTGGCCGCGCAAAGAGGCGCCATTGGGCCGCTCAAACTGGATGGGCCGGGTTCACGCTTACAATGCGCCCTCGTGATTTGTCATTTCACGCGCCCCAAAGAGCCAACACCGCCCAGGCACATTCCAATTATTGCCACCAAAACTGGCTCACCTCTCTCTCTCTCTCACTCTCTCTCCTCGGGCACAAACTCTGGGTGTTTCATATGAACTCGCTCGCGCCAAGCTAGTGACTTGGCCCCGTTAGCTTGACTAAAAGCGCACCAAACTCATACAGCCACCGGCAAAACGACAGCCAAACAATCAACCTCTCATATCCGCCGAAAATCAATAAAACACAGCACAAAAGGAACAAGTGGCTTTTTAATGATAAGCGTCCGTTTTGTGAGTTATTGCTAGCAATAAATTGCAAACCAGTTTTCGCGGCTAGAGAGAGAGAGAGAGAGCAGCTCTCCGCTTTGCTGCGAGCAAATTTGGAGCCGAACACGACAACAAACTTTTCGTGGGCCCCAGACTCGCTGTGTCCTTGTTGGGGGGCGTCCAGCTAGACCTGGTGCCTGGACGGGGCTGGCCAAAGAGCAGCGTGCCAGAGGTTGGAGGCAGAGTGTTGGGCCCGGATTTTGCGGCGACTAGTTTCAATTATGGACTTCTAATCATGGAGCCAAAATGAAAGTGTCCCCTCCCCACCACCACCCATTGTGAGTCGCACCAATCTAGGCGCACGGAGAAAATATGCTCTCCCTCCCTCTGGGCTAGTCGGCGAAGAGTCCCGCCGACTTATGATTCTAGCGCGCAGGTAGGGCAACTTTAGCTCAGGTCAAGTGTACCGGACTTGCGGGTCGAGGGCGGCGCAATTTGACTGCTCGAATCGAATCGCCCTTGTTTTGGGATCCAGTTAGTCGCGAGCGGCCCCCCTCTCCTCTCCATTGGATCCTCCAGTTGGAGGCCTGACACCTGCCAGGAGACTTTGATGAATTATTCATCGTCTCGTTGAGAAACTTGTCGAACAGTCGGGCAGCAACAACAACAACGACGGCATCCGCCAGACTGACTGAAACCAAGCGGCTTAGCTCCATGAGACTGAGCGTGAGGAGTTCTATTGATTTAGGGGACCAACTCTAGGGGATAGGCATATTGGTAAAGCTGGCATGACTCCCGCCAGTTTGGTCTCGGAGCGACTGGCCAAGATGAGCAAGTTCGAGGGAGCTCATTCCGCAGTAGGAAACACTAGGGCACCATCTGTCGCGCAGAGTTGTGATCGAAGAGGTTGGTCGCAAGTGGCGATATCCGCCTGCCCATGGGGAGGCTATGAGCTCTGGAAGATTCGAGCTCATGCACGGAACAATACCGTAACGGCACTACCGTTCATCAGCCTATGCCAACAACACGGTCATCGTGTCTTTCTACATATTGGAATTAAAGTGTTATGCTACCAAGTTCCTTAAACAGGCAACCTCATGCCTAAATTATGGACTTCATCACATTTCAACTCGAAGCTGAAATCACTTTCACGAGAATCGAACTCGATGGATTGTTTACTGCTATCTACCAAACTTAAGTATAAAAAGCAGTTACGGATGATATCTGAGGCAAAGTTCCTTAGTGAGGATTGAGAGAGACACCAGAGACTAGCCATGTGTCTGCCTGGAGATACATTTACACAACGATCTCCCCGAAGGAACACTGAGGAAACCAATCCAGATTCAACTCGAGGTAGAATATTTGCCCCTTTAAATTCAACTCCTCTCGAAGACAAGCCTGCCTGGCTGTTGGGAGGAGCTCATTCAACGTGATTCCGGTCTCCAGAGATCCAATAGAAGTGAAATTTTAAGGAGACCACAGTCATTCCAGGATGCGAGCAAGAACCGATGGCCTTACATGTGGCAGAACCAGAGAATTGTTGGACTATGTAGCAACTAATCTATGGTGGAAACATTTGGAGATGCTAACTCAATGAAACGAACACTTTGATTCGATTCCCATCGTGATATAGTTTCCTTATACTTTGATCGAAGTGCAAACGAAAAATACTCATTCTTGGTAGAGATCGATCGAATAAAACGTATTCTGAAGAAGTCATGCTGGTTCATCGTTAGTGAGTGTTCACAACAGAGATAATATGTTCATGTGAACATAGAGCTCCTGTCAGATTACAAGTTACAAAACGAAATACGATTGCGGTTTTGGCTCTGAGGGTATCAGTCATCAGCTTTACATAGGAAATCCGTCAAGCGACCATTCAAATGAAAATTGATTGCTGAGTTGATGGGTATTTCTGACATCTTTCGTGTAATGATATCTATGTGTCGCGTCAATTTCAACACGTTTTGTCGACCACTCAGGACAGATTTTAGAGCTCGTGGACTAGACTTTTAAATTAGACTTTTGTGAATGTTAGCTAGACATAACAAAGAGCTGCCTACCTGTGGAGAGAACGAAAGTCATCCATGGGAGGACCTTTGACTTGGTCGTAGGCAATTATACGTCGCGTGCGACGGCAGTTATTCGAATCTATTTCACTAATAACTAAAGAACTCTCCGATCTGGACAGTTGAACGTATTTTCCTGGTGGACAGAAACTTGATGTCAGACTTCCAAAAACTCAATCGGTTTATGTGAGATAATATGTATGGTTTATCGCAGGTCCTCAATTAAATCGGGTGCCTATTTCATTTCGATAGAGGCCAGTTGTCACACAGATTCCGGATTATCGGATGAATCCTACACACGCATTCATATGAAAATTACATTGTATGAGAAACTATCACCGAATTTCTCGATGAGTAATTATTCAACCTCTAGCTGCGGATACTCGACATACTTGCATTGGAACTAGGGCCAAAATTACTGACTTTGGACGTCGCAAATTGAAACCACTGAGAACTATTAGAGTCTCACATTGTCATTAAGGAAAACGTTGAAACTAGTCGGCCACGCTTATATTGAACGCGAAAAGTTAATATGCGATCCTTTGCCACCCGATTTGGTGCGAGATATTACTCCCTCTTGCTTACCAACCACGTTTTACTCTTATTCTTCAGATAGCTCTTCGTCACTTTCCCTTAACTGATGGCAAATAGATGTGATACGAGACAATGCCAACTCATAATTCACGCCTTCGGCGCGCAGAGAGACAGCGTACCCGAGGGCTAAGGCACGGACCCAGTTTGTCGCACGAGCTTGCTCAGATCCGAAAGCCTGTTTGTGTTAGTATTGAACGAGAACTACAGCTCTCAACAAGTTCAGTCCAAGATTTCCATCAATCTTGGTAAACGTACGAGGTTCAACTCCCCGTACGCGCAACAGGCTGCCTCGGCTCATTGTTGGTCTGACTTGTGAGTGGGAATCCGCCACCCTACAGGTGAGCAAGCCACCATATACTGCGTAGTTTGGCATTGATTCGCACAGCAAGACGAACTCCGCTCGAATCCCGTAGAACTTCAATGATCTTATGCTGGAAAAATCCGGATGCCGCCTTGAGGAGACTACTCATCCAAGTTTTGTCCAAGACCCTGTTCTCGGGCTCAAGTTCTCGCTGGAGATGGATCAGGTGACGTAGAGTGAGGATTATAATTTGTTACAAATCTTTTTAACACTAGTGATCGTCGAGTTTTAAGGAAAAATAGGAAAAGTCCTTGACTGAAAATTCTCAAGAAAATGACCAGGCAAATCAATATATTACTCTTCCTTGCACTAGCGTACCTTGTTTTCGTGGCCGCCGACGACCTGGAGGATAGGGCAAACACAACCGAAAAAGTAGATCTGGTCACATTCATCGCTTCGGCTGGAACCTCAACCCAGAGCCCGAAACTTTTGTCGGAAAAGTGCAATAAGTATGGGTCCAGCAGACGTTGCCAAAAATTCAGGGAGAAGGAGAAACAAGCCAAAATCGGTTCCGTTAACGATATATGGAATGACGCGGACATGCTACAACATCCAATAGATGAGGAACCCCGTCGAATGGATCGCTCCCTCGGTGAGATGTGTTTGTACAGCAGTGACTGTATCAGTGGTTGCTGCATGTTAGATAGGGAGACCAAGATCCGCAGCTGCCAACCAAAGGCCATTCAAGGCGAAAAATGTACCACTGCCCAAATTAAGGCCGACCTATACGTTGACGTATGTCCATGTGAATCTGGCGACTCTAATTGCGTCTATCCGGGCGAATATTGCTCCAAGTAGGAAACCCTTGCACTGACGCTCAATCCAAGTCAAATGATTAAATTTCCTCATTCACCCCCTTAGATAGAAACGATTCACCCTCTCGTCGGGTGAGAAGATATGCCGAGTAGGGAACCTCAGATTTTCTATAAATAAACGAGCAGTTCCAGAAATCATTGTCAACCTTCGGTTCCAGTTCATGCGGTTGAAATGAGCTGATATGTCAACAAAAATAGCGGTACCGATGCCCAATTTTGTAGATTCTGCAGTCCACATCGATGATAGTTGAGTCATAAAGTCTCACCTGTTTTGCACAATCCTCTATCTTTGTTGTCAACCTAGCTTACAAAACCCTGATTCATCAGGATGGCTAAAGCTGTTGTACTACAATCGAGGGAGGCTTCGTATATCGAGACCCTCAGGAAGTGTGAGATCGCTATCATTCTCCCTGGCGAGCTGGTCACGATGTGTACACTGGTGGCAACAAGTGGGATCGACAAATGATATCGAACGATAGGACTTAGTGTAGGAACCCCTAATGATAGAACTGGAGCAAGCTTTTGCAAAGATTACGAGAAAAAGGACTATTCGGGGGTCGCGCATGGACTTGGATGCGTAACTTGTGGGAGCACGTGAGCGCGTGTAAAACGATACTAAATGTATATCAACACGATTTTCTGTCAACTTGACACTATTCTATTGATCTAATGAAAGTCTCAATCCATCATGATTATTGATAGGTTCCATCCATCATTTAGGAAATAACGTGCAACTCTTGGACACAAGATGACAACAAAAAACTTTTCAGCTACTAAACTGCCACAACCCTCCTATCAGTTCGAGTTGGGACTCTTGAATCTCGGACTCAGGGATCCACATCTATCATCGTGGATACCACGATCCAGCCATATAGCTCAAGTGATTGAGGTCAGAAGAACAGGCTGCACCACTCAAAAGATACACGGATGTAAAATCGATGACATTACTTGTTCACTAGTTGTGATAGAGGATGCGCGCTTGGAGTTGTTCCTGAGACGTGACTTCATATCGAGATTCGTCGAGAGAGGAACTATACATTTGATGCAGGACACGAAGAGCAGCAAACTTTTCCAGCTAAAGATTCATACTTCGAACAATGTTCTCCATATGACAATGTCAGGGAAACTTTACAGAAGGTTCGGCCTAGTCGGCAAGAAGATCCGAGAATCGAAGGTTGAGGAAATGTACCGAGTCGAAGTTGATCTGACTGACGAAAGGATCAAAAAGTCTAACAAATTTCAGGACAAGTTGGTAGAAGTGTTCAAGAGATTGGAGCCTATTAACAAACTTTATTTCAGATTTGTGCCGGACAGGTCATGCAAAATAGCGAACGCTGCGGCCAACGAGGAATCGTTAGACTTTTTCAGATATGTGATAGATGAATACGCGAGAGACGGATTCAGGCCTGTCCCTTTGACAGCTTGTTCAATAGTTGAGCAGAGGCTCCATAGAAGCTGGCTGAATTGTTCTCAGCGCCACCCTGCTCTGGGTATGAATTGGATCAAGGAAGATTGCTCGCTAGGAGAAGTAAGAGGAAATGTAGAGATCTTAGGTAGAATCGTTGATATAGTTGATTGGCTAGGTTACCAGCTACTGTCGCTCGACTGTGATAGAGAGGAAATAAGCTCAAGTTACTCAGATGAGATGGAGCGCTTGGATGTTTCCTGCATTCAGTTGAACGGCCCCATGGATCAGGGCCAGATTGAGAATAATCTAAGGAAAATATTCGCTAAAATGAAGGCCGATTTTGTGGTTGCTCGCGCGCTGATTCTATACAATCAGCAAGATCCGCCACCAGCGTCATCCTCGCCTTCAGGTGTAGTTTTTCTCCAAGATTGTGAGTCATGTTCGTCAGAGCGCATGCTGCTAACCGCTATAGGCATGTCGAGCAAGTCGACCTGACATAGACACCTATCAGCGCAGAGCAATATGAGTTTAGGTATACATAAATATCTATTGGGCGTTCGAGTTCAATCGAGGGGTCCGCTAAATTTAGTCTAGGTTGTGAAATAATAATCTCATAATAATCAGTGTGAAAGCGATCTTTCGCTCTTTATTATTGACTCTCTGCCTTGAGCTTACAATATGTGAATCTATGATTCATATGCTGAGAATATGAGCCAGAATGTGAGAACCGCTTGAGACATTTGCAACATTGGAACGGCTTTTCGCCGCTATGCAACCTTTTGTGTTCCTTAAGATGATGTTTGTGCTTGAATGCCTTGCCGCACTCTTCGCACTTGTGGGGCCTCAACTGATGATGGTGAGAGTTGTTGTTGCTGCTGCTGTTATTGGTGGTGCTTTGGTTATTGTTTAGGCCGGTGCTATTGGAGTTGTTGCTTATGAGCGAGCCTGTCAGGCTTGTTGCTGTCGGAGTTGGCGTTGTTGTTGCGGAGTTTTGGCTATGATTGAGGCTACTGTTGTTGATGGCGTTTGATTGGTTGTTGTTGTGGAGGTGATGGTTGTTGTGGTGGATTTGGTGGTGTCTTAACTTTTTGCCAACGCTCGTTGGGTGCTGCTGCTGCTGCTGTTTCACGCTCAGATCCACGGGATCCTCTTGCTGCTCAGAATGTTGTGATCGCTGATCATGGTGCTGCTGTTGGAGGAAAAAGTATAACAGTTGCAATTGTTGCAATTGCTGGAGTTGTTGCAATTCTTGCAATTCTTGAATCTGTTGCAATTGTTGCATCGGATGGTGTTGCTTGTCCTGCTGTTGCATGCTTGCATCAATGTTGATGAGTGTCTTTGACAGGCCCGAGACTGATCCTAGACTGAGCCTAGGGAGGTGGATGCAGGTTTGCTCCTCGCCTCGTTCGTTCGCTTGCTTGCTGGCGAGCGGGCTGGCGGCCGAGCTAGGGACGGGCTGGGCTCGGCGAGGCTTGCGGACTGAGCCGGGCTTTGGGTCCTGAGGCGGCTGGGGCGCAAGTTGTGCCCAGAGGCTGCGGACTAGGCGGCTGCTCTGGAGGGAGACTTGGATTGGGCGCTTGGGGGCGAGAGCGAGCGAGACGGTGAGAGTGCGAGGAGGTGAAGGCGGCGGTGAGGCGGCGGCGGTGGCGGAGGGAGAGGAGAGGAGAGGAGAGGGAAGAGGAGAAGGAGAGGGAGGAGGAGGAGGAGGAGAGAAGAAGAAGAAGGATAAGGAGAGCGAGATGAGATTAGATCGCTTCGAGCGAGTGCCTGCGCGCGACTGGCGCCGGCGACAGTGCGCGCCTGTGTGATATGGTTCAGCGCGAGGGGGCGTGGAGGCGGACGGGCATAGGTGACTGGAAAACGGGAGCACTGGCGGCGGCGGCGGCTAGGTTTGCGCTGGCGCAGGCGCACCCGCATCGCCGCAAGTCCGCAACAAATGGCTGCCCGTGCGCCGCGCACATCTCGCCCAAATTAACCTCAGCGCCGCTCGCCTCCTGGCCAGGTTCGCCTGTCTGTCCGCCTGTGCGTGCGTGAGTGCGCGCGCGGCCAACCAACACTCGGCCCTCCTATTTCTTGTCCTAGTCGTCGTCGTCGTCGTCGTCGGCGTGCTTGCGTTGAGCAGGCCGCCGGCCAGGCGCAGGGCTGACGCGCATCAACCTGCGAGCGACGGCCCCGCTGCCGCGCGCACTGGCAGAGCGGCCGGCTCGAGTGGAGAGGTGAGTATAGGTGAAGGAGAGGCGCGGGCAGGTCGCGCCGACCAACCAGATGAGTAAGCGCGCCGCCGCCGCCAGCTCCTGGCTCGCTGCCGGCCGGCCGCCCGTCGCCGCGGGGAGGCGTGGCGGCGGTCGGCGCGAGCTGAGCAAGCGCGGCCGGCCAGCTCATGCAAGTGCAGCGGTCTGCCGGCGCCAGCCAGCCAACAAGTGGCGCCGGCCGCCCACTTGCATTCGGCTCGCTGGTCTGGCCGCGCGCTCGCCCGGCAGCTGGCTCGCCGCCGGGCACACGAGTCACCATCCAGTGTTTGCCGACCGAGCCTTCAGCGCCAGAGCTCGGGGACTCTCGGCCGGGCCAGCCGAGTGAGTGTCGCCCAAATTGCTCACCCGTTTTGCCAACCAGCGACTGGCCGCCGCTCGAGTGCCAGCTCGCCGCCTCTCATGTTACGCAAACCAGCCGCGCTCTTCTCGCCTCTACCTATGTTTACCTTGCTCGCACTTCCGCCCGCCCGCCCGCCCGCCTGCCACGGCCCCTCGGAGGCGAGCGCGGGCCAATTCGTTTGGCCTCGCGCTGCCTCCGCTGGGCCAGCGCGCGCGCGCCAGTCCCTCCTTCCGCCCGCCCGTCCGCCCGATGGGTCCCAATCAGGCCGCTTACGTGGCCATTACTTCGTTCGTCGAGGGCCAATGTCGCCAAAGGTAAGCGGGCGGCGCGGGCGACCAATCGTTTGACAACAATTGGCACCAGCGAAGAGCCAGACTGTCGGTGGCTGGCGCGCGCGCGCCGACCAGCCGGCGGGCAGCATAGCGCAACCATAGCGCACACGAGCAGTCGGCAGTGGGGCGAAAGAGAGAGCCAGAGCCAGAGCCAGAGGGAGAGCGAAAGCGAAAGGCAGTCGCGCGACCAGCCAGCCGCCCGCTCCGGCCACCGGTGAACTCGCGCCGGCCGCTTCCTCCTCGGCGCGCGCGCCCGCTTAGGTTGAGGTGAGCGCACCGGGTTTCGAGCGCGCGCAGATGAGCCTCGCGGGCGGCCGAGCCGAGCCGAGCCGAGTTCCCCTTTGGCCGCCCATTCGGGTTGTCGTAATCGCCGCCGACTTCTGCGTGTCGTTGGCGGCGTTGGCTTAGCTGGAGGTGGCGGAGCTAGCAGTTGAGGTGGAGTTGGAGGTTTGGGGCAGGGCGAGCGCCAGGAGCCGGGAGCCAGGAGCCAGGGCCGGCGGCAGAAGCGCCGGCTGAGAGCAGACGCGACGGCTGCACCAGTTCGCGGGGCCAGTACGCAGCTGGCGCGCTCGCCTTCGGCCGGCGTGATTTCGGCAGTGCACACAGCGCGCGCAAACTGAGCCCCGCAAATGCGCCACCAACCACCGCCGCTTCGCCCTCCCTTCCTGCCAGCCAGCCAGCCAGCCGGATGAATGGATGGATGTCCTTTACTTTTACGCCATCACACCGGCGCTGTTGCGGCGAGCGCGAGTAGGCGCTACCTATGGGCCGGCTGCACGGCCACTCTCGTTGGCGCAACACTGGCCGCCGCCGCCGCCGCCGCCGCCGC
>Ga0209372_1000598_pt1 | contig 13065 bp, 7 predicted proteins | sample AgamicAtPe_FD_187170 | JGI IMG/M metagenome (GOLD analysis project Ga0209372, IMG submission 187170) | Agave microbial communities from Guanajuato, Mexico - At.P.e (SPAdes) (version 2) | ecosystem: Host-associated > Plants > Phyllosphere > Phylloplane/Leaf | place: Guanajuato, Mexico | collected... | reverse complement strand
GCCCGACAGTTTTGATTCAGATTTGTGAGCTCGTTCGAGGATTGAAACTGGAGCGGCGCTGTCCCCAATCGATTGGGCGCAATCTAATCTGTTTAATGCTCGGACGACAATCTGCCAGCAGCAAGCATTGCATCGGATGGGTGAGAGGAGGAGTGGGCCTTGCTTGTCGGCGTTCTTGCTCATGCACGAATAGATAATAAATAACCAAATCGTCTTCAGAGACAATCAAACTGATGTTATAGGCCACCTGTTACATCTCATGTGATAAAGAATTGACACTGTTGGAGTTCCACTGATTTCAATGCGATCCGAAGTGTGCTGACTAAGCCGGATGCATCATCTCTCCTGGGAATTGCGACTGAAAATGGTCCACCAGAAACCTAATGTTGCCCTTGGTTAGTAGAAAACCGGAAGAATCAGAAACAAAGATTCAGTTCAGCTCGAGGGAGAATTCAGAAAGTCAACGGATGATTTAGAGGTGAAGCTGCCAGATGTTCCAAGAGAAACCTTGCGAGATTGTATAGCAAACCCGAGTGTGGAACCTCAATCCTGCACCTAATCGGCACGTACTACGGTCAGGATGAGTTGCCGAAATATGTTCGCGTGATATATGGGGAGCTAGCCAGTCAAGGTGCCCTAATGCGGTTGCTGTCAGAATTATAATCAATCGTTTTGGAGCAAGTTCGTGTCGAGAAGAGAAACGTCAGTTAAAGTTCAGTAAAAATAATCTTCCGCTGTTTTACGATCCATTGACATCTAGGAACGCCCTTCAATCGATCCCATAACGAGTAAATACGATCTGAATAATTGTCCGGATACAGAGAACTTATCATGTTAGGCTCATTAGATTCATTTAATAAAAAACTGTTCCAACAATGGTGATTCACGGCCAACCAGTTGGCCTGTTGAAAGTTGGAGTTTATATATGTACACACAACTATCGGCGATTGGGTTCAGAGTATATGCACTTCGTCAATTATTTTGATTGCATTTGATATTGTGAAAACAACAGCAGTGTAATGCAGTTTAAGTATCTCAACAAATATAGAGTAGTCATTCGCGTCAAAAGTCGTTCCCTCGAGTAGAGTGATCCAGTCAACAAGACCTGGAAATCCCTCCTTCCCATCTTGACCATCGTTTGGGGCTGCTCGATGTGGGTTCGAGAATTGATGAAGGTCAGTGAGTCGGAACTGAAGGGAGATTGTAATTTAGTGCTATCAACTTACTTAAAATTATGTGCTTCCGGCCCCAGTAGTTCGGCATGCCATTGGGGTCCAGAAAAGCGCGCTCTAAGAGCATCAACTGGTCGTTGAATTTTCGTACCTTCAACGCTTCTCTCACGTCCACCTTGTCTTGCCGATGGTGGAACTTGATCGTGGCCTTTGAAAACTCTTGCACAGTATGTTTCAAGAGTTCTACAAAGAGTTGTTAGCAACTGTGATGAATTGAGTTTTAGGACACCTCTCATGGAGTTCTACTTACCTAGTTCCACACTAGACTGCTTAAAAGCTTTTCCGTAACGAGCAACAAAGTGAGCAAAGCTTTCCTTCAAGGTCACAGAATAATCTAATAAGTTGAAAGGTAAAAATATCGAATCGCTTAGATGACGCAACATTTCAGCCAACGATTGCGCAACGGCAACATGATACTTCATATGGGGATCAATCTGTTTTATGGTCGCGAGATTATCGTACTTGGTTCCAATCAATGGCAACATGTCTTCAACAATATCTGTGCCATTAACACTGGTGAAGCCCGAAAAACGAACATCAATGACTGGGATACCGGCATATAGAAAGAACGGACTGTAAATTGATTGTAGATCGAGACGTCGAACTCTCGGCCGAGTCTTCACAAATGCCGACTTCTTGTACTCGTGTAGGATACTCCCAGGAAGTCCAAATCCGTCTGTGTTGTTTTCATTTTCCTCCATGGCCTCTTTTGTCAACTTCGGCACGGGCTGTTCATACTCGTCCAAAACTTTCTCAAATTCTGGGTCTGTGTGTGCACTCGCCTGAGCCTCGTCTATCTTGCTCACGTGGTGTACGTCCTTCCAAACGTCATAGACAGTCGGTTGGGGCTGGCTCTCACTCAAGTTTGGATTTGTCACTTGCTTCGTGGCGTTGAATATCACCTGATAAAGTAGTGGCGATGCAGCAATTGAGGCAGAACGGTTGCCAGTTACAATGAGATCACAGTTAAGATATGCAACCGCTCGTGAGTGCAACAACCTTTGATGAGTTTCCAGCCAAGCGCTCGAGCCTATCAAATTTAAGGTTTCTGCCCCAAAGCTGTTGAATATAATTGTCCGCCGAGGACGCCACCCCTCTTTCAGTAAGATACCGAACGCACGAACTATCTCCATCATGACAGCAGAGCCCGATACTGAATCTAGCAGACCTCTATTCAACGAGTCTCTCCTACTACCAATCACAATATATCTATCAGGTTCGGTGGCCCCAGCGAGCACTCCTGTAACAGTTGCAGAAGTTATTGATGTGTCTTGATTGCTGAAATCTATTCTGATCTTACTACGCTGATCCCCATTGTTATCATCTCTATAGCCTGGCCCGATATAAAGTGTAAAATCAAAACAATTCCAATCGCTGGGCGCAATCGAACCTGAAAGGCCCCTCAGTATGTTTTGAGCAGCATTAAAACTTATTGGGATAACGGGGATTTGCACTTTTGCCTCCTTGTCGAGACCCAACTTGGTAGCGTCCACTCCACCGAGGGATGATAAATTAAAGGAGGCGATGTCACCGTAGTTGCTCCATGCGGTTGGGTGAGATCTCCCTGAGTCATTGGGTAGTCGAACTGTTTTAGGATATGGTGAAGAGCTTCCATATAAGTCAGGATCTGGAAACAAAAGTATGGCTTTAGCACCGCTCTCTTGAGCAGTTATCACAACATCATGAGCTTGATAAAAAGTTTGTCTGATGACGAGAACTTTGCCCTCAGTCTCATTAGAACTGACACCTAGGCTAGCTAACTTCGCGTAGTCTTCTTTCGAACCTTTGTTAACGTATAATAATTGATCTGTTACTATGGTGGTTTCGTTGGCTTGAGACAAAGGCAAAAATGGTCGCATGTCGTCATGCAAATACTCTTCGTGCTCAATGTTTGAGTAGATGATTGTACCATTCCTGCTTAGAAGCTCTACAATAGATGCTTTACTCGGTAACATTGTTCTGAAGGTATTATTGGTTGATGTAACATGATCGAAATTGTATTCATGGAACATGTTTTCGATATGCCTCGCAAAACGATGATCGTCATCACTACCGGGAATTCGCTTTGTAAGTTGATACGATGTGAGCATTGATAGTATGTTTTCGGCACTTATTTGACTCAAGAGTCTACTTTTTATGGTTGGATCTTCATGAACAAGGGCCGACCCAAAGAACTCTGTTTCGGTATCAATGTCTACCTTAATTCTATGGAATGAAGCGAAATAGCCCAATAGGAACAATAGTATGCCAGCAACTACGAATGCGGCTATTTGAAGCCACAATACTCTCCTATTAACAGAACTAAACGGCAACTCTTCTGTTGTTTTCTCATATATCTGGATAGTTCCAGGCTCATTGTCAGACCAAGAAGTGGCCTCAAGGCCATCAACACTCTCCTCGTCCCGGTATGGCCTATATTGAGCTGACATAGTGTCAATAACGGTAGAGTATTCAAGAATATTGAATAGTTCGATCTAGACGAAGACAAGAAAAAATCTGTTCACAGTTCGTTTAGTTTCCTAATTATTGCCATATAAGGAGATAAGTCTTTAGATCATACTGTAGCGGAAGGCTTACTCTTCGAAATTGCACTTGTTTCTCAGTCTAATAGATTCTACACAAATCGCCTGCATCATAGATGACGATAATCAAGTTGTCAAGGCAGCGTCCCACCTTAGACTAAATGCATTCGGATCGGTGGCGCCAAATTGATCATATGCAATATGGTTCTTTGGAATGCTTGGATGCTAAATGGAATTGTTAAGCCAAATAACACTGGGGAATATCTTATCGTTAATTTCGTGATGTATTTAATTCAGTCGTGGGTAGTTGTTGGATAATGAAAACTTTTGTCGCGATGAGTCTTCGAACAATGAGTTCCCCTGCTTGCCCAGGGGCAATCCTGTTCTTGGCTTCTCAAGATGACGAAACGGGAAAAAAGAGACACAACTGAGGGTTGAACCCCAGTCCGAGAGGCTAAACAACATGCACAACGCGCTTCTTCCCCCACCTGATTCATAAAATGAGTACACGAGGGGAGGCTATTGAGCCCAATCGAGACGGACATCCCGATGAATTTTGATGATGCCGATGAGTGCCAAGTCTAATTCGGGCCCAATTTCAAGCTATCCAACATAATCATTAATTTGCGCCTAACACATTATTTTTCCTTTTAGCATAAATTTTACAGCCAACCGAGCAACTTGATTGTTTGTGCACTAAGATCGCCCGACAGATGGTGGATCCATAGCTCATTGAACTAGGTCTGATCGGTCTTATCTATCCATTTGGCTCGCGAGTTCGTCACTATGTCGAGTTTTGATGTGGGATGCCGACTCGAGCAGTTTGTAAATACTCTCCAACAAGATAGACACCAATGCTCTCTTGACTTCAGCTGCAGTCCAACTTGGCTAGCTTAGCACTTAGTTCGATCAGAGGGCAGACTACCTGAGTTGACCCACTGATATTTGTAATTACGATTTGACTCAACTTGGCGATGAGTCCAGACGGACAGTTTTCAGTTGGCTGGCATGTAGCTGGTTTCGTTTGCTCGAATTTCCTACTTCAAGCCATTGGTCGTGTCGATTCTGCGCCTCATGATCATAGGACTACCTCGAGGTAGATTCAAGAATAGTTGAGTCTAAGCAGTGAACGTAGAAGTCTGCGAAATTCAGGACCAAAAATAAATACTATGTACTTGTCCAAGATCCGTCAAATGGCGTTGAAGATACTGGCCAAGTGGACAACAAATGAGAAATGGAGAAGGATTTCAGCCAGGCAGAGGAGGAAGACGTCGACTGAGGTCAGTGCTGGCTGCTCGGTTTACCCTCAGGTACCATCTCTGTTTTCCCGATCTCCTCGGTTTAAATAGCCATATAAGTCGTTCGTATGGCTCGACCCATCCGTCCAGTTCCAATCAACAGTCCAAAATCGAATCTCAACATGGAATTTGGTTAGACTTCAAAAGTGGCGCCGAGTTACAGCGTGCTTTAGGCATGAGTCCTTCTCGAGCGGACAACACTGTTGTTACAACAACACGCGGTGGTTGTATGGATTTGGAAATCAAATCCTGACCTGTAGGCTATTCCTTGCAATACATCCAATAGGCAATCTACATCTACCTAGACGGTCATGTAATCATGGCATCACAATTAGAGCTTACGCAGAAACCCTTCGTCGAGCTACAGATTGAAGCTCTAGTCAACGAGAACCGAATTAAACTAAGCAAATTGACCAAATTCGTGAACGAGCTTGAGTCAAGAATCAACGGATTAGACGATGATGACTGCAGAAAGGTTATTGAGAGGAAGTTTGATCCGCCCATGGTTCTTCGGCCAAACTCCTCAGGCAACGACTACCCAGATCGATTCAAGTTTGCCATTCCTGCCAAGATCGAGATCATAGGAAGTTCAAAATCTTCAACCTCCTTGAAGGGATTGAGTTATGTCGACTTGGCCATTCCGATGCCGGAAAAATGTCTAGAAAAAAAAGATGTCAAAAACCAGAGGTATCACTACAAGAGAGCTCTGTATTTAACCCAAATTGCCCATATTATCAATAAGAAATCAATTAAAAAAGGTTTGATTAGGAGCTTAGAATTTTGCTTCGCTCGGGGTGATTTCCTCAAGCCTATCCTGCTGATTATACCTGAAGACGAAAAACTCAGGAACATAGCAACCTTCCGAATATTTGTCTATCCTCATCCTGAAAGTCCAATCAAGACGTCTCTTCTACACCCCTCACATGGCAATCTTGCCCCCAAATGGTTCTTCAAGGATTACGAGCTTGAGCATTCAGAGGAATCAGAAATTGGTCGATTTATTGCTGGTGATAGCGACACTGCCCCCTCTCCAATTTATAACTCCAGCATACTTTTTGACATTGAACTAATTTCAAACTCTGATATTTTGTATGAACAAATCAAGTCTCACACCAGTGTCAAAGAAGCCCTAATGTTGACCAAGGTGTGGCTTATGCAGCGAAATCTCCACCACCACTTCTCCTTCACGATCTCAATGTTCATCGCTTACCTGCAGACTCGACAAATTATCCACCAGAATATGAGTTCTTATCAGATATTTAAGATAATAATCAGACACATTGCCGCATCAGACTGGGATGGGGCTGGTTTGAGCTATTTCGACGATTCCAAAGATCTCGTTCAAGCGCACAAACTAAGCTCCACTGTGGTATTTCTTTCACCCTCGGGCAATCTCAACCTTTGTTACGATATTACTGACGACTTATACCAACGTCTAAAACACGAGGCGCGACAGTCTCAAGAAGTTCTAACTCTAAACTCTGTCGACACATTCGAACTACTATTTCTCACTAAAATCGATTTCTTGAGTAAATTTGACGTCATCGTGCACCTACCAAAGCGCGCTGAAAATTCCCTGATGACTAAGGAACACCTGCAGGAGTTTATGAACTACGGGGCATTCACGCCTAAAATATACTCCAACTCTATCCTCAGCTCTATCCGCAAGGCGCTCAGCGACCGAGTTGTCCTGATTCAACAAAGCTCAGATCACCTCCTGCTGAACAAAAGGTGGAGTATCAAGCAGTCAGCTCCTGACTTATCTTGTGAAGACGCCACTCTGACTTTCGGAATTCTACTCGAACCTGAGAAGTCCTTACGTATTATAGATGTTGGACCCGAGGCACAATCAGCGGAAGCGGAGGAATTTCGGAAGTTCTGGGAGCCTAGGAGTCAGTTGCGTTTACAAAATGGTGTTATAAGCGAGACTGTTTTGTGGCAAGTGCATTGTTTCAGCCAGCGTCGCTCGTTAATCAAGTATATACTGGCTCATGCAGTTTCCCGAGCTGGTTTTCAGACCGTTGTAGTTCATCATACTCTTCTCGAACGTTTTATCAATCTACACAATGTCTTTTTCCATTGGAAAGACCAAACTGATGCAAGCTTACGAGAGAAGGTAGGGCCCCAGAAACGCGGCTTTGAATCTGATCCTAAGGATCCAATCGGTGTTGGCGAGGAAGTGTTTCAGAAGGTGCTTCACTCATACAACGAGCTCAACAAGATTGTGAGAAACGTGGACGGTCTCAAGCATTCGATAACCTCGATTCAGCCAGTCTCGCATCATGTCCGTGGTAGCGCCGTGTTTCCACCCTTGCCAGTCAGTTTGCAAGCGAAAAACAAGCTATTGAAAAGGAGAAAAGGTGCTGTTTTCTTTCCTGAAGATTTTGATCGGACTGGCAAAGTACTGTTCATAGAACCAGTGGAAATCTTGCTAACGCTCGAAAATACGGGCAAATGGCCGAACGATTTAGATGCCCTTGAGGCTGCCAAATCAGAGTATCTTATACAACTAGGCGAGGCTTTGAGGGATAGAGAGTATTGTGTGAAGTTTGCAAGCGATTACCTTGACGTAATGCATGGACAGTTTGTATTCAGATTGCGACTCAAGGTGCCCAAAGAGTTGGCATTGGCCTCAGCCAGCCTTGGCAAACAAGAATTTCAAAAGAGACGACTCAATTTGGAGATATTACCCAGAGTTCATGCAGCTTTGGATCAAGTTTACCGCGAAAAGCCCGCCTTCGGCCTCACTTGTCGGTTGGTAAAGCGCTGGCTCTCGTGCCATCTGATGACAGATCACATCAGTGATGTGGCGATTGACCTGATCGTAGCGCACTTATTTCTGCACCCCCAGCCCTATACTGAGCCCTCTAGCTCATCCTGTGGATTTCAAAGGTTTCTTATGCTTATGTCGCAATACGACTGGAAGCTAACGCCTCTAATCGTCAACTTCGACAACCAGTTGAAGATCGACGAAATCAATCGGATCAGAGATGCAATGCAAGAGGATAGGTCAAAATTTCCACCCATTGTGATATGCACACCGTACGACAAGGACACCTCACCCTGGGCCAAATCTGAGCCAACATTACCCAAACTAGATCTGTTGTGTCGTCTAACTGAGAAAGCCCTGCAGTTTTTCAAGACAGAAATACTGATGAACTTCGATGTTGCCGACGAGTGCAAAGCCTTGTTCAGGCCTAATTTTAAGCTTTTCAACTTAATCATCAACTTGCAGCCAATGACTGTACAGAATTTCTTCATGAGCATCGACCCGCCCAAGGGGTACAAACTAGTTGGTAGTGAGCCAGAAGGGAACCGTGCGAGTGCCTTCAAAGTAATGCCAATTGTAGGACTTAATATCATTGAACAGTACGTCAGGGTTCTGAGGAGCAAATATGATGATATCGCTCTCTTCTTTTATGGCAAATACGGTCAGCGAGTGATAGGTGTAGTGCTGAAACCAGAATTTGCCCAGATCTACAAAGGCGACCTCGACTCTCTAATCGATGGCATCAAAGAGCTAGGTTCGAAATTGGTAGAATCTGTGGTGGTTATGCGTTCAATTTAGATAAGTCCAGTTTCGCTGCCATATCTTAACTGGGTGGTTGTGTGGATTTAAAAATAAATAAATAAGAGACATCGTTAACCAGATAGATTGCCTTTGAACTTGCTTCTATTCGGATCTCAATGCGCCACAGACTAGTAGGCTCGTCCTCGCTAAGAATTCTGGCATGCCCAGCATCAGCCCTAGGAACGCTTAATCTCAGAGTGTCCGAGTTCATGAGGTGGATGTACCTGAATGTGTTGCCCACTGAAGAGGCGCGACGATTATCAGAGAATCTGCAAGATCAAGCTTTTTCATTTTGGCTCGGCTAGGACTCGGCGCCCCAGACTGGGTTAGCCATTCAAGTGAGTCGAGTACACAAGAGCTATCAAGTTCCATTGAGATCAGGAAGCAGCCTGTACATGATACGACCTCGCCTTCAGTTTGAGTGATATATCTGATGCGACGGGGCGAGACTTCGCGGATACCGACGTTCAATGGCGTCATCGGGGCCGTCCAGTCTTGCCGAGGCCCAGTGCGCGACATGCCCTTCGCGGCCCGACTGAGCACGCTCGGTATGCTCCTATCGTTTGTCTTCAGCCGATGTTGGCTGGACGACAGGATGGGAGGATAGGGGATGAGGTAGTGTTTGGAGTTGTTTACAGCTGGATTTGAGCCGAGAGGATGAGCCAAATTGGCGTGCGTCTTCGACAGTTAGCGGTAAAAAGGGGCCAAAATCTGAGATCGTGACTCGTGAAGTGAAGGTTCGCGTGCTTCTGCCAAGATTAGCACGTCTTATCTCGCCAAGTCGAAACAGCATAACTTTCTAACTACACCGACAAGGTTCAGATGAACCCTGATGCCAGCTTCGATCGGAGGGAAGTTGGTGAACACTAGCAGGCGGGAGGAGATATCGAGGCCCTGGTTGAGTCAGTCTGCCGCGCGCACATCTACTCTGTACGTGCATGCATCTGTACGTGTACGCCTATGTTGGTAGGCAAGCAAACTGCCGGCTGCCATACGATCGGCTAGTATTTCTCGAAATAAGATGCTAACATGAATGCAGTCGTGGCTAATGCTGATCAATCTGAATCGCACTAATCAAGCGACTCGATCAGCAGCCTGAATGTGGCCAAAGAGGAGGGCTGTTTGTTCTCAATATCTGGCCAGAGTTTGCGCGCCATTAGCTAATGAATAGCAGTGTAAGCTAGCCTAATTGGCCGAGCTAGCATGTTAAGTGTCTGATTTGGAAGCAATTGTGTGTTGCGCGACGAGCCGAGAGCAGACATGCATGTAGCCTTCTTTGTCTGATAAAGTGAACTCGAGTGAGTCGGCGTCACTTGCTTGGACAAACTAAAGCCAAAGAGGACAAGCAAAGGGGGCGCCTAGGGGTGCGCGCGTCGAGCCCTAGCGCCAGCAGCGGGCCGAGGAAGCGAGGTGCAAGCGTCTGAGATTTCTAGGGTGGAAGGGCGAGAAGTAAGCGATAAGGCTGAGCGAGTTGGCTCCCCTGGCTAGAGGTGGGCGCACCACTTGGGCTTATCCGTAAGCTAGACGGGGTAGTCGGTCCGGTGCTGTCAGATTGGAAGCATTGGAGAGACGAACAGTGAGCGAGGAGGCAGGAAGGCGGCGCAGACTCTACTTGTTTGAGCTGACCTTGTGAAAGAAGTAAGGCATCAGTCATTCCCCCGTCGTCGGCGGCGTCTCGCACTTGCCTTGCGCATCTTTGCAATATACTGTGTATGGCAGAGAGACGGGAGTTGGTGTTTAGCATCTAGGTAGCGACCTGTGAGCGAACTCGTGAAGTCGCAAGTCTGAGAGGTGAGCGAGAGACTGGTTCAACTTATGGGCCACCTTCCGCGCATCTTCTGTGTAGCCTTGTTTGTTTGACTGTCTATCGGGATAGAGGGTTTGTAAGCCGTAACGTAGCATAGAGAACCGCAACTAGTGAGAGATCAGCTCGTAGAGACGCACGCAGACAGTCGCGCTGAACATAGAGAAACTCGAGCATGGGACTCGTCAGGCAAAGGAAAACAACAGACCATCGAAGCAGACCAAAGTTCATCGGGAGATTTATTTATTCAGCAAGCTCTTGCGTCTTTACCTTCCTTACCGCATCCTTAATACCTAAAAGAATGCCCGAAATCTGCTGAAAGGAGCGTGTCGCATCCTGAAATAAATAGAGGCAAAATGGCGCCAACCGAGATCAGAGAGCCGCAGCTAGCGAAGAATGAAGCCGACCAAGAGGCTAGCGATAGCTACCACCACACTGGCCAGCCTCCAAGCGACCGGAAACTCTCGACAGAAACCTTTCAAATTAGAACTCTGAACCGAAGACACATTGATTTTGATCCAGAGTTTGATCTAAGTGACGTCAACTCACCAAATAGGAGCAAGTGGTCTGGTTCCTTTCATTTTATCCAAGCGGCGGATAGTCAGCTGGGCATGATTGATAGTTTTATACATAAACGAGTTGAGCCGGGCTGGGACGAGGAGATCAAACTTTGCGAGAGCTTGGTTGCCGCCTGCAATCGGATGCAACCTAAACCAGAGTTCATAGTTATTTGTGGTGATCTGGTGGATGCTCGTCCCGGTTTAACGCAGCAAACAACCGAAACCAGACGTTTGCAGGTAGTGGATTTTAAGCGAATATTTGCACAATTGGACCCAAAGATTCCGCTAGTCTGTGTATGTGGCAATCACGATATTGGCGATGAACCAAGAATTCAAGACATAAACGAGTACAGGCGCGATTTTGGGGATGATTATTACTATTTCACTAAATACGACATATTGTTTATAGTTATCAACAGTCAGTTTTATCAGAACAGGGAACATGTGAAAGATTATGCAAGCGAGCAAGATAGATGGTTGGAGAATCTATTGGCCAAATGTAAACTGTTCAAATATTCAATTGTCTTCGAACACATCCCATGGTTTCTTGAAAGCTACGACGAAGAGAACGATTATTTTAATATCAAGAGAGAGGTTCGTCTCGAATGGTTGCGTAAGTTCAAGGATGCAGGTGTTACAAAAATCATGTGCGGCCATTATCATCGAAACGCTGGCGGCTGGTTCGAGGGGATGGAATTGGTCGTGACCTCGGCAATTGGAGCTCAATGTGGTAACGACAAAAGTGGCGTTAGAATTGTCAAGGTTCTAGATGAGTCTATTGTGCACCAATACTATGCAATGGAGGATATTCCAGAGAAGATTGAGCTCTGAGCTTGGAGTGGGTTTGTTGTTTCCTGATTCTATCATTAAAAGCATTGCGTTTTGATTGATTGATCAGTGATCATTTTATCTTAAGGTTTGCAATTCAGTGAATGCTCATGTTTCCGATTCGCAAAAAATCCTGAACCAGGACGCTGCCACAGCCAAAAATATATGTCCATCGCCAAATTTACAACTGCCAGATTAGAGACATCATCGTTGAACAATTCCATGAAGGCAGGCAGGTCTGTATGGGCCATGTTGATACGGATAAACAGTTTCAACATCGGATGTTCCTCATCTGAACTGGAGGCTCTCCGAATCTTGGCTAAACTGCATTCCGCGGTACATATTCAAGAAGTGTTCTTCCTTCAGAACTACCTCGAGTACGGGGAGCGAGCCCTGGAGATAGCTGAATTTATCCTTCAATTTCATCAACGCCAATCTCCTCGTAAAATCCAGTTACCAGTTTGAGAGAGGATGTATACGAGTGATGGATTCTACCATGCAATATACATTATTATCTTATGTAAAATTGTGGACGGCCTATTGACCGTTTGTATGCCCCCACTACTAACCCAAGCAGTTGAATCGACCCAAACAAATCTAACACAAAGAGAACATGACCTGAAAAAAAATAGAGTCACGAGGCTAATCATGAGGATCCAATTAGTGATGACACGTAATAGTTATAGAAAGTATTCAGGGACAACCCTCACTCCAGGGTCGTGGACTTTGAGTAGCTAGCATTGAATCTGTGGTCGTCGTTGGATCAACTCCAGAGATGAACGTTCAAACGAAACTATTCTCGAGATAAAGCCAGTTCAGCAAGTGAGCCGAGGCCAACGAGAGCGGCGAACAGCGCCGAGGAGGACGAGGCTTCTTCCGTGGCGGCGGCGGCGGCGGCGGCGGAAGTGGCCAGAAATCAAACGGCAGCGGACAGGACGAGTGGGCCGCAAGTGGGCCCGCAAAGACCAGCGACTGGACGAGCGGCAAGGACTTCGGCAGCTCGAGCTGGCAAACTGGCCAAACAGACTGGTGGTAGAGCAAAGGGAGCGGAGTTGACTCTGCTTCTACTTCCACACCTCGCTCCTCGGCCTCTTCCGCCCGCCTTGGATGTTATTCATTAAAGTGCCTCCAACACTAGAGGCTCGTGTGAGACCGACTAACTTCGTTTGGATCTTCATTTGCATCGTCTTTATATGCTAATGAATTAGACATTTGAGCTTGGCTCCTGAGCGCAGAGGTGCGAGCAACAC
>Ga0209372_1000597_pt1 | contig 13093 bp, 7 predicted proteins | sample AgamicAtPe_FD_187170 | JGI IMG/M metagenome (GOLD analysis project Ga0209372, IMG submission 187170) | Agave microbial communities from Guanajuato, Mexico - At.P.e (SPAdes) (version 2) | ecosystem: Host-associated > Plants > Phyllosphere > Phylloplane/Leaf | place: Guanajuato, Mexico | collected... | reverse complement strand
ACCAGAGCTCCCGCCGCTTTCAATTCAATTTGGTGGCGCCGCCTTTATGGCCGCGCGCAAGCGAGCAGGGGCGGAATTTCGAGCTTTCGGGGGCGAAAAAAGCTAGTCCCGTTGACCCAGCGCCGCCGCCTTTTGCACGTGCTTTTTGGGCGTCAAAACAAGAGCTCATGTTGAGCTGCTGATCCGCTCGCTGGCCAAAAGCAAAGGCAGCGGACGCTCACGAATTCAGCCTGCGTTTTTGCGCCCGAAGACAGGGAGCAGCTGCCAGTTGCAAGCGCGGCCAAGAGGGCGCAAACATCGTCTCGTCCTGGAGAGCCAGCCCGGCTTGCGCTGAGGCCAGCCTGGCCAGTGCAACCGACTAGCCCGGCCAAGCGCCCGCTCGGCCCCCGCAAGTCCGCCGCCGAAGCCACTTGAACACTTAATCGGGTCTAGAGGGATGAGGCTGGCCGGAGAGTTGGCCGGCCGCCTCTCAGCGCCCACTCAGCGGCCGGATTTGAGGCTCGGCCGGCCAACTCTAGCGGCGGCCACTTGCTTCTTCTCGCGCCGATCAAAACACGGCCAGCCCCTGATTTGGGGCCGCGCGAGTCTCAATATGGACTGACGATGAGCGAGCGCGCTCGCCGGCGGCCAGCCACTCGGAAGGCGGAAATATTCCGGCCAAGATGGATAGTGCCTCGCTTCCACTCTCGCTCGGCGCTCGCAATCTGCGCCTCCGCGAGCAAAGGAGAGAGAGAGAGAGAGTGGAAAGGGGCCAAAACCAAACGAGCGTGAATGGAGCTGCCTGCCCGCTGCATTGCAATGAGCGGGGCTCCAGTGGCCGAGGTTTGGCTCGTCGCTGCGCCCGAGCCGAAGGCTGGAGGGCTCCAAACGAGCCAGCAGCCGGCCAGCTATCAAGCTAGTAAGTTAAATTGGAGCCCATTCCATTGTTGGCCGTCGAGGCTCAAGCTTGGAGCTAGACGATTTTTCATCCTCGAGAGCGGCTCGCTTGCACAATCAGCGCGCTTGTTTGTAGATATGAGCCATTTGTATTGCATTCATGCTGGCGCCGATCATCAAGTGGGACGCGAGGAGAGGAGAGCGGCAATGAATCACGAGCTCGAGTTTGCTCTCGAAGCCTGCTCGCTGCCAGGTGAGCGCTCGAGCTCTCGCTCTGGCTCATGTTTGGGCCGAAGGGTCGGGCGGTTTCGGTTCGAGGCGCGAGGAGCGAGTGCTTTTGGGGCGCAGATTCGGGCAGGTGCTGCAGGCAGCTCGGGGCCGGGATTGCGTTTGGCCGCAAACTGGCCCACTTGGCGCGCGTTCAGCCAGTGTGTGGCCGGGCGGCGACATTGAGTGGCTAGCGGGCGTTGAGGAGCGAGGAGTATGCAAATCAGGCCGCCCTCGTTGGCGCCCGAAGGGAGATGAGATAAGAGAGGAGAGGCGGCGCGAAAGCTAACTGGCCCCAAGGAGGGTGGGCGCGCGAGTTTTAAACACTCGGCCAGAGAGAGGAGAGTTACTGCTCGGCGGCTCGCTTGGCCGCGCTCCTCTTAGCGCAAAGCGAGGGCTCCTGATTGGGGCGCCCGCCTTGCAAAACCAGCCCAACCTCGAGCGGCGGCGCTCTGGCCGGGCAGAGTTTGGGGCTCCGTTGCAGTGGCGGCTCGGCTGGCGCGCAAACGCATGCGCCACTGCCGCCAAGACTGGACTCCAATTTAACGCAAGCCGCTGGCTGAGGCCACTAGACTCGAGTCGGGGCCTCAGAGGAGTCAACTGAGCGCGAGCCTGGTTTGCGTTCGCAGAGAGGAGTTGGTGCGCAAAGGAGGGAGAGAAACAGAAGGAGGTTTGCTCGCCTGGCTGCTGAAAGTTTGGCCAGATTGCTGAGGGCTTCTGAGCTCAGCTCGACGGGGATGAGAGTTGAGAGTTTAGCTTTTGGGCTTGAAAGTTGGAGGGCGACGCAATTGGCGAGATAGCGAGCTTCTAAGCGTCATCATTCAAAGTTTTGCGCTTGGCAGGCAAAGTTTGTTTGATGAACTAGCGACTGTATCTGTTCTTGGCTTCTCGGGCCGGTTCGATTCTCAGTTGCGTCCTTTTTTCTCTTTTCATCAGCCCTCAACCAAGCGAGGCCCGTATTCACGTGACTATCGCAGACTTAAGCTATGAGTTAGCCAACAGTACATTGTCAAGCGTTGCTCACAACTACGCCAAGCCGCCACTTGAAGTAGTTGCGAGCGGGCAAATGTGGCGCTCAAATTTGGCTACACTGCCAGACTTTAAAGTTTGATCCAGAATAGATGCAACAACAATGACATTCTTGCTCCCATTTTGCCAGCACGAAAAGCAAGCTGAGCTCTCGCTGACAAAACTCCAAGCGCAGATTACAAAACAAACAAGCTCAACTCGCCAACTTGGCCCTGGAGCTGCCGTCCTGTTTGCAACCGAGCTGCCCGCCGCTCAAGTCTCAGGTCGCCAGATCAAATCTTGAAAATTTGTTGCTCCAAATCGGAGTGAAGAGCACCCAAAGACCAGCGCACCTCACCACTTGCACTCGCCTCCCCCCCCCCTGAGCACCCAAGCAAGCGCGAGCGGCCCACTGTAGGCGAGGGCGTCCTGGTTAGACCGGCGGCCGCTCGCTTGTCAGCATGCACTAGGTCGGCCGGCGGCCGCAGTCGGCGCCAACAAGTAGAATGGCCAGACTCTCCTCGCAACACAAGCTCACGTCGCCTCAGCGAGCCAGCTTGAGCCTCGCACCGCCGCCAACAACTCGAACGCTCGCACATGTAACCTGACTTTTGAGCTCCAAGTTGGCGCCATGATGCGGCGAGAGGCGCGCAAAACCGGCCGCTCGCCCTGCCGATCGAAGGCGAAAGCGAGCCAACGAAAGACAGGTGAGGAGGCGCCCTTCCAGAGCCAGAGGGGAGGAGGAAGGCGAGGAAGAAGAGGGGGCCGCCGACGGGAGGTCGCCGCCGGCCCGAATTGCAACTCCGCCCAGCAAGCTCGACGAAGCCTCGCACTGCTCACAACACCCTCAATCCTCCTCTTCCTCATCCTCCTCCTCCTCACCTGCAGCTTCAAACAGGAAGCCGAAGCTCAAGAGCAACAAAACGCCCAAGCTGGTGTCGGGGCGCCCAGGCTTCCAACGGGCGCCCTGTGCACAATCAAGCCACCCTACTCGCTAGCAACAACAAACCAGACCAGCCAGAGGCCGCAAGTCCGCTCGAGCCAGTACGATAAACTGGTTCAAATATCGCAAAACACCGTCTTGCCAGTGAACAGTTCGCGCGCTAGCGACTCGTACAAGCAGCAGGTGAGCTTCAAGTCCATTTGCGGCTGGACAAACCGCATCAAATTGGCCGCCCAAAAGCCGACTGCCCTGTGGGCGCTGGACAAGTTGCGCGGCGCCCTTGTGGCAAAGTTCATCTTCTACAGGAGCGACGAGTTCTCGGACATTTCCACCCGCGAGGCTCAGCTCGTCTCGCCCATCTTCGCCCCAATGCCGGCCAACAGCAGCAGGCTCCAATCTGGCTGCAAGCTCACCTTTCGCGCCTACATAACCGTCTGTGCCGACTTGGAGCTCAGCCTGATCACCGTTCCCACCTCCGCAAGCTCTGGCTCCAGGACGCGCGCTCTGGACGACCCGGGCGGCGCCTACGCGAGAGGCGCTGAACCAGAGGCGGCCGCCGCCGCCCCTCCAAAGGTTATCGCCGCAACCCAAACCTATGTGCTCAAGAGGTTTGCCTCGAGCAAGGTGCCGGCCGGCAAGCGGATCGCCGAGCAACACGGCGAGCAGGCCGCTTGGACCGACTACCAGGTCCGCCTGCCGCAGGAACTCGCCGAGGATGCCCCCTACAAGCTTGAGTTCTCGGCAGTTCCAGGTGTGATACAGAGCGAGTCAATACAGCAACGCGCCTACTTGAACGGCGTTGCAATTGCAAACTTTTCCCTCTCGCCCCAATGCTTTGGTCTCAAGTTTGAGGAGCCACTTGGCGGACAGGCGACGTCAAATCCGAGCGACGCGTCCCTCGTTGCGCCCATCGATCTTGACTTCAATCTCGGCCAGGAACCCGAGCAGCTGGCTGGCCACAAGTCGGCCACAATGCGACTGCTGGCAAACTTCCTCGACACCTACAAGACCGCCATCTTTGTTACCGTTATTCTCATCCTCATTCTTGTTATATTCTCCTTTCAATTTTTGCTCTGCGCAAGCGGCCAACTTGCGCCGTCCAGCCAGAAGGGTCCGTCCAAGTTTTGGGTCAAGTTGTGTTGTTGTTGTTGTTACAAGTGTTGTTTTCCCTTTGGCGGCCAGCGGCAGCAAGTTTACGCAAGCAAGCCGCGCGAGCCGGAGGAGAAGCTGAAGGAGCTTGAGTTGGAGGAGCAGGAGGCAATGAGAAACTACCTGCGCCCATTGCAGAGCGTCTTCGAGAACGTTGAGCTGAACGAGAACCCCAACTACCTGACGAATGGGCGCGCGCCCTGGATTGCAAAGTCGATCAGCGTGCCGCTCGAGCCTTATCACGTGGACCGAAAGCGCCTGACGCTCACCAAGCCACTAGGCAAGGGAGCCTTCGGCGAAGTTTATCAGGGTTGTCTGCTCTGTTATTATCCAACCGAAGCCAACACAAACTACGCAAACGAACAGCGTAGAGCCCCAAAACAGTACGATGGAAATGCAGCGGCCGACTTGAGCCACTTGGAGAGCCACTCGATGAAGGTGGCGGTCAAAACGCTTACAGACGAGCGCATGAGCCAGACTGACTTCATAAGGGAGGCAATAAACATGTCGCTAGTCAACCATAGAAACATTGTCGAACTGATCGGGGTTTGTTTCGACGAGAAGCCGCTCTACATAATAATGGAGCTTTTGCCAGGCGGAAATCTCAAGAACTTTCTGCTCAAGAACCGCGACAGAGGCCACTACCAGAGCCAGACGCCGCTCGTCCAGCTTGCGCCGCTCGTTCAAGGTCAACCTAAGCCGACCTCCAGTCCTCTGCTGGACCCAAGCTCGCCCGCCGCCCAGCAGCAGCAGAGGCAGCAGCAGCAGCAACAGTCCGGCCAAAGCGAGAGCCGGGTCAGATTGTGCATGGGCGATCTGTTGGTGTTCGCGCTCGACATTGCGAGGGCCTGCGACTATTTGCAAAAGAAGCAATTCATCCACCGAGATTTGGCCGCTAGAAACTGCCTACTGACCTCGAGCACAAAGGCAAACGGGGCCGCCTGGCAGACGCAAAACGTCCAGCGACCAACAAGCGGGCGCACCTTTGTCGGCTCGCCGCCCTCAGCGCTCGACGTGAACGCAAACCACAAGGTCGACTTGGAGCGCGTCTTCCTCGACGGCTACATGGGCAGCTCGATGGTTGCAAAGTTGGCCGACTTTGGAATGACGCGCGACGTCTACTCGACCGACTACTACCGAATGGGCCACAAGGAGATGCCAGGTGAGTCTATCGATCCCCCTCCCCATGCTCGTCGTCCAACTGAACCAACAAAGCTAACCCAAGAGGCCCAACCCCCGCCAACAGTGCGCTGGATGCCGCCCGAGTGCCTGGACGGAGTTGCAACCAGCAAGTCCGACGTCTGGTCCTTCGGCGTTTTCCTCTGGGAACTCTTCTCAATGGGCCAGTTGCCTTACCAAAACTTGCTCGACAACCACCAGGTGATCGAGTTCATAAAGGCTCGCCGGCACGCTAAACCGAAGCAAGCGCGACCGATGGACGAGCCCCTCCTGTTGACCATAAACGACGACTCCAAACAAGTCTCAGATCAAACGGACCAACTGCTCGACGCGGACGAGAACGAGGCCGGCGAGATGCCGCCGCTGCCGCCCCCGCACGAAAACACCCCGCACCCAATCTACTCAATAATGTGCGCCTGCTGGTCCACCAATCCAGAGGATCGGCCCCAGTTTGAGGAGATTGCAAACCGGCTCTACTGGTGTCTCCAAATGCCCGACTTACTCAACACTAGTTTGCCCTGCTTCTACGAGCAACAGACGCCCGGCGGCCGGCCGCGTTCAGAATCCAGGTCAACGAATGCGGCCACAACAGACTTAGCGCAGCTCAATTGGTGGTGTCCATCGTGAGCCTTGCTTATGGATTGGAGTGGATGCAAGATGGAGACCATCTTGACTTTGTGTCCAACTTGTGGACGATATAAAATTGCAACCGCGACTCTTGCTCAACCCTTGAAACTTGCTCAAGCAAAGCGCCATGCTGCTCTCCCAAAAACTCTCTCCATCCCTCTCGCTCTCTGGGCGACTGTAAACCACTCGCTGCTCTTTATCCTGTTGTCCACTAGCATTATTTGCAGTTGCCCTCCCACCTGAGCGGCCCGGCTTGGCCGCCGAGCGGGCGGCAACTGCTCAACAGTGGGTACAACAGGAGAAAGGGTCTCAAACGGTTTACTAAACGGTTCAAGCTGCCTCCACCTCCTCGTTTGCTTCCTCTTCTCTTGCTTGCCGCTCCCCGCGTTGTCTTATGCAATGCTTGCTGAACTTCCTGCTTGCTAGCCAAGGGAGGAGCAACCAACCGGCTTGCTCGGATGTGAGCGCGACTCGCCCGTTTTGCGCGCCCAAAGCCGAATGGAGCGCCCACTCCAACTCGGGGCCCCTTTTATAGCTCGGCCGCCGGCTTTGCTGCGGCGCGACTGGCTGGGGCCCGATGACGCAAGAGGCCGAGAGGACTGGTTGCTATAGCTGCAGCTTGGGTTGGGCTGGGCGGCTCCGGCTGGATTGCGTGTTGGCTGGCCGGCCGGCCGGCTCATGGCGACAGGCTGGCCGGTCGGCGCTCGGGCTGGCCCGCCTAGGTGCGCTCCTTAACGTGCCGCACGAGAGAGCTGGCCGCCAAATTGGCGCCCGCGGCCAGCCGACCGACCATAGGGCCGCCTTGTTGTGGCTTTAGCGAGCGCCACAATCTGGACGATGCGAGCGGGCAGATTTTTCTCCCACCCGGCCGGGCCGTCGATGTTCAAATGGGCACAGAGGTTTGCTTGAACGCCAAACGAGCGGCCACAGTTGGCAACTGTGGCACTCTCTCACCTGGCTGCACGCTGATTAGGGGCGTTCACCTGGTAGTGTCGCTCGCTCGTGTTGGAAAAACTTGGATGCTTTTGCTTGCGCTGCGCCAGCTGAGTTGGGCGCCAAAAGTGGACTGAATTAGCCGCTCTGACATCACGTGAGCCAAACGGAAACCATCGCAACTAACTCCAGCTCGAAACTGTAACTTGCTCGCTCAGCTTGCAGCTGCAGCCAGTCGCGTCCATGTTGCGCGAGCAAACAAGCAAAAGTTAATCTTTCTCACCATGAGACCAAATTTACATCTCGACTTGGCGCAGCGAGCGGCTAGCTGCTGACCGTTTAGCATAGCAACAAGTTGGGCCCCAAGGAGGGAGAGGCAAGACTAACAGGGTTAGCCTCATAGTGGAAACTCATCATCTCGAGGCAGTTGGAGTCGCAGTGAGGATGGGCCAGTTTCAATTTTCGCGCGTGGGCGTCGACCTGACACGTCCGGCGCCACTAGTTCCATTTCAATCGGCCGCATTGGCCATCGATTGGCCCAAACTGGCGAGAGCATCTGGCACGCGAGTCATCTGCATTGTTCGCGCCCATTGGATTGGCCCAGATTTGTGGGCTCCACCTCTGAGCGCTGGACGGGCGAAGCTTTGGGCGTTGCTGCTTTCAATGGTCTGATTGTTGGCCAGATTTGAGAGCTCAGCGCGAGGAGGCAAAACCTGCGCTTACCTTTACTCCCTCCCTCTCTCTCATGCTAACCGCAAATCCAACGCCCCACGAGCCGCCGCCAACCGACCATCTACTCTGTCCAATTTGGGCCCGAAAACCTCTTTGGCTCGGCCCCTTTCGTCTCCATGGAAACTTGGCTAGCTGGACAACTTTGGCCTTTGCGAGATTGCAATCCAGTCTCGAACGAGAGCGAGAGAGGAGAAGTCGAACGAGTGAATGAGTGGGGATGGTTTGGTGGAACTGGGTATGGTTTTAATTGCAAAACTGGAGCGGCTAGTTGAGTTCAGTTGGCGCAAATGGAGTTTGGGGGCTCCTTTTATTGAGCCGCCACCAAGTATTGCTTAGTCAGCCCCCTTGCCGCCCGCCACACTTCCTCGAAGCTTGTCATCGAGCACTGTTTGGGCCGCTTGCTTAGTGCGTATCTTCATCACAAGCTTGCGCAGTGGTTCGCGCCAATGCGCCCAGTTGCTAGCTGGCCATTGGAGGTGCCCTTGCGAGTTTCCGTTGTTAGGCTGGAGCAACCTGCCAATTGGCGCTGTCAGCGGCGCGAAAGAATCCCTCAAGCCGCAGCCAGCAACTGGCAAAACTTGCTCGGGGATCCACCAGCCAAAGGGCAGTTCGGGTTGCTTGCAATGGCTCGCATTGTTTCCAATTCTGTCGTGCGTGTAAAATTTGCTCCCATTCAGCTGCAATATGGGTTCGCATAGTTGGCTTGCGTTGCAACCGCCAACTAAAAGCCTAAACTGCGACTCCTCGCTTTCAACCTTGAACCTGTCAAATCTCAAATGCAACTCGTTCGAGTCTCTCGTCTCCAAATCAACCTGAAGCTCGGTGATGTTGGTTGAGCCGCGCGAGTCAGCTGTGAGCTGAGCAAGCAAATCGAGTCCGAGGAAAAACTCTGCCCACTCGTCCAGGTAACCAAAGCCTCGCTTGTAGTTGGCCCAATCTAAGTTGAAATTCTCCTGCGAGGCTCTAAACTCGTCCAGGAAGCGATTGCTCGAACGAGTGCTGTTGGTCAAAGGTTGGCTTGTTTCCTGCGATATTAGGGACTTGTCAATGCGTCTGAAAATAACAGTCCAGCCGCCGCCATCGTCGTCGCTGTCCATGTTCATGTCGCAATAAACGTGCTGGATGGAACCGCGCACAAACACGTAGTACTGGCCAGTGCAATTTGCGCCCGCCAACCTGAGCTGCTGGCAACTGGAGGGCCTGATTAGATTTGTCTTCGACTGGCACCTTTGTCTCGGCCGGATTGGCCGAGTTTGGCCACTCGCCAATGGCTGCGCCCGCTCTGGCTCGCGACCTTTGCCTGGAATCTTCGACCCCGGATACCAGCGGCTTCCTTGAGTTCCATTTGTTCGCATTTCGGAATTAGATTCATTCTGTTTATTGTTATAGATCAAAACAACTTGCTCTTGCGCCAATTTGTCGCCACCAGGAGAGTTAGGTGATGGGCAAATTGAGCTCAGTTTAGTTAACAGAACAGCCGACTGTCTTACGACAGAATCAATCACATCGAGACGCCTCGACAAATTGCCTGTCTTGTTTGATACGATTTCGCCCATCAGCTCAGCGCTCTTGCAGCCTCTCTGCTCCTCCTCCTCGCTCTCCTCTCTACCTTTGCTCACCAATTGCTGCAACTCAAGCGCAAGCAGGCGAACTATGGTGGCCACATCAGAGCTATGCAAGGTTCCCATTGGGCTAGTTGTTGCACGATAAGTGGGCCCTCTCTCCTCAGGTTTAGGCTCCTCATGCTGTTGCTGGTTGTTTGTTGCCTGCACAACTTGACATGGTGTTGCCATAACTGAACACTCGTCTCTGATCAGTGAAAGTTGGTTCAGAATTGAATTATACTGATAAGTATGATCGACAACCCGATTCATCAACTTGAGCAAGCTTTGCCGGAAACCAACTGTCTGCTCCCTAATCATGGTGCTCAATTTTTCCAGGGAATCGCTAAACATCCCCTCATAATGTTGGCCGATAGCGAGTGCAAGCTGCTTCTGGTCGCCACGTAAACCTCGCGACCAATCACTCGAATCGGCTTCATCCTCAGCTGGCCAGGTTGAGCTTGACGGGATTAGATTCCCAGCTAATTTATTGAAACGAAACGAGTCTGGCTTCTCATTTTTAATGTGCAAATTTGCTTCGTTGTTGCTGAAACGGGTTGTGTCCAGTACTCGGGCGTCTTGGCTCGCTGATTGGCCTCCACCAACGAGCGACGACTTGGTGCCTTGTAGAATGGCCGATTGAGCATGAATAAGCTGCCTTAACTCATCCTGGTTGACTAGAACTGTTTCAATGGTTGTTAGTATTCTATCGAGTTTGTCTTGGTCAAGGTTCCTCTCTCGCTCCTTGATTTCGTCTGAACTCCTCACAATCAAAACGAAGGCGAAGCAGAGAGCGAGAGGTATGAAGTTGTGTCGGAACATGTACATCGGTAAAGCCATCGCCTATGTCTCATGAATGATGAGGCGGAGGACGAAGCCGCTGTTGACGCCCAAAGTTAACCGCTTCTCGGCTCAATCAATCGAAGCCGAGGACAGGCTTCTTATCGAGTACAATCGAAGGATCCGAAGATGAGCGTCCGTTTAGAGAGGTAAGCTTTGTGGGAGTTGCAGGGATAGCTTTGGTTGAAAGAGCACTGATTAGCCTTGAGTTGCTTATCGTACACCATCTAACAAACTCAACGATGACCCAGCACCTCCAACGACACCAATCTACACAACACTTGCTTGAAGTGTGAAACAAACACTGAGAATCTTTACTTTATTTGGCTTGTCACGGGCGACAACAACATCAGTCCGTAGTTTGATCAATTGAATTGATTGCTTTGATTTGACGTTAAATTTTTTGTATACGATCATGACGATATGTGACGGAGATCGGTTGGCGCTAGCCACGAACAACTAGGACCACTCGAGCAACGAGAGTTAGGTGAAAACATGTCGGATAGCTGCCAAGCTGGGTGAGAACCAAGTAGAGCTCATCTTGCGTCAGGAATCCCTTGTTTTGGTTACTCGGACGAAATCAATGACTCGGATATCAAATGAACCAATAATATCGACGATACCGGTCTTCACACCAGTTGTGTGACCTTGGTTCAATTTTAGGCTCTTAAGTTGGCGATGATATGGGGCAAAATTACACACACCATTTGAGGCCGACGGCTTGATTTCAAAACCACCGATTTAGTCAGTTTGAAAAATTCCAGCCGATTTTGGTTGGTTCGTGCTCTCATGCTCCAATTTCGATTATGTTTGTTGCAGTAAAAACCGTGGAGGAACTGTTTATAGTTGAACAAAGCAGGCGCAAATTCCAGTACGCTATAATTCTGTCAACCGGATCGGTTGTTCACGTAGAGTCTATTTTCGGTCCAGTTATTGACACATCGTTGATCACAGCTCAAGAAATCAGCATCGTTCGTATTTCTGTGGGTCGTGAAAGGAGAGAGTCCGGCCTCATCGTCCAGCTCCCAGTCGTCATCCATTCCATCAGTGCCCAGCTCGAATATACTGGCAGTTGAATTGGGATTGAGCTTGTTGAGTTGAGTCATCATTTTGTGGCAATAATTGTTATATCGGACAATAGTTGGCAAGTCTTTGATGTGTGGCTCACTTTCGCATAGGCTAATAAAAGTTTCACATGAAGACCTAACTCTAGAGAGATCAAGATGATCACTGGAGGCCTGCTGCTCAAATAGGCGATTGTGATAATTCTCAATCTCGACTCCGATTTCCAAAATACGACCAATTTTCCTCACTGTGTCCGTTATGGCGCATAAATCTCGTTTCAGCAGATCCTCCACGAGTGGATTAAGTTGACTTCGTGTGGTGGATACCGATATATGGCCACTCTGATGCGATGAACAGTCGGAATCCTCCTCTTGACTAGTGTCCATGCTGCCAGAGTTGCAACCAGAGGTCAGGTGATCAATTTGCTTCGGATGGAGGTAGTCCGCGCGTCGACTGGAGGCATGCCGGCTTGCTGAGCTAACATTGGGAACAATCCAATCGAGGTCAGATATTTGGACAAGCAGAGTTGCAATTGAGCTATCGAACTCTTCCAGCTGATTGGTGAGGCCGCCAGTTGGATAGTGCCAATTTATTGGGTGATCACGGCAAACCAATTTGCCGTAATCCGAGCCTTGTTGGCGAGCAACAAGCTCAGTTGTATAATCTGTCGCCACACTTGTTCCCTTACTCTTGACCTCGAGACTCAACTGTTCTAGTGCTTGGATAAGTTCCATTTTGTTGAAAATATTTGGCAAAAATATAGGAAAGAAGACGAATCTTGTCCAGAGGGAATAAGGTTTGGGTTCCAATATAAATGCAAAATATGTTGTTACTTATTATGGGCTAACATGTTTATCACTGTACATTGTTTTCTCAATTAGGGAAGCAGCTGGTCAACGACCTAAGTAGGGATCGTCTTAGCTTTTCCTTTGAGCTCGATTGCCCGACTGGACGGGGATGATCTCATTTTCTTTCATCTCGCCCATCATTTCACGCTCAGTCAGACTTCTCCCGGCGAAACTTTTCCATGGGAGCCTCTCAGTGAATTGATGCTCGAAAGGGCTACGCAACTGCGCAGTCGGCCGCATCTGTTGAGCTTTCTTTCGAACTTTCGAGCTTGCTTACAAGTTTTTTTGCTCGAAGTTTAGATTTCAGGTTCTGGATCGTGTGCAGATTAGAGAACGAGCAGCCTCTTGTCTTGGCGAAACGTTGGCTAGAGGTATACACACATTTTCTCCCTTCCTACCGTTACATAAAACCTCTCTAACCCTCGGAGCTTAATGTTTGCCGACTTCGGTTTGGATTTTGTCTATCCGAAGCTCGCCAAGAATCTTACTCGCACTCCCGTTGCAATCAATACATGTAGGTAATCTAACGCAGAGCATTAGGTTGTCCATCAATATCTTTGCACGATAACGATGAGGTTTGGCGGCAGATCGAGTTTCAGTTCTTTCTGGAGATCATTGCAGACAATTCATTTCACTTGAATTTACTCGACTTCATCTAGTACTCGTTGGATCCTTACGTTAGGCATACAATGAAGCTTGAAGTGTCCACCTGCGTCGTCCTTCTTTGTCTCGCTCTGTCGGCGGAAGGCAAAAGGCATGAGCACGCTAATTCGAACAAAACCCGTGCAAAAGCCGACGGCGAGGATTTGCCAATAGGTAGTAGCAGGCTCGAATTCGGAACGCCGTATGAGAAGTGAGTATCGATGCGCTCTCGGTGGGCAAAGGTGTGAACTTCTGAGTCTAACAATCTGACACGCACTCTGTCCAGGGTTTGGCCATGGCACGGAATCGCCTGGCGACAGCAGCCTCTGCCAAAAGACGCCGGCAAAATGGCTGGCTACTTGATCCGACTATCCAAGACTCAT
>Ga0209372_1000595_pt1 | contig 13153 bp, 6 predicted proteins | sample AgamicAtPe_FD_187170 | JGI IMG/M metagenome (GOLD analysis project Ga0209372, IMG submission 187170) | Agave microbial communities from Guanajuato, Mexico - At.P.e (SPAdes) (version 2) | ecosystem: Host-associated > Plants > Phyllosphere > Phylloplane/Leaf | place: Guanajuato, Mexico | collected... | reverse complement strand
GGCCTGGACGGAAGGCGGCGCCAATGGGGCAGCAACTGGACCATATGGAGGGCATGTGAGCACGACACATCCTCCTCGAGTGGCGCCGGTTTTAGTTGGAGTTGGAGGAGGAGGAGGCGGCGAGCAAAGCCATATAAATGGCGCTCGCCGCGGCCGAGTTTATTGACTCGCGTTTGCCGCCCGCCTCACCTGGCCGGCGTTGCGAGCGCGCCGGCTCAGCTTGAAGCGCCGCAGCTCCAACTGCGACCGGTCGCCTGTCCCCGAGCGACAATTTGCGCGCGATCAATCGGAAATTATCGCCCGCTCTGCTGGCTAGCGGCGGAGGGGCGCCGCAATCGGCTTTGGGGCTTGGATGTGTAATGCGATTAGGCCCAAACTGGGCCGAGTTGCGCGCAAAGCCAACTTGGAGCCACTTCCGTGGCCCAGATGCGAGTTCGAGTTTCACGGCGCCGCTCGCTCTCGAGCACAAGCGCGCAACTGGCGCCTTCGCGGCCGAGCAAACAATTCGCCACAGCGAGCGAGCGAGAGAGAGAGAGGCCATGATGAGTCGTTGGAGGCGGATTGATGGAGGCCGAGGAAGCGGCGATGGCCGCGGCGCCACTCCATGAGGCAGCAGCGGCGGCGGCGGCGGCGGCCAGAGGCTCGCGCGAGCCGCAAAGTTTGCACAAAACTCGTGAACTCTTAACGACCGGAAAGGGAAATAATAACTCCCCTCTGCTGCTCCTCCTCCTCCTCTTGCCGCTCTGGGCGCGCATTTGCAGCCAGCCCTCGATTCAATTGTTCGGCCGGCGCCAGGCCGCCGAGCGAGCGCAACACTGGGAAATTCAATTAGCTTGGGCGAGGAGTCGCCGCCTGGGTGTTGGGCGAGCGCAACAAGTGGCCACTTGTTGCGCTCGAATTTGGCCTCCCACTCGAATTTGGAGAGGCCGAGAGGTGGAGGAGGAGCAGCAGCGAGCGCTTCCAAGGAGCGCCAAGGAGCCTCCAAAGGTGCGCGCCTCTCCCGCGAAGTGTTCCGGCTGCGCGCGACTCAATTGCGCAATTACGAGCCCCGCGTAGGCTATAAAACAAAGGCCGGCGAGCGAGCGCAGGTGATTGATTTTTCTGGCGCGCTAACCTTGGGGTTGCGGGGGCAGCGAGCGGTGCGAGTGCAGCCCTCGCCAGTGCCCTTGCAATTCCCGTTCCCACTCTCGTTTCGGCTCAAACTCTCAGACTCGGACGATCTCTCGGGCCGCCGCCGCCGCTGCTCCTCTCTCTCGCTCTCGCTCTCGCTCTGCGGCCAGCTGCTCCTGCTCGGCGCGGCCCACTCGCATGTTTCCACCCTCGAGCGGCGCCAACTGGAGGCTCTGCCGCCGGCTGAGCCAAGTGGGCTGCACCTGGCCGGCGCCATCGCGCACCGCCGGCCGCGCTTGATTGATGTTGGCCCGCTCGCAGCCAGCGCCGCGGATGGAGCTGCAGCCGCCGCCGCCGCTCGGAGGGCCGCTGAGCTCTCAATCAGCGCCGAGCCACCTGTTCCAAGGGCGGCGCGAGCCCCCAGACGGGCGAGCAAACTCGCCCGGCTCCCAAGTGTCGGCCTGAGCGGGCGGGCGGGCGGGCGCGACGCTCGGGCAAGTGGGCGCCGGCTGAAAGGGAGCCGAGCGCTGGTATCGGAGCCATCTCATCGCTTTGCTCGTCGTTTGCGTGATCTATGACCGATAGCTGCTTGCTGGTGTCTGTTTGCGGCCACAGCGTTGCCTCGGGATGCTCCTGCCTCGGCCATCGAGCTTCGGCCGCTCTCGTTGGGCCAGCCAGCCAGCCAGCCAGCCAGCCAGCCGGAGCTAATATGTCGTAAAAAGTTGCGCGAAAACTTGAGCCGAGCCCAATGGAAGCGCCGAGGCAACACGGTGGCGCGCAAACGGCGCTGACTCCTCCACTGTGGCTGGAGTGATGCAGTGGGAAGAGAGGAGGCAGTGTGATGGGCAGACAGTATCCGCTTGCAGACGAGCGCTGCCTGTCACCGTTTTGTCAGAGCAGCCTTTGCGGGCTCGCTGGCCCTGGGGCTGCACGGCTTTCGGGGTGAACTCTGTGCGCAAAGAGGGACTTTTCCCCGGCCGGCGCGCGGGGCGCATGCGCCCGCGCGCAACAACAGCGGCGGCGGCAGCGGCAGCGGCAGTAGCAAGAGGCGGGCCAGTGGAAGTATGGCCTTCGGGCGGCAGAGCTTTGCGAGTTTGTGTGAGCTCAGCTCGCTGCTGGCCTCCGTGTAGCCCGTCAGTTGGCTTCAGCGTCGCCATTGGCTCAGACGCACACACGCACACACACAAACACACTTGTGCAAGCGGCGAGGAGCTGGCTGGCTAGCTAGCTTGCAAGTGTAAAGCGAGCGAGCAGAGAGAGAGAGAGAGAGAGGCGCAAGGAGAGAGCAAAAGCTGATTGGGAGAGGGAGAGAGAGGAGGAGCAGCTAGCAAGAGTGCGGAACAAAATCGCAACATCCGTGGCCCTTTGAGGCGAGGATGCACGAGAAGCCAGTCTCGTGGATGGGCCAGTTGTAGTTGTGTGCGCGTCGTGTGTATGTTTTCCATTGGAGGCTCCATTTTGCAAGAGGAAGGTTTGCGGGCAGATTCGGGGGCTTCAGTTTTTCCTTGCGAGTGCGAGCTCTTTAGCCGGCAGCTTGTTTGCCGGCCGGCGCGAGCGGCCCAACCAGCGACTAGCCGGCTTTGGGCGCTGTCAGTCAGTTCGTGGGCCACAAGGAGAGGGAGAGAGAGGAGGTGACATTCTGGAGCTTGATTGAAGTGGAGCCTTACAGGGCGACCGATGCGCATGTTGTGGGTTGTTTAGAATTTGCGTAACTCAAGTGAACTATTGTGCCTGCCAGTGAACAGAGGATTGCCGCCGCCGCCGCCGCCGGCTAGATACAAGCGGAGATAGGAGCCACAGACTGCCGCTAGAAGTAGGCCGGCGGCAAGGCGAGCGCAAGACCAGGGCAAGGGAGAGTGAGGCAGCAAGAGGAGGGTATGCGCGCCAGCTCGAGCGAGGCCACTCGAGAGCGGCGCTAGCTGGGCCAACCAACGCACCAGGATGGGTTTGCATAGTGCCGGCGGCCGGCGATCCAACTCGGGCGCCCGCAATGCAGCCGATCGCTGGCCGGCCGCGAGCTCGAGCGCAAACGAAGTGGGGAGGCCAGTTTTGTGTGGGGCCGGAGCTGGCCGGTTGGAGGCGAGAAGGAGGAGAAGGAGGAGGCTGAGGGCCAGAGTTGGGGGCCAAATCTCTCTCGTGGCGCTAGTTTGCCTCCAAATGCTGGCCGCGCTCATGAGCTGGCCAGCAAGTGTTGCCCTTCAAGTCCATTCAATTGGAGCTCCGCCATTCGGGGGCAAACTGAACAGACAAAACTCCTTCAACAAGCAACTAAAACTCTCGCATCACGTCCTCTGCGAGCCAATCAGTCAACTCAATGATCTCAGCTTAGAGTGCGAAAGCGAACAACAATTCATGATTATACTTGAAGCTTATTATTCTGATTTGTATCCAGAAATTGTGTGTCCGAGAGCGAGCGGTGAGGCAAAACTGAACAGGCTGACTGGATCCCAGTTGGTGTCCATATTTCGCCAGCTTTACTCGCCCCAAACCAGCGGCAGCAGCAGCGGCAACAGCGACAACCACCACCAGCCGCGGGCCAAGCAAATCAGGTTCAATCCAACCCTCAACTACGGCGCCCAGAGGCCCTTTTGTCTCGACGACCTGAAGCAGTCGTTCCAGGCTAAATGCTCTGGACGCCGGCGGTGCCACTTTTCGCGCAACTCAGACCACCAGTTTCCCGCCTGCGTCAACCTGAAGCCTGGCCACGCCTTTGTTCGTTACCTTTGCATTGACAACGCTCTCCTGGTCAAGTATTGCAACGCAAACGCCATGTTGGCCTCGCACAGTAGCGTTATGAATCGGGTTAAGAGGGAGACGAGCGAGCGAGCGCTGAGTGGGGCCTCAGAATTGTTTGCCGACCTTCCAGCGCAACTAGATCCAAGCGAGCTGCCCGTCCAGCTGGACACCCTCGACTTTGGCTTCGTCGCCTCGCCCGGATATCCAAACTTCTATGCAACGCCAAGCGAACGCGGCGCCAGAGAGCAAGACAATGGCTTTGCAAGACAAACGAGCTGCGCTTGGACCATTGAGGCCGAAGTTGGCCAGCGAGTTACAGTGAAATTGCTCGATGCTTCGTTGGCGCCGCGCGAACTCTCCAGGCAAAGTGAAGCCGATTACACAACCTCCACAAGCTTGTTCCCCTCCTACGAGGATTTGGAGGAACAAACAAGCCCAGCAGCTAGACCGTCGGCGCCCACGCCCACGTTTTCTTTGCCCAAACTGGCCGACGGGAAGTTTAGTGCAAATTTGAGTTTCAACCAGTCGCTTAGTCATGATGGACTGGATGGCTCAACAGGGGAGATGAACACGTTTACAAAGCCAAAGTCAAACGTTCACTTTGAGCCTCTTCTAGGCGCAATTAACGGAACTGAAGAGAGAAGAATAGTGTTCGAGATTGATGAGTTTGATTATGAAACTTTAAGGGTCCAGCTGGCGAGCAAACTTCAACAGGTTAACGCCCAATGCCAAGGTTATGATCGGCTTGTAGTGCGCGATGGTGGCGACAGTGGCGCTAATTCGGGCATTGGCGCTGAGAGGGAGCAGAGGGAAGCCGCAAAGACAGAGTTTGAACTCATCTCAAAACTGCCAATTACATTGTACAAGAATCGTCTGATTGATTTTGAAAACGAGACCATTTTTAAAAGATTTCCAGAGGAAAACTTTGGAGCGGCGAGCACGACAAACAAACGTGTCAACTACAAGGCTCTAGTGGAAGCACTGAATCCACTTCAACTCGTTTGGCTCTACCAACAGAATGTCTCCCTCTGCTCAACCAACCAATTGGAGCAACTCTCAGCGCCTTTGGACAAAAACAAGATCTCATTCACCTCTACAGCAAACACCATACAACTTGACCTAGTTAGTGGCCACATGTTCAATCCAACCAATCGGGGCGTCCTGTTTTGGTACCACAAACATGGTTGTCCAGCAACCACAAAGTTGCCCTCTCGTTCGCGACTCGTCTTTCGAAACGAATCCACCGAGATATTCCATTGTTTTCCAGGTTTTGTATTCAACGATACCAGACAGAGTGTTCGGGTTAGAAAGTGTTCGCTTCGTTTGCAGGTTTGGTTTGATGAAAGTGAGCCGAGCGAACCCGATGACAATCCGGCTCCAATGGCGCCCTGCGTTTACGTTGAAGATCTTGCAAACGCCATTTCATCGAGCGAACAAGTGGGCGAGAATCACAAATTTGATCGCCTAACGGCTAAGGAGATGGACTCTCCCTCGAGGGGTCAAATTCGGGTTACATCAAGCTCGAATGATGTTGCAGTTGAGGTTGTGGGCGTTCCAACTCCATCAAACCTGCACAACTCCGATGATGTGGACTTGCTCTCAGTTTATCTCAATGACATCCAATCGGCATCGCATGGCAAACAATCCTTGCAACAGCAGGCCTCAAATTCAAGCTTCATAGGCGGATTTGTGCAAGATGTGCTCGGATATTTGCGCACAAACGACGAGCAAGCGGCCGAAAACGATCGAGCCCGTAGTATTCTGACACATCAACCTTTACGCGAACAACGAATTGGCGATAAGGAACTATCCCTATGGTCGCGCGCCAGCAACTTACTTGACCGACGACTGGTTGTGCCGGCAATTCTAGTATTATTCGTGTTTGTCCTTATAAACCTTATCATTTATGTGATATTCCTCGTTGCCCTACCAAAATTTGCAAGATATTTGTGTTCAAACCCATGCAACGGGCTCAATGGCGCAAAGAAGGACTGTTCTCCCCCAACAAATAAGTTGAACCATTACGAATCAGATTATTCGGTCACCATGGGAATGTCATTATAACAATTAACGCCGCCTAGAGTGGAGCTGGCTAATCATGGGGCCAGAAATAGTAGCAGTTTGGGTTCGAGATCGAGACGCTCGCAGTATCATGGTGGCAGTTTGCCCGCAACCTCAGTTGGAGCTAAGAGCTCAAGCTCCTCGGCACATCTCGCTCGTTTGAATATTTATGAATCAATCGAGAATTCGCCAGATAGACGATTGCGCGCCAATGAAAGCTCGTCGACAGGCAGATTGGAGCCTGATGAGTGCCAGGGTCTGCTTTTTGGTGGCAGCCAATCGTCGAATCAACAACTTCATAGATGCAACCACCAAGAGGGCCAACACCATGACTGTTACTCAAACTGTGATCTATCCTTTAGGCGGCGTTTCCAAGAGGAACCACCAAGAGATTTGGACGAAGTTTACGTGGACAATCCGCTGGGCCGGAGAAATCTAACTAATCCTTATAGTGAGATAACTAATAGCAAGCCAACCCTTGTTCCTTCGGTAACTGACTCTGCAGCCACCGTTAGTGGCTATGATAGAGCACCGACTTATGCTGTCGTTCATACTCCTAGCCAATCGAGAGTCAATACAACCTCGCATGTGAACGATGAGATAAATCAGCTAATTGAAATTAAGCGTAAAAGAACGTTGCTCTTGTTGAAGGCTAAGGAGGCACCCAGAGCCAGTATAGAGGTGACTAGTCCTATTGAAGAGAATCCAATCGCGGTCGACAGCGATCACCAATCGGAGGCTCGCCTATCGCCCGTTCTAAGCGATTATGAGAACCTTAGCTCCAAGAATCTGGATGCAATCAATAGATTGGATAACCAAGCACTTGAGGCTAAAATTGCCACCTATTGCGGTGATGATTGCGGAGCTGAAGTTGTTAGTCCAAGCGAGTCGCAAAATTTCAATACTCTTTCAATCGTCTCCGATATTCTAGGTGATTTAAGCCAGGAGGAAAACTCGTTGGTCCAGCAACTTGGCAAAGGTTAATGAACCTGAATCTTGACTGTTTTTCCGCATCATGGACCGTCTTATTGCGGTCTTGATGCTTGACAAATGAATAAAATGTTGATCATCTTCATCTATCGTGGGAATCTCGTATTTATCAATCTGGTTTCAGGTGGGGATTTTTGATGGTAGTTGTTCTGACCTCTAGTTAGCCTCTCGATCCAAATTGCATCTGTTTATCCGAATGAAGACCCAGTACAAGTTTCAATGGTAATATTCATTTCGCCGCCACTGGAAGGGTGGAAGGGCGGAGGATTTGATTTGTGTCATCTCGACATAAGTTTATCAGGTTGTCAGTGTCAGCGTATATAATCTCGGCTTTGTGGGTATAGTGATGAGATTGTATTGCTTGACGGGAATGTAATCATAGAAGTGGAATAAAGATAGGATTGCGCGAGTGCTGGCCGCGCAGATGCTGCATGTCGTTTTCAGCAATCATGGCAACACGTGACGCTGGACAGCACTCTCGCGCCCTTCGCCCATCACAAAGGATCGCACTTGTGATGATAGGGTGCATATCGTGTTGAGATCACGCTTCGGTAACTGTCAGCCGAGGGGTTATATTCATATCATTCCGATAAAAGAAGTACTCTAACGCTACGGCCTTCGCCAGAGCAGATCGTGATGAGCTCAAGCACCAATTTGATCAAGCCACCTAGCGAAGAGTATGACGACGATGTGCTCTATGGAGCTAGAAGAGAAGCAACAAAATTAATAGAGCTCATAAAACTTGGAAACAATTCGGAGTGCGTGCTATACTCGATCGGCACCTTTGTCAACAAGCAACAATGGAATCTGAAGAATCTCATAGGGTGCGACAAGAGGACCAAGGAGATGACAAGCAAGATGGGCATAACGCATGCATTCCCTATACAAAGATATTGTTGGCCTCAGATGCAGCAATCAACCTTTCCTTTCATATGCATCTCGCCAGAGTCTACAGGCAAGACATTCGCCCATCTACTCTTTATCGTAACTAAATGTATATCTGCCATCCCCATATCTAAGACAAGCGAGCTGATCTCCTCAAGCGACGCCTTGAGCTCATTCAGAACGACGGATAGTTGCCCCAAACAAGGCGCACTTGCCAGATCAACGCTTCGCGCTATAGATAGCGGCTATCCTGAAACGTTCGACTTTGACTCGTTGGGAAGGGAAGATCCGCCACTCGACCTCAATGAGACCTCGCAGGTTGCGCCGGAAGATGCAAACAAAAAAGTTGAATCGGCGGGAGACTCTTGGGGTCTAAACGTGGAGGATCATTATGAAGTGAACGTGGACGATTTTATCACTCACCCTAAGTACATAATCATTTGCTCTTGTCAGCAACAAGTCGAGCTAATGGCAAGGGAGATCGACCGACTCAAAGTTGCCGCCTACGGCAATCAAGTAACTGACATAAAAGTCCAGAATTTGCCCCCGGCTGTGAAATTCGTTAATGTTCACCAAGACGAAGACAAACTTGCGCTTAGGTGCAACGAAGCTGAAATTCTGATCGCCACTCCCGGCGCATTAATCAAATGCTTAAACTTTGGCTACATTGACTTTTCCAGATCAAAGAAAGTTATCTTTGACGACTTGGATTTGACATTGCAGCTGCACAACTCAAACGTCCGTGAGATAATGAAACGATTCTTAGTCCAAGCCGAGTGCCACTCTGAAGAGGATGTAAACAAGGGTGACCAAAAGGAAGAGCAGTGTCAAGTTTACCTCTTCTCAAGGAAATGGACAGACTTAGTCAAGCATTTTGTTAGCACCGTGTTCATACAGAAGACGCTGATCTTCGGTTCAATCATTGAGGCCTCTCTCTTTGCAAATTTGAGATACGAGCTGGAGATAAACGACGATTTCAAGTTTAAAATAAGAAAGTTAGTCGATTTGATTAAGCTAAGTGCAAGTCAAGACTCTTGCGGTGAAAAATTGGCAATCATCTGCAAGAGTAATCAGGGAGCAGAGAGAATCTCTCACACATTAAGTGGATTAGGATGTAATTCAAAGTTACTCGATGAGGACAACGCCATTACCTGCTATCAATCTAAGGCGGGCAATGGCTTTCATGGCATGGCGAGGCCCGTGTACGTTATGTCAGATGGAGCTTTAGAGTTCATACTCGACCTCTTAAATGATGTAACTCATACAATACATTTCTCTCTGCCTGATGATTTGTTGGTGCTAGACCAGCGTTTCAGGTTGATGTATCGGCATATAAAAGACTCAAAGCGGAGCATGATGACAACCATCTTCTTGAGTCCGAAATCTGGCACGAAATATGCCAAGGAATTGTACGACATAATATCCAGGTCTAATACGACCCTCAAGAGCACCAAACTCCAGCTTAGGGACTTCATTAGCGATAGCTCAAAGACAATATGCTGGCGTTGGGCCTCATCAGGTGTATGCAGACTAGAGAAACTAAGTAGAGAGGACAGGTTTGGGTCTTACTGTCCAGACCGACACTCACTAACCTTACCTGTGGGAGATGAGGGAACAGTTGATTCTAATCGTTGGCCAACAAAAGGGCAAGTTAAAATAACTATTACTCATTTAGTAAGTCCGAACGAGTTTTACTTCTGGTTTGAGGCCTACAGAGATAAACACTCGTTAGACAAGTGTTGGACTAAGCTTGAGTCCACAGGTAGAGATTACATGCAAAAGTTGCAGATTGAGTTAAATCAGCTCAAGGATTCACCCAGCTGCTCTGTTGAGCTATCCAAGTTTAGGAGGGATACAGTTTATGGCATATACCTGCAGCAGGAAGCGCGAGTAGATCGAATTCGGCTGCTAGAATTGCCAGCTAGAGAAGAGGAAGTAAACGGAACACGGAAGAATGGTATGCTGTCGAAGCTATCGCGCATTAGATATCAACTAGAATACTCAAAACAATACGAGGTTGTGAAAATTGATTACGGAATTAGAATTAGCGTCTATTTACGCAATATCTTCGAACTTCCTGCTCAGTTGGCCAATATTGAGCCTCAATGCCATCGAGGATTTCACTTGGGTGTGAGGCCCACAGACAATGAGCCAAATTGGCTCTATAAAGCAAAAAAGCATTTTTATGACCATGTTTGCGTTCCAAACCAGCACGAACTAACTGTCTGGTTGCGTTTGAACAGCAACAACTGCTTTTGGTTCGAAAACATGATTGTAACAAGACGACTCACCAACATTGACGACTACAAACTAGTCAAAATTGAGCCTCATCGTGAGCTTTGTGCTGCTAGACTAGCTGATGCAATTGACTCCGAGCCATCCTGCCTACCCCAGTCTGAGAGGCTAGAGACCTTGTCAAAATGGCGCGTAAATGAATGCATCTCCTACGCACAATACGCTTTCTTGCGACGCGATAAGATAGCGCTAGACATATTTGTACTGCATGTTTATAGTAACCTCACCTTGACAGTACGTCAGGTGGATTTCAACAAGCAACTGATAAGACTAGAAGAGAAACTGCTGTCTGATTATCAAGAGAAAAAGCTAATATCTCTGAGTTACTTCGATACGGGTGTCTATTGTATAGCAAAGATATTAGAGGGCCACCACCCTAGCACTAAGGAGCCTGTGTATACTTTTAACAGGTGTAAAATAATCAAATTAACCAACTCCCCGGTCGATCAGGCGACCACCTCGGCTGCTGAAAGTAGATGCACCGTCGAATGCTTAGATCATGGCGATCTGTTCGATGTTGGGCTAGATGATTTATACCAAGCGACCCCTGCCTATCTAGCTCAACTACCATTTCAGGCAGTCAGGTGCAAGCTCGCCGACTTGAACCAAGAGATTTTTAATGACCAGAAGCTAGCTCGCCAGTCGAGGGAGCTACTGTATGATTACACCCGCGAGAAAGATGACAGATTAAAGGAGGTCAAGTGCAGATTCAATAGTGATGGAGATATTTACCTTTATCTGCCAATAGACGGACAGGTACACATGCCACTCGTTGCACTCTTGGAAGATAACAACGGAATTAAGATATGCAGCAACAAGGATGCCGACTTGAGAAAAACCGTGGTCTTTGAGAAAGAGAGCATGAGCAATACAATCCAAGAGAATTTTATGGAGCTCCTTATTAGGGATATTTTAATCGACATAGTCGAGCAACATTTCAAGCATCGAATCTGAAAATTTTCAGCAAAGGTTACCCACACAATGATCCAGGAGGCATGGGAAATAACCCTCTCTCTCAGTCAGGATAGTTTGGATTAGTGAGGGCTATCTTGAGGCCGCCACAGTTAATTTTAGAATTTTAGTAGAAAGGTACAATGAATTCGTTTCGAGTTGCGCATAAAAATTTTCGTAGCTGACGTCTCGCACCTGCTGCGAGGTGGCGCTACCTGTCTTTATTATTCTTCGACGTGTCTCCCTCCACATAATAAAAGTCGCAATAGAAACAAACTATAAGGCATATCCATCATAAATGCCATGGGAGCCTTATCCTATCTATATTCCTATGGGTCTCTGTTTGAAGCCGGTCAATCTAATCTTTAGCGAACTATGCGAACCCTGCAGCCATCTGGATAATATTTGTATCACTCTCTGGGAAAAGGGTAAGTTTACGTTATAACATTCACAAGCTTCGATATTTTGTACATCCATACAGTCGATGTTATTTCGGAGACGTTTTGAATTTGGCACTTAGATCTCAGACGTTATACCTGGCAGCAGATATTAATCGCTGGCGCTAGAATGAATATCATGGTTGCTGTATTTTTAGATCCGCGCTGACTCATCCTAACTCGGCTCAAACTAATCGAAATCTCAGATTTCTCATAAACAAGAATCTTTTGGAACACACAACTATTCGATTTAGTTCAGAGGAAAAGGTTAAACCTGAAGCGAGCTGGACTCCTCAGGTAATTTAGACTTTCGACACTACTAGGTTTGACAAATTTCACCAAAACCAACAGATTATTCCATTGAGTAGCACAAGGTTGGGCCGGGATAAGCAAGCCTTGTCAAATTTATACGCAGAGAAAAGAGGAGAAGAAAGATTGCTTCAATGGCTGATGGAAATGACTTTACGGCGGGCGCAAATGGCGATGGCCAAGACCTGTGCTCATATTTCGCGTCCTTCGTTACGCAGAGGCAATCAATCGAGCGTCTATTGAATTGGTTGAGGCAATCACAAACAGCTTGCACCGATACAACTTGTTTCGATGATGTCAACGGTCTGCCAGGCTCAGAATACGGAATGTCCCTGGAAAACCCTAGTTTTGGAACCTATTCCAACGATATTGATCCCTCTGCACTCGTTCTTTGGCTATTCGTTGGATTGTTGACCTTATTTGCTATGAATTTAGCTAGAGATTCACGTACCCCCACTGCAACCAAAAATAACAAAAACTCAGCTCGAAACGGTGCAAATTTTCGGCGGAACGACGATGATGACAACAACAGACCCACCACTTGAAACCCGACCGTACTTGAGATTATATGAATTTAAACAGGACATAAGGGACCATTTATGGATCCAAATCCAAGATCGGAAGTGCAATTGCACTAGCAAACGTGCAAGTCGATTACAAATGAGGCTATCAGATGCTTCTAAGAAATTAACGGCTTGATATCAAGCAAGGAGTTAAACGAGTCTCCATTGTGATAAATAAGGATTCATTCAATTATTAACATGCTACCGCCTAAGGTCAGCATTAAACATGGCTTAGGGTTGTGTCTTCTAGCCTATAGGCAATATCAAAGTTGATAAGTCAGTGTATTCCGTTAATATATTAAGAATTGTGCGAGCACGCCTAGATCCCCACAATAAAAAGTCAAGTTATAATTGAGGTTTTTGGATCGAAATACTAGGAATATAGAAATTCGTCGATATCAAATACGCTTGTTCTCAGTCGGGTAAGGTCACATTGTTGGGAGCAAGAGGGACTGGACAAAGGGGTCATATTTGTATCGGAGCGTGGATTGGAACTTGTATCGCTGCTCAAGTTCGTCGGACCTCAGCTCGAGATCCAAGAACAAATGTTTGATCAACTCATGGAAGATTTGAAGCGAGCTAAATCGAACACTGCACCAGCATCCTCCAACTTTCCAATGTGTATCGTAGCGTTTAAATAATCCGGTACTCACTCGAGAGCAAGGCTCTGGTCGACAATGGAAGGCAGGATATTGTCCGAGGTTAGCCGATCATTCCGCACTGAGTGGTCGGCTCACTTCCTGTCCGTGCGCATCTATCGGTGCCAATCAGTGTTCGGTTTTGTCTAGACTCTAGACATCTTCTTCTTCTCTTCTT
>Ga0209372_1000594_pt1 | contig 13235 bp, 10 predicted proteins | sample AgamicAtPe_FD_187170 | JGI IMG/M metagenome (GOLD analysis project Ga0209372, IMG submission 187170) | Agave microbial communities from Guanajuato, Mexico - At.P.e (SPAdes) (version 2) | ecosystem: Host-associated > Plants > Phyllosphere > Phylloplane/Leaf | place: Guanajuato, Mexico | collected... | reverse complement strand
AACGGTTAAGAACCTTTATTTTTAGGCTCCAGAACCCGGAACCTGAAAAAACCGGAACCTTTATTTTTGTTCATTCCCAGAATTCCCGAGATCCGGAATTTTTTTTTTTTTTTTTTTTTTTTTTTTTTTTTTTTTTTTTTTTGCAAAAAGAAGTAGAACCGGAAAGATCCGAAACTTTTTACTGGGCAACAGAAGCGAACTGGAACCCGGAACCTTTAATTTAAAAAATAACGGTTCTCAGCACCTCAATGCGGAACTGGAACCCGCAACTAGGGCTGGGAATCGGAACTCGGAACCGAAAATGAGAATCGGTGAAGAACCTTTATTTTCAGGCTTCAGAACTTCAGAACCAAGAACCTGAAAGAACTGGAACCGAAACCGGAACCGGAACCGCAATAGCAAAAAATCGGAACCTTTAATTTTTGAGATGGAGCCGGAACCTAAAGAATCCGGAACCATTACCATTAGTTATTTCCAGAAACAAGAAGATCCAGAATTTTTAACGCAAAGCACAGAACCGAAAAGATCCAGAACCTTCATCCTTCATTAACTTATTCCCAGAATCAAAAAGATCCGGAACCTTTTAATACAAAGCATGAACCGGAAAAACCCGGAACCTTTTACTGGGAACCAGAACCAAACCGGAACCCGGAACCTTTTATAACAAAATAACGGTTCCCAGCCCTGGACTTGCAGCGTAGCCTTCTAAGTTTGAATTTGAATCAGAGCTGGAAAAGTTGATAGAAAAACTATCCACTTCCGAATAAGCTTCCATAAAAATATTTTTTCTTCAACTCCCACTTCCAGCTTCCAACTTCTGACTATAAAATTTCCAACTTTCAAATTCCAACTTCCAACTTCCCTTCCAGAGGTGTTTGGCTGTGAGCTGAAGCTGATGACTGTAATTTTTTTTTAATGTTATTTTCCCTGTGTTGGGTTTAATTCTTTTGTCAGTTTTCTCTTCTTATCTCAGTCATCCATAGGAATTATTTGAAAAAATACATGTAAAATTTAGAGGAAAGCACAAAAATTCCTGAAATATTACCATTTGGCATTTGGCAATTACAATCAACTAAAACTTCTGCTCTTTCAACTTCCAGCTTCCGACTACCGGCTCCCCAGTCAGTTATAATATCGAATATTTTCGACTTCCAACTTCCGACTTCCGCGCGACTTCCCTTGCAGCTCTGGTTTGAATGTACAAACTAGGTGACTGTAGTACAAAACTACAAATACAAACCACGTGGTACAAACATTGAGATAGGTATTAAATTTACTGACCTTGTTAAAGTTATGGTCTTTTGAATCTAGTGGAAACGTGGAAGCGTCTAATTTTGGTGATTTGCTCGTTGAACTAAGTAGATCTATCTGAGCTGAGTGTAATTGTTGGCGTATCTGTTCGTGGAAACTGGAACGTATTCCCGCTTTTGTAATTCTCTCGAAAAGTTTATTGTATTGTGTACTGTGGTAACTTACCTGATTATTACCTTCATCATGTCTGTCAGAACGTACTACCCGGAAGTATTTTCGAACGATTGTATCCGTTACGAAAAGGACGATGACGAGAGTCTAACTTTTCAACTTGTGCAGGTATTCGGCGGCGTGGATAAAACGACCAAGATCTTAAACCGAACTCGAGGGTCAACAACGGAGTGTTATACGGTCTTGTTTGATAAAGACGATGCGGATTTTGAAATCAAGATTGACAATTTTCTACAATCTAACGTCATCTGTCATATTACAGTCGGGAATTATTCATCAAGTTCTAGTTTTTTCATCAGGACTGGAGACACGTTGTGGCTCAAAACTCTGAAATCTGAAGGAAAGCATTTACACTTCACCAGTCAGAACACTGAACAGGGAAAATCAATGGTACAAATGCGTGCTTTAGCCGATGATATTACGTACAACGAAGCTGCGGTGAAATGTTCTCGGATCCGATTCGATATTAAGGTGGAAAAGATGAACGGATTGAAAAGTAGCGAAAGAATGTCGAAGATGACAGTCAGTGTCAGAATTCTTGCTGGAAGAACGATCAACGTGGAAGTATATCCTGCTGATACCGTCCAGACGCTAAAATTTATTTTACAAATGATACATTCCTGCTGATCAGCGACTACTAACATTTGGAGGGAGGCCAATGTTTGACGAATGTAGGACGCTTTCATATTACAGCATAACAAACGGATCCACCGTGTATCTTTCTTCGAGATTATTAGGTGGTGATGGTGGAATGTCACCCCGTGTGTTGATATTCGACGATGAAACCGATGGTATCAAATATGTTCAAAGAGAAAGGGGAGTGGTATGTTTCGGGAAACGAACTAATCAAAAGTTTGTCCCTGATAATGAACCGTTTGTGCCACGTGAAGAAATCCTATTTAAGAGATTTACTCTCGAATTGAGATGCAAACCGAAATATAGTCTTTCTCCTTAAAAAATGTAGAAATAATAGATTCGTATTATTTTAAGTTTGAGGATTTCATTCAACATTCTCCGCTAACTATGAGGAACCTTAACTCCGTTGTGTACAGCTTATTTTTAATTCTAAGTTTATATTATAAATAATTCTTAATTTCAAATTGTGATATTGAAGGGGAAAATATTAATTTATTCATACAATGTTAGTAAATAACATTCATTGTTATAATGTCAATCCTATTCTCTGTTTAAAAATAAATCAATAAAATAGCCTATCGAACGTGCAGTTTTCAAAGAAACTAAAGCGTTTAATGCGTTTTCAATTATTATCATCGTCTGAAATGTTCTATATGAATCGATTAGAATCGCCTTATCATAGTCTGTCTTAGCCTTGTTGTTTTCTCACTCGTAAATAATCCTTTTCACAATACTGTTGCGAAATAATCCTTTTCTCCTCTTACTTTCAAACCTATAGCCTTACAGTTCATACTCGAAAAATTTTGAAAATCAAGTCCCACCCCTCACAAACAAAAATCTCTCGAAGTCTGAATTTCATTTCTCATATCCAATATTTGCAGATTACTCACTAGCGGACCATTTCGCTTCATCATTGAAAATTTCAAAGTGTATATCACGATCCAAAATATTTGCACCAGGACGATGGTGTTAGAGGCAAAGGTGGTAAGTGTAGTTTTCTTATTTGAAAATTTTTAACATTCAATAACGTTTTGTTCAAAATCTGAAGCGCAGATCCAGTATTTTAAAAACAATTATAAAATCTGTGAACCTTCTATATAAGAACACGAATTTGGAAAACTCAACTGCACCACCATCCCTGTAGTGACCCCTTTTTTCCAAACAGTATGCATTTAACACATTATTTGGCAGCAACAAAACGATCCTTGAACATTTACCGCATTTTGCCTCCTATACTTTTATACAAGTTGAATGGAACATAGAGAAAATTCGACAGTCTCTTTCATTATTGTAGTTCTGATGCTTCATTAACATTTACACTTTCACAGAACAATATACTTCATAACACGTGAAAATGCTAAATGAACGATGTTAATCAATACCGTAAAATGGGGTGAATAGAAACACTGGGGTGAATGGAAACAAAACTTGATAGCCAAGTATTTTGTTGAGGGGTAAGCAACACTGCTACACTGTTACCAACCAAAGTAGGTGGAATGCGGTAGGAGTGCTCTATCAAACGCAAAGAAACATCTATGGTTCTTATATATTCTATGAGTTTTGTGATAACCGACGTTCACCGACGTCAACTACTGAACGCGAATTTTGTATACCTCAGAACTTTGTTTCAAACTGGTTAAGTTTATGGTGAAATACGTTAAAGAATTATTTTTACGGCAGAGAAAATATCCTTGAACATTTTGTATGATACATGTAGTATGCATTTACTGACTTCTTTTTTTTTACAACCTCGTTTCGGTGAAAAAACTGCGAATCAGGAAGTGCGGGGTGAATAGGAACATAGGGAAAACAATGGTTGTTTTGGTTGTTTCTATTCACCCCAGATGTGAGATGGATCGCAACACAATGGTTTTTTGCGCGGTATGCGTGAATCACCCTGCCAAGAGATGAATAGAAACATGTCATTGAAAAGTAGAGACCTTAATAGACAACTTTCACTATAGGGTCTAGGTGTATCAGAGGCTGCCCCTTCATCAAAAATGAGGTTTGAAGTTGGAAATTGTTTCTATTCACCCCATTTTACGGTACTTAAGAAAAAAGAAAGATAACATAATTCTCAAGGGAACATTAAATCAAAAATTAAGGTTCAAAAGTAAGAGTTTTTTTTTAGTCCTCTCTCTGATTTTCAGATACTAGGGATTTTACTACTGGATGAACAGGTTACTCTCTGAACCCACAAGGCTACAGTAAACTCCAACAATACTTCTAAAAATTCTTGTTAGTTTTGGAGTACAAAGTACCTAGTGGTTATTGATGGTCACTCAAATCCATTTCAAGGATCGCATGAAAATTTAAGGAAGAAAGAATTAAGATGAAACAATCTCCAGCTAAGGTGGTGCTTGAACCCCACAACTCCTTGATTGCCAGTCAGGTGTTCTACCAATTAAGCTACTGAGCCCACAGATTTTTTTTTCGTCGCAAGTCAACCAGACAAATGTTCTAATTTGTGAAAGAAGGTACAAAGACAATATAAAGCTGTAGCAAATGCACACTGATGCATTTTAGAAGGAAATGTTCGAATATTTGAAGGGGCAACGCTTTGAAAGGGAATTTTTGAGAGAACAAGTTCACAGAATAGTATAGAAATTCAAGGAAGGAAAAATAGTGATGAAAAAATCTCCAGCTCCAGTGGGCTTAAATCCACAACTCTTCAATTGCCGGTTGGGTGCTTGTTGGTAAAGCATCCAACCAGCAATCAAGGAGTTGAGGGTTTGAACCCCAATTTCGCTGGAGATTTTTTTTATTGTAATTCTTCCTTCCTTAAATTCCTACACTATCCTGTGAACTTGTCTTTTCAAAAATTCCCCTTCAATCGTGGAGTTGAGTGAAAAAGGGAAGCAAAAAGTTTTAAATATGAATATCAGTAAAACAGAAATAATATGCATGAAAGACAAGGATATTGAAGTAAAAATAGATGGAGAAGACATAAGAAAAGTTACAGAAGTAGTGTATCTAGGAAAGAGCATATCAATAGAAAGCAGAACAATAAAGAAATAGAAAGAAGAATATTGCTATAGCTTGGAAAAGGTTTGGGTCGCTAAGGTATATTTTCAAACGAGCCTTTATATTAAAAATAAGATGAAAATTATCAACAGTTGTATATTATCTACAATCATATATATGGGGCGCAGACCTGGTCCGCGAGTAAGAAATAAGAGAGGAAAATACAAGTGGCTCAGAACTCGATTGAGAGAGCAATAATGGGGATAAGAAAAAAATATAAAAGCAGTATAAAATTAATAAGAAAAAGAAATACATGACCTCTTACTCGCAGAAAAAAGAAAAAATAAGACTGGGCAGGACATATATCAAAACAAAATGGAAAAATATGGGCCTACTACATAAAAAACTGGTACTCGAAAGAAGGGAGGAAAAAAGGAAAACTGGAGACAAGATGGGACCACGATGTAATAAAATTTTTGGGAAGATATATGTAGAACATACCATAGAATAGCCTATGATAGACATAGGTGGTGCAGGCTGAGGGAGGCCTATGCTCAGAAATAACTGTTCAATTTTGGGCAGTTACAACGCATGCAGCAGGAGCATCCTTTTGAGTCCTTGTTCTTCTTTTGTGCAACACTACCGCAGCGTAGTGATCCATGCATTTTCTCACACCCTGCAAATTCAATCAACCTGCAGCGAGTACTTACGCACAATGCTGAAAATATTACAAAACAATGAACTCACCACACGATTTGTCGCATCTTTGAGTACTGCGTATCTCTACTGATCGGTGGCAAGTTCTGCCATTCATTTTCCCCTATTCATTCTGTTTCAAAAACTGGTCCAGGGGCAAAGGATGGTGAGATGAAGCGGTGAAAAAAGATGTACCTAACATGTTTTCTTACTACACAGGTAAAGGTAGACAATGATGACAAATGCTATAAGTGCATTCTTTCTTCCGCGCCAAATGTATTAAGTAGCTTACCGGTATCACAAGTGTGCATGCGACGAAATGAGAAATTATCACTTATATCAAATGGAAACTGACCTCTAGCGAGCGTGAAATGCACCAAATCGTTCTTTAGTTTGTACCAAGGATAGCTGACAGCTGGGGCTGTAGTTCTATGCATTTAATTCAATTTTCATAAAAATGTCACTTATAACAAGTGTGCATGAGACCGTCGATGTTATATTTTTCTAATTTATTTCGAATATATGCACAGGTACAAGAAAAACACAAGAGTACTAAACAGTTCAAAATAAAATTCTCCACAAGAAAGATCTGTGTTATTATTCGGTAAAACAAAGACTTGAGCGTCTGCTCTTTTGTATAAAATCAGTTTTTTGTCCATAAATCATGAAATAGGTAGTGATTATATTCAAAATAAACCGTAACAAAAAGTCTTCAGAATTAAATTCTACACGTTTTTTAATTACCGGTAACGAGTTTTCCATTATAATCAATATCCGCTGAAATATTACCAGAAAACAAAAATATTCTTAACAAGCGCGATGAAAAATCACCTACCAAACCATTTGGACATCTATATTGTAATTCTATTTATATGGAAGATTTCAAGGGTTACGTTTTCTGTCTGATCTCAATTATGAGACATGATACTTACCATCAAAACTCAAGAATACAAAGTTATTAAGCATAAAATTCTCTATAAGAAAGCAGGTATTAGGTGTTTATCTGTAAAACAAATGGTTTTACATCAACACACTTGTCGGAAAATATTGTTTACGTATAATATTTCAGCCAATATTCAATTTACCAAAAGAATTATGATAGACCTACATAAAAGGTTAATTGTGAAATTTCCAATACTTTTCAATGTGATATTTTTTCAATTAATTGAATATTTCCTGAGATATGAGGAAATTCCTTCCTAAAAATTTGCATTACGTGTTCAGTAATAACCTGTTTCTCCATTAAAAGTAGTGGTGAAAAGTGGTAAGTACACCCTAATAGTTTTTTCCTTCCTTTTGTTATTTTATTCTACGACCCTATTCTTTCATTGTGAGATAGAAATGAATGAATACCGTGACCCTTCCTGGCACTCTACTGTGACAGGGTGCAAGTCTATTCTCTTTGTTTATTCACAAAAATTAGAGTTCTTGATGTACTCCAAGGTCAGCATATGAAAGGAATGGAGTCCCAACACATGGACATATGCACAGAATGGCTCTAAACTCAGCTCACTCAGTAGAACACAATGCCACTTAGAACGCAAATGATGTGAAACCAATAGTCAAGATTCTAATTTTAGTAACCTTTAGAATCAAAAATATAAGTAGACTTATTCCTAAGTATACCTATTTAACTATGTCGTGAGTGGTGAGCTCACTGAAAAAAAGGCTAGGATTGATCAAATCAGGATATTATAGATGGTGATTAGTTTGCCAGAAGTGGGGCCCATGGTAAAGATTGATAGGCATTTTCAATATGCCCCTGTTGAGTGTGAGAGGACATCTCTTCCTCAACTGTAGGATGTGCGATTTTCAAGTAAGCCGGTGTTCAAAGGTAAGTTTTGTTGGATATGGGTAGCGTTCAAGTAGTGGTTGAAGGAAAAATGATGCATTTTTGCGTAAATATGAAGAACTTGGTTTTGGAGACGGAAATAATCTGTCTTGATTTGTTGTTCTAGTCTTGGAGGTTGTGTAAGCATAGCTGTTGGAATTTTGGGTGTAGCTTAGGTTATTTGTTCAAATTGTCGTGTTAAGTTCATCAGCAAAGAATCGTGTTTTTATGGGTGCTGTATTTGAGTTTACTATGTCGTTTATTAGTATTAGGAAGCAATAGATGCAAAGCCTCACGCTAAAGTGGTTACAATGTTTAGAGACTTACCTATATTCTGGGCTGGCCAGGAGAACAGAGGCGTTCTGGTCACATTGTCACTGAGCTGGGGGACAAGCCCTTTATGGTCCATGAAGACCTTTCAATCCATCTTCAAGATGAGATAAGTTCCATCCTCTACTCAATACCTCTGAGTGCGTTGTCTTCATCGTTAAACCGTTGATCTCAAATATAAACGTAGGTAGCATCTATGTACTCCTCATTTTATTTCTTTGTAATATTAAAAAGATCAAATGATGGAGAATTAAAGTATTAATGGTAAAATTTATTAATTTATTAGGCACCTGCAAGAATATTGGAAGAGTCCTTACTTTAGAATAATGCAACTCGCAACACAGAGGTGCCTGCGCTTACTCTAAACAAAGCCTAACCTACATAAAGGTACTCGTAATGGACCGATTCCCCGTGACTTCATACAGTTCCAATTTAGGTATTCTGCTGCTGGCTTTGGGGCAGCCATCGTATCATTCCCATAAGAATTACGTCAGAAAATCACGGTACAATATAGAGGTATGGACACTGCCGCAAAATCGTGTCCATACTTTTGTTGTTGTACGTATTCCATTCCGCTAGGTTCGCTGCCTGTTAGCAGCAAGTCTGCGTGCATTTCCGCACCCCACTAGTACCGCTATGTCTATTGAGTGTTGCAACTAACTGGCAGTGCTGTACTGCGGCAGCTCTAGAACTACTACATTTGTGCGGACAGCCGTGTATATGGTGAAGATACACGAGTGTCAATACCTCTATATTGTACCGTGGTTGATATTTCAAAACTAGACATAAGTTAGCAACCAAAAGTATATAAATGGAATCTAAGAGTTCTCAACTATTTAAAAATCTACATTTGATTCTTAAGTTATTCTTTGTTTTTAAATATCAGTGAATGATCAAAACGTGCCTTGTGTATTCTTATGGAAATCGATAACCGCAATAGTACCAATAACGATAGTATCGATCACAAATACAGGTACTTTTGGCTTCAATCACCTATCGTTATCAGTGTTTTGACGTCACTGTGGAATCGGTCTATTGATTTATTAATTTATAAAATAGTTATGGGAACTCATAGTCCGAGCTCCTCCTTGGTAGACAGTTCTCGGCTTAGACTATAAACCACACTATAGATTGAACGTTGGCCATTTAAACCTGCATAACATTTTGACAGCAACATGTGATAAGAAATAAACACAATTGGAGGGGAAAACATGTAAATTATCCATGCCCATCCGATGATGCTTAATTTTTTGTAAAAGTGTTTCAGTATTGGTGTGTATTTCTCGTTTTTTTCTTATCACATCTTGCCTGGAAAAAAATTGAGCCGATGCTCAGTCTATGATGGTGCGGTGGCCAGTCTAAGGGTCTCGGACAAAGAAAATAAATTTACGTAAGTTGAGGGAGACATGAAACATGATTTTCATTTTTTACACGTAAAAAGTTTAATTAGGCGATGTCGGGAATCACACTGAAACTTCACTGGGTGGCTGGCTTCTGTTATCACTATTGCTTAATGAAGATTTGTTTTCTAGGGAACTTTTTCTAGAGCCATTTGTGCGAAAATTCCTGAGAATAAAATTTGTAGAGGTTGAATTTCTTTAATTTGAGTCCATTTTCAAACTCCTATGCCGAAATTTTTTTCATCAATTTTCCTGATGCAAACGGTCCATAAGCGAGCATTCCAGTGACGTTTCCTAACATTGCTCGTTTAATATGCGCGAGCCATGGAAACGTAGGGCTGGGAGCCGTTATTTTTTTTATAAAACGTTCCGGTTTGGTTCTGGTTCCCGGTATAAAAGATTCCGGATCTTTCCAGTTCTGTGCTTTGCGCTAAAAAATTCTGAGCCTTTTCAGTTCTGATTCTCAGGCCTAAAAATAAAAGTTCTTTACCGGTTCTCATTTCGGTTCCCCATTGTGTTAGAACCAAGGTCCCAGGAACCAGTAAATGGTAAGAGGTTCTGGGTCATTCCGGTTCTGTGCTTTGTAATAAAAAAGTTCAGATCTTGGGAATTCCGGGAATGAACAAAAATAAAGGTTGCGGTTCTCAGGCCTGAAAATAAAGGTTCTTTACCAGTTCTTATTTAGGTTCTGGGTTTCTGTTACCAGTCTTGTGGAAGAGGCAAATCAGTGAAGACTTTTAGTGCCCTTCAGGAAGTTGCTCATCTACATCCATTGCTCTTACAGTACTGTTGCGACGCTCTTCAACCATAATCATTGCTTCAGCTCTTCTTATTTTCAATGTATGAATGTAATTTGGAGTGGATCATAGATATCATAGTGGCACAATGCCGCAATTTTTACCACAGCAGCGCTCATACCTTACTGTGACGCACGGTATATAATAGAGGTATTGACACGCGCCTATCTTCACTGTACATTACACTGTCGCCAATTGTGTAGTAGTTTCATAACGCGCCGCGAGAAAGCGTTGCAATCTTGGTTTCTACTTAACACTGAGTGTTATGGGAACATGCTGATTTTTGAAAAATTCTCGACAAATCAAGAATTAAACTAGAAAGTTGAAACTTGGCACAAAAATATTATTTAATGTACTCTATAACGTCAAAAAAGAACCATCCGTTTAAGTGAATTCCCTAATATGTTTTTATAATTTCTAAAAAATTCATTGAAACTGGGGTACCAACGACGGTAATGTAGCGGCACTGGTGGGGTGCGGGAATGTATGCTGAACAACAACTAAGATCGCAGCAAACATAGCGGAATCAAGTGTGTACTATAACATATTTGGCGACAAGATTTTTGCCTTGTGTCAATACCTCTGTTATATACCGTGCTGTGACGTAAGGCACAAACTATTAATCAGATGGCAGTGACGCAGTGTCATGAGAGTCCACCATCTACATCGCCAGATTGGCATACCTTATCACTATGAAGTATGACCTCATTAAGGCCTTGCATTATCATGGTCTCATCAAAGGTGATTTCAGGGTGATTTGTTTGTTTGCGGAACTGTGAAGGAGTGAAGACAGAATCTGTGATCGTGAAATAGCAATGAGACCGGTCCCCCGTGACGTCATAAATTGATTTACTGTTGGCAAAAGTACCCGTCATTTTTTCCTTGAACAAATTTACTCCCATAAGAATAACATAGCGAGGGAAGATCCTATTGCTACCAATTGAGAATAACAAATTTCTTAGCAATTTGGGCGGGTCATCCGCTAGGAGTGCTTCAATCAGCAAAATTGAAAACGGGATCAGGATAATTTTCTTATTTGGCTACATTTTCGGTTATTTTAAAATTAGTTGAGCATGAAGCCATTTAGCAAAAAAATTAACAGAACAAAATTTGTAGAGCGTAAAATTTCCTATAACTTACCATCTCTCATAAAAATTGATTGCGATCAATTCAGTGGGCCGCTTTTGCCTACCTACCACCCGCACCACCCATCAAGTTTCCCGTTTTTGTTGTGCGCGACGCTAGCGCTGCCCGGTCCGAATTGTTCCAGGAAACAACAATGGGTACTTTTGTCTACAGTTACTCACTGGCATCAGCATAATATGACATCACCTGGCGAACGGTCCATTGCCCCATCCCAATGTAATCTAAGAAAGGAACCGCAGTCCTTGAAACATTCTTTGCTCCTATTCTATCTATAATTATCACTCTCTTAAAAGGTATATCCTGTAATTGTGGTGACCTATTCATAATATTTTGATTGTTACCGTCGTCATGGCTTTCGCGATTAATAAGAGATCGTACTGCCCAAAAGTGTTGAGGGGCAATTGTATCGGTTACGATAAAGAAGACGGGAATTTGAAATTCCAACTTGTCCAGGTACTTGATGATAAAAACGTGTGTAAGACAACCAAGATCTTAAACAGAGATTTGAAAACTGGATGTTATCCCGTCTTGTTCGATAAAGATAATACGGATTTTCAAATCAAAATCGACAATAATTTACAATCGAACGTCATGTTTTGTATTAGAATTGGGAACTCAAGTGCTAGCTTTTTCATCAGGGCTGGAAGCAGAGTATCGCTCAAAACTCTGAAATCTAACGGAAAACATTTACACTTCACCAGCCAGAGCACTGAACAGGGAAAGTTATTGGTAGCGATGCAAGCTACATCGGATGGTATTACGTACAAAGAAGCTTCGGTCAAATCATCTAGGATCCGATTCGATATTATGGTGGAAAAGAAGAACGAACAGAAATCTATCGAAAGAATGTCCACGATAACAGTTTATGTGAAAACCCTTACTGGAAAAACTATTGACGTGCAAGTACATGATGCTGATACCATTGAGACGCTAAAATTCATTTTCCAAATGAAAGAAGGTGCTCCTCGTGACCAGCAACGAATGATATTTGCAGGGCAGCAATTGGATGACTTTAGGACGTTTTCAGATTACAACATACAAAACGGAGCTACTGTGTATATGGTTTATAGACTGCGAGGTGGTGGTGAAGGTGAAATGCCACCCCATGTAACAAAACTTAACAAAGGAACCGATGATGTCGTAGATGCCAATAATGCCTATGGAGAAAGAGGAGTGGTATGTTTTGGGGAACAAACTAATCAACAGTTTGTCCCTTATAAGGGACGTTTTGTTTCATGTAAAGAATTCCGGTTTGAGGGATTTACCCTTGAATTGAGGGAAAAACCGAAATATAGTCTTTCTGCTTAAAAATTTAAAAATAGATAAACGTATTCAGTTCAAGAATTCATTCGATATTCTCCGCTAAGTATGCCCAACTCTGTTGTCTACTTGTTATTTATTCTATATTAGAAATTCTCAATTTCAAAATGATGATTCTAAGAAGATAACTAAATTTTAACATATTATTGATACAATTTTTTTCGCATTCATCTCCATATGTAAGAATAAATCAATGGAATATCAAACACGGCCTCGTATTTCTTGGCTTTATCATTGTTTTTAAAGAAACTAAACGTTCAATGCGCTCTCAATAATTTTCATCGTCTGAAATGTATGATGAATTAGCTATCGATTGAAATCGCTGAATCACATCACCGTGATCGAAATTATGCCATCCTGCTCCGCACCATAATGTAATTACAATTTGGAAGTTTATGGGTGGTTCTTTTTTCGTTTCGAATTCATGAAGAAAAAAAAAAAAGATTTCGCAATAATTCAGAGCCGACTATATCATTTCCTGACAATGAACCTGGATGGCGTTATTACCTACCTACACCCTGGCGTTATTACCTTCACGTGCTTTTAATAACGCCAATTGTATCGATTTTACATTTTAATTTTTAGCGACTTGTAAGAGTTGTTAAAAAAAAAAAAAAGTGCATGATTAGGTAT
>Ga0209372_1000591_pt1 | contig 13389 bp, 10 predicted proteins | sample AgamicAtPe_FD_187170 | JGI IMG/M metagenome (GOLD analysis project Ga0209372, IMG submission 187170) | Agave microbial communities from Guanajuato, Mexico - At.P.e (SPAdes) (version 2) | ecosystem: Host-associated > Plants > Phyllosphere > Phylloplane/Leaf | place: Guanajuato, Mexico | collected... | reverse complement strand
CGCCGCCGCCATCGTTGGCCCAAGGGAGCGGCATGTCAACCTTTGAATCTCCAACCGTCCGGTCCAAGTTTGAGGGCGCTCCCGCTGGCTGGCATACAAATTGTACGCGCGCCTCTCTCGTCCCTCCCAGGTGAGCTGGACTGGCGAGGTGTGTGGGCCAGACAGCAAACTCTCGCCGGCCCTCTTGCGCCTCAATCAGGGGTAAAATTCCGCCCTCAGCCAGTGTAGCGCCCCCGGTCTTCTCTCGGCTGTCCGCCCGACGCCTCCAGCCACTGACCATTTCCATCCGCCATTTGGTCAGCTCTTGCTCCTTCTCTCTCCCGCCTGCTCTCCGCCGCCGCTCACTCTCGAGGCAGTCAGATAGGTTGGCGAATCCAATTGTCGAGTCAGCCACACAAACACTTCAATCCAGGCTGAGAGCTCGGGGGCAGCGCAGGCCAGCTCAAGTCGTGCCCGCTGCCCTACCTGTCCCTAGAGTTTCCAAGTGCACGCAATCCTTGAATGATCTCTCAATTCTCCATCAAACTTCCGTCCCCCTCAGCGTATCTTAGGTGGCCACCTATCTGGTAGTGGACTCGCACACAAGCTGGTGCACTTGCCGCCGAAATTGTCTTGGTGTACAGAGCTCTACTCCTCCTCCTCCTCCTCCTTCTCTCGCACTGGGTGATTAAGCCAGACAAGTCCAGCCAAGCGGCACAACTTTGCCCCCCCCCCCGCCACTAGTCTCTTCACATCTCGCTCTTGCTCCTTGCCTGAGCCTAGAATTGATTGCTCAGAGTTCTCTCAATAATAAAACTCGAACCAGCAACAAGGTGGTCTAAATCCGCACCAAAGGCGGATAGCGGCCACAGGCTGGTTGCCGGCTTGCCCACTTGGATGGCTGCTGTAACAGCCTCGCCCCCATGGCTTTTGCATGAGCTTGAATCAAAATCTCCCTCATCTCGGCTCACTTCAACCTTTGGCGAAAATGCCAGCTCAAGTGCATTCGGTCGCGTTGTGTGTGGTAATTCATTTCATCTTTTACCTCTCCCTCACCTTATTCTGTCTTAACATCTCTCTTTTCCCTCCTGCTCTCCCTCTCTCTCTCTCTCTCTCTCTCTATCGCCATTCTCCTCGGGCGAGCACCAGTTTGCTTCCCCCTCCTCTCCTCTTTTCTCTCTAGATCTCCCAGCTCACGCCTGTCCAACCGCCACCTGCACAACTCGAGCTCACCCGCAATCGCCACCATCGCCTCTGGTTGATTTAAATAAAAGAGATCACACACGAATGACTTTTTTCCTTTCCCAAATGTGTTCCTCCACTCTGCCTGTGATCTCGCCTACGATTGGCAAGTTCAGCTTGAAATGGGAGTTCATTTTTCATCGTGAATCAAGATCGTTTATATTCCAATTTCAGGCCTCCATAAAGCTGAACTAGAGATCTCGTCTGATTGAAAGCTGCTGGATATGCTGCTGGGCAAGTGGGCATGTTGCTCGCCAGCGAGGACGTCGACGCGATCTAGAGTATCCCTGCGCGCGACCTATAATTGAGCCCGAGAGGGTCTCGCCCCTCACCTGAGCACTCGATCCAGCTGCCGGAGATCGTTCTTTATCCTCCACACAACTGTCCCCCCCCCTCTATCGATGCGCTTAGGGAGAACTGTTGACTCGCCAACACTGAATCGAGCCAGTTTGTGCTTGGTGTCGGGCGGCCCGACTCGGAGGCGAGACTTTACTCCGGAGAGCTAATTTACATATGCCATTACTTAAAACTTCCGTCCAAACATAGTGTGTGTGTGATTCTTGGTAATATATTTCGTTCTTTCCCTTTAAATATAACTCTGATGACGATCTCCGATGTCCTGTTGATTTCGAAATCCATTCATATTTTTGTCTGCGAGCCAAAGCATATTGAAATCACTTTCCGAGAGATGTTTGCCAGAAATTTGTTTCATCTATATTCTGCATGGCTCGCCGCTGTCAGTGTAGCCTGGCAGCGATGAACACGGCATAGATTGAGCGGTTTCGGCTACCCAGTTTGAGCTGCTGATCAAATGTGGGTCGGATTTCGCCTCTTCCTCTCAGCTTGAGGTCTATACATGCGCACACATACACACAAATTGCACGGCCACCATCCTGATGCGATTGTTAGCTCGGGAACCCACCCCTTAGTTGGCCAACGCTTGCTTCGAAACCAGAATTTGTCGTCAACCTCCCGAACGTTCGGGGCCGTGAGCGTTCAATTCGCTTTTGGCCGGGGTGGTCGACTGCGGATGGCCATTTACTTTTCAAACGTAAATTGATTATCACTGGACCTTTTGACATTGGGACCAAATAGAGATCTCTTGCTGTGAACCGACGAAAATTTTCATTCAAATGCGCTCACCCAATTGATCCGGAGTCTCAATTCAACTCCAACCGCTAATAACCTTATTAATGGTTGCGATTGCCAATCAGCCTATACTTGCCATCCTTGCAACTTGGTCTCATTTGACCGCTCAGTTTGGGTGCAAAACTTGTGTTTGAAGCCTTTCGTTTGTATCAATAAACATGAGCTCGAGCCCAAACCAGATGATGGCTTGCTTGCTTCAGGCTGATTGTACAGAAACCTGTGCTCAAACCAGTCGCACCCAAAAATCAACAGCAGGAGGCAAATTCCGTAGATTCAATCCAACAGCTGTCTCCGCTCTCTTCAGCTGCAATTCTAATTTCAGGTTTGCCATAAACGAATCTGCGCCAAATACGACTTTCATCCTGCATAATATAGTTGTCGTAGGTTAAGCGAGCAACTCGGACACCGTTGGACGTCACCTGTTGATTTTACTGTCCACTAAAATGCGGTGATTTACGCGACAGTCCACGATCCTCCCCTGCCTTCTTTAATTTGCCGCCGCTCTAAACTATTCAACTTTCATTTGAATGTCAACCAAAACTATGGTCTGGCAATGTGCTGGCAGGTGGAAAGCCCAAGGCGCTTTCATTCGGCCGCTCTCTTTCTCCTTCGTCGCAGGACCGGTATAAATGTCTTTGAAAGGCCGCAGGTAATCGACACTCGCATTGCTCTGCGTTGGTCCAAATTTCGTCCACTTGCTTCATGGTTTGCTCACGTTTTATTGATCCTGCTATTGCATCGACGATAAAAGAATAGCGGTGATAATTGCGCCAGTTCCTCTAGTTTTGATTGGCCTAAGGTCAACCTTAAGGAGGAAGGAAACTCCAGCAGGCTCACGTTGTTGCTCGTATGAGTTAAAAATTCAAAGAATTTTCACCTTCACACACCACAAAACTTGCCCCCAGCTGACTAATTTCCTGCCCGTCAATGCGAACAAAAACAGAGATACATCTCGGACGAGAGGCTTTTGGCGCACCTAAAGCAAGAGGCCAGTTGTTGCGCCACCATCTCGGTCATGTACGCCACTCCTGGTAGTAATGTGCACATGACTGAGCCTAAGTATTCAGCCCAAGACATGCTAACCATAATAAGCGGCAACATTGAGGCCTGGTTAGGTTTGTCGGCCGTCCATGCGTATGTATTCTTGGAGCAGTCTTACGACGCCTTAGTGGAGGCCCGGCTGATATCTCCCCAAATTGGGCACCGAATATGCTGGGGTGGCCTGTTCATAATATCAATATTGACCAACATAAAAGCTAGAATATCCTGGCTGTTTACTTATTTGTTTCATCAATTGGCTCGCCTATCTAGGCCAAAAACAAACAGTTGACTTCAATTATTATCGGTCAATCGCGGGCCCCGCTGACCGGCAGTTGCGGAGGTTGCAGCAGCGGCAGCGACGGCCTCAGAGCTAAGGAGTGCGCGAATCACAGCGCAGCAATGGGTCGCCAAGTTGGCTCGCTCGTGTGCTATAGGCGACTGGCGGCGGACTTTATGGGGCGAACAATGTCGCGCGCGCGCAACTTTTCAAAATTTGCCCCGACTGGTGAAAGTTCGCTCGTTTATTCATAATAAAGGATCCATTTATTCTCATAGATCGTCAAAAACTTCAAAGCTTGGCTCCTGAAATAAACAAAATTTTACGCCAAAGTATGGCAAACAACTTACGTGCATCCCTATTCATCACTATATTGGAGCGCGCAAGAATTTGCCTGATTGATCTTGGAAAAGTTTTGGCCGGTCGGCCCGCTTTTAGGCAACTCGGAATCGTGCTGTGTATTGGGAGCGGGAAGGAGGAAGTCACTTAGCGAAAAAAGGCAAACTGCCCCCTGACAGGCCGACCGTCCGGGTTTGTATGTGTGTGTGTTCGTGCCTATGTTTGCTTAGAGGGAACAAAACAAACAAGGATTGGGCGAGGGCCAGCCTAAGAGTCGCCATTGACTGAAGAATGCCCTTGAGCGGCCCACGTGTGGCCGAGCGCGTTCGGGGGCAATTTTTGAGAATTCAAATTCAAGCTCGGATCCGATTGGAAGCAATTTGGTTTGATTTGATTTGGTCCGATTTTTGGCCGCTTGGGACCACCGGGCAGTCGGACAGTGGGGCTGTCAGAGTGGCCATAGTGTGGCCGTGCAGACGAGCCAGCTTGAGCGCCAAACAGGCCACCAATGCCAGTGGGACAGCTCGAAGCCACACAAAGGCAATCGACGAGGATATTAGCGCCACAGTCGCATCAAACAATTGCGGATTGTTGGAAGTTTAAAATCGAATAGAGATAACAAGGCGCCAATGGCTGAGGCTCGAGCTAGGGGAGCCAATGGAACCACAACTGGCGCCGCCACCAAGGGCCACTAGAAGCGGGTGTTAAAAGATGTGCCAGTTTGGCATGGAGCTGTTGGTGGCGGTGATTTAAGCTGGCCAGCGTGTGTGTGTGTGTGTGTGTTCAGTGTGTAAAGCAAAGATAAACATTTACCCTCGAGAGTTTACGGGCATGAACGTGAGGAGGGCGATTTTGGGGGAACCGTCGAGCAACTGGAGGCAACAGTTGGTGGTTGGATTGGCGGCCGAGCGGGCGGGTGGACGCGGGCCAGACGTTTGACGGGCCGATTGGTTTATCCTGGCTTGGGTGCGCCAGGCGAAGGCACCCAAGTTTTCCGTCCAACCAACCACCAAGGGGAGCAAGTTTGACGACGGCCAAAGCTCGGGATTAAAATTGGTTTGCCCGACGCCAGGAGATAACCGGCGGCCGGCGGTGGAATAATAATAAATGGTCAAGGGCTGGCCCGCGCCCGGTCCGTTGTTATCTCAATCTGCGCCCGGCTCGCCAGCCAGAGATTGGGGTTTGGGTTTGGGTCTGGGTTTGCCATCAACAGTTGGTTGGCGCTGGTTTGAGCGGCGGGTGGATTCGGCGTTTAACACGCCCGCCAGCCAAAGGCGCACACACGCGCACTCACACCGGCCGACATTTTTGACCACCAACTGCACCATTATCCGGCTGCAAAATGAATTATCGACCAGGAAGGATGGCGGACGCTTGGGGCGCTGGCGGGGGCCGCAGCCAGGCAGCAGGGCGGCCGAGCACAACAAAGAGGAGGCGAAAGGTGGATGCAAATTGAGACGTCTGGTTTGTCTGGCCTCGGCCGCGGGAGGCAAGGTTCATCCGCGCCCATGGCTCTCCCGGAGCAATTGAATCTCGCCCGGCCCGCTCTGCCGGGGGCCCCGCGGCCGAGCGGGCCGCCCATGGCCGGGGGGCGAGGCGAGCGCACGCTGAGGGGCCGACCACACAACGACCACCGGCCCCGCCCGCCGTCTGGCTCGGGGTGGCCGACTGGGGTGGATGGTCTGCGATGTCTTCATTTGCGCGCCACCCGCTCGCTGGTTTGCTGCCTGGCGGCCTGCTCACCGGCCGTCCAGTCCGCCCATCGCCGGCCCAGGGCCTTGGACGAGAATGTCGGCGCTGAGCTTGGAGGCAGACTAACAACTATCCAACAATAAGCACGACGCTCAAGCCAGGCACCATAATGAGTCGGCAAGCAATGGGAGTCGCATGGTGGCGCCTCTTTGTTATTAGCAGCATTATTATCTACAAGAGAGCAAGCAGTTTGCCTGAGCGGCGCGCCTGGCGCTGAAGCCAAGCAGCAGCCAGGCGGTCAGGCCAACTGAGCGGCTCCGTCAGCAGTGCTCTGCTTGGCTGAGAGGAAAAAGTTTGCGTGCCCATTGTAATCTGCGCGCAGATATCTCAGCGGCGGCGGTGGCGGCAGCAGCGGCACGGGCGGCCAGTAGATTTGGCCCAACAGCCAGTGTCCGGGCATGGGGCTGGCGCGGCCGGCGCCTGGCCCTGTGGCCGGAGTTGCAGCAGATTGAGTTGTTACTGCAACCACTCAACAGATGAATGGGGCGAATGAAGCCATCAGCCAGTGTAATGATAAGGTTCACATCCACGGCCTCTCACTTCCATGGCCACCGCGGCCGAGCTGGCCCTCGGCCTCGACTCTCGCCAGCGCGCCTGCAGGATTTGCAGCAGAGTTGGCCCTGCTGGCGCTGCAGTTGGCGCCGCCGCCGCCGCCGCCGCCGCAGTCAATTTGCTCCGCCTCTTTAGCGGCACGAACTGAGAGGCGGCTGCGGTGAAACCATCCGCCAACTAGCTGATGGAGGGCCAGCAGCAGCAACAACCGTGTCCAGCGTGACTGGCCAGCGGCGGCAGCCACCAAACACAGGCGCCCTCCAATGGGAGCTGAACCCCCAGCTCGGCCCTCCATTCTCTGCGCTGGCAAGCGCTCGCCGGCTTACCTGCTCCCATTGGAAGCCACCCAGATTGATCGTCCTTTGATGTCTCACTCGAGGGCGAGCATCGTTGCGCGGGCCGGCCTGCCAATCGGCGCTCTCTCTCTCTCTCTCTGCCCCTCCTCTGACCGCACACTCGGCTGCCACTCTCAGCCGGCAGCGCCAAGGGCTCACGGCAGCAACAAGCTGGCCCGATTTGGCACGGAACGCCGCCAGACACGCATCAAGTTTCGGGCGCCGCAGCCGCCGGCGCAAATTCAGCCATTCCAGCCAACCTTAAGTGACTCCTCAATGGATGGGGCTAGCAAAAGGTGACTGGCGCACACGATAGGCGCTGAGCGTGGCCTTCGGCGTGAATTGCCCACCGTCCAGCTGGGTGATCCTAATGTTGGCTGGACTCCTGTTGTTGTTGTTGTTTGGCGGCTTCGAGGCGAGGCTATGCAAGGGGAACGAGCTGCCCCCGGCGCCAGGTTGGTGGGCAGTCGGCGCTCAAATAGGCGGGCAAGTAGGCGAGCGGACGTACGTGCAGGCTTGCTGTTATCGTCCGTTTACTTTCTGCGCAAGCCTCGCCAGCCAGAGCGGCAGCTAATGGGCTTGCGCCTGCGCGCTTGCACCCACCATCCAAGCAAAGCGATGGCCGCCAGCGCCAGAAACATTCAGCGCACTCCACTATAGCAGAGCCCAACTAGCACCAACGCCACCAACACCGCCACAACTCCCATTGGCGTTAACCTGATGCCTCAGACTACTACACCAACAACAACAGCAGCACCAACGACATCATCACAAGCAGCGGCGGCGGCAGCGGCGACGGCTGCCTCAAGGTGATTTCATTTGGCTCCTTCAGCTTCAGAGTGAAATGCGCCAACTTGTTCCAAGCACATCCAACTTCAAATCACCCATTGAAACTCACTCACTAGCTCGGAACTTGTCCAACATAAACCAAAACAACAAGCAAGCACGAAGAAACTCAGATTGCGAGAGGCAAACCGGCGGCTCAATATAGATTGCAACAGAAAAAACGAAAAACAAGAGAGAAACCACTTTGATCAAGGGAGAAGCGTGGAAAGCAGTCAAAATTACTCAATCAACAAGTCCCTCGTCCACCCTGGTGGACGAGCAGCTCAACCACAGCAGCTACCACCACCACCACCATAACCAAAGCACCATTTACACCTGCAATTATTGTGATAGACCGTTCAAGCACAAAAGAAGCCGCGATAGGCACGTTAAGTTGCATACTGGCGACAAAAGATACAAGTGCCAACATTGCACCTGCGCCTTCTCGCGGAGTGATCACCTCAAAATTCACCTCAAAACCCACGACCATAGGAAACCCTTCCAATGTACTGTCTGTAACCGGGGCTACAACACTGCGGCAGCGCTAACCTCGCACATGCAGAGCCACAAACGACCAAATGTGATTGCCTCAGCGCCCACAAATCCAATGCCTCAGACACCCCAAGCCTCAGCACTTGGTGTCTACCATCACCATCACTCGATGGCCGGCCAGGCGCCGCCACCGCCTCCACCACCACCGCCGCCCCCATTCTCAATGCTCCAGAATCCTTACGCCCAAGCGGCCGCCCAAGGACACGGCATGTGGGAGCCTCACACGCCGCCTTCGCTAGATGTAAACCAACAAGCTCAGTATATGTGGCTCCTTCTTTATCTACAAACTCAGCGCTTCTTACAAACTGGTATCTACAGATGATGATTCAATAGAAGATATTAAACTAGAGTATTACAGCTTGTTGATTCAGACGTGTTGCCGCCAATGCTTGTGTTGCTGATTCTCAAAATTTCCTCGCAAACTAGCTTGTACTGCCATGCGTCGCCCTTGATTCGTTTCCGTTGAATTGCGCATTGGTTGTTGTAGATGCAAACTTCAAGAGTCAATCTTATACTCTGGTTGAAACATTTCAACGAGAAATCCTTCCTCTTGCAATGGAATCCCTTTTTAACGAGCGCCTCCTGGAAGTGGCTAAGACAAACGAGCGGGTCCTTATAGCTGGTCAATGTTATATTCATCACCTCGTTCTCTTGCATCAAAATCTTGCGCGGTTGCCTCAACTTTGAGGGAGTTGCCGATTCCAGCAATCTTTTGACAATTGATTTCTTAGGTGTTGGTCCATAAACAAAAGCGGCCATTCCATTATTTTCTTGTTGATTCTGCTCTTTGGCACCGAGAGGTGTGAGCTTACTGTTGGGTGACTCAACAGGACAGTTTGTCTCCTGCAAATGTCTCAAATAAGGCGGAGGTGTTTTGGGTGTTCGGGAGACATTGGCAACGCTGGTGACAAAACGAGTTCGCTTTGTTGGACTAACGTAAGCAACAGCTTTGACTACTTTCCTCTTATCAGGTGTCCTCTTGACGCCCATGTTGCGCGGTGGAAGTGCAGAACGCATCAGGTGGTAGGCGGCCGAATAGTAGTTGAAATCTTTTTGAATGTAGTCTCTCAGCTGAGATTCGTTCAAATTTGGAAACTTTTCACAACATCTAGCTAATAGATGCTCGTCGATGCAACCAGAGCTGAAATCAAGCCTACGATTAATTCTGGCAAAGGTGTGAGATCTGTTACGAAGCCATGGATGTGCCAATACCTCGCGTACACTAATTCGCTGATTCGGATCAACGATGAGCATCTTCGCGATCAAGTCGCTTGCTTCGTGGGATAAAAATGGTGGCAAGGTTTTAATGCCAGCCTGAATTTTCTGGTAGAGTCTAGGTATGCTGTTGTCATTAAATGGCAGTTGGCCGACTAAAAGGGCGTAGAGCATCACTCCGGCCGACCAAACGTCGCATGCAGTACCCGAGTAAATTGAACCCGAGATGACCTCTGGAGCGGCATAGGTGACGCTTCCGCAACACGTGCTTAACTGATCTAGAGGAGCTTGGTTACTGTTTGAGGCCATATTATCGGAGGAACAATTTGCCGCCAGGCCAAAGTCGATGAGTTTGATTTGATGCTTTTCGTCGAATAACACATTTTCCGGTTTCAAGTCGCGGTGCGCAAACCCGTTGACATGAATAAAGTCAAGTACACGCATGAGATCATAGATGATTTGTGAGGATTCAGCCTCCTCAAGTTTAGATTTGCTAACAATGTAGTCGAATAGTTCGCCCCCAGCACAATACTCGAGCACCAAATAGATTGACGTTTGTGTCTCAAAGACCTGGAACAATCGGGCAATATTCTGATGTTTCAATCGCTTTAAGCACTCGATTTCGTTGTAGATTCGTGGCAGCTCTGCGCCCAATTTGATTTTGTCTAAACATTTGATGGCGACATATTGTCTGGTTGCTAAATGTGTAGCCAAACGTACTTTTGCGAAACCTCCCTCGCCGAGTTTCTTGTCATGTATGTGATAATAATTGCAGATGTCTTCACACTTTGTCAAGTTCGCTGTGTCATTGTCATTATTGTTGTTGTTGTTGTTGCTATTAGTGTTGTCGCTGACCTTGGTTTGTTGGTGGCTAATAGGAACTTGGGGCGGTATCACCGGCGGCGACATGATCGCCTGCCGGCGACTTGACCTACGAGGCGCTTGTGTAAGCCTAGGTGGTATCGTTGGCGTTGTGATAGCCATTTCGAGTGTCCAGTGGTCGCGATTGGTATGAAGTTGATAGGTTATTTAGAAGCAATCAGCTGAATGTGAAATTAATCCTGTTGCTCAAGTTTCACGGATTCGAGAGGTTATAGTGATAGCGGATGGTTACAGGCGGGGAAGTTGTTGTTGTTTTGCGGGCACGAGCTCGCGTTGACCGTTGGAGCGGTTGCGCGAGAGGAGCAAGCGGCGCCGCTCGCTGCAATCGCGCACGATCTCCAATGAAATTCAAGCGCAAGTCTCGAGCGAACTCTGTGGGTCAAATAGGGAACTAAACTCGTCAAGAGGATTGATCGAGCGGGAAACTTAAAATCTGACAAATTCAAGCTCTTGAACCTCTCTCGCCAAGTTACTGCGAGGGCTCTTCAGCCTCATCAAGTTTAAGAAACACTTTTCTCTCTATCTAACTTAAGAATCGAGCAAAGATTCATATTTTTATAGCAATAGCAACAAAATGGAGACACAATCTGAGGAATGGGAGGATTTGTTGGGCACTGGAACCGTCATGAAACAGGTGCTCGTGGTCGGTGATCGAAGCCAAGAGAATTTAGACATGGAGGCACCAAGAAAGTTTTTCGCCTTGATCAACATCGAAACTAGATGCAATGATATATTGGTAGAATACGATTCGCATAAAAATTATTTAATTAACGTGGATGCCGATCTGTTTCCTGGCGCCCATCTAGTCATTCCGCTGATGGATATTGGAGAGAAATCTCGTTACATTTTTGATCCCAAATTTGGTTATGGTGAACAAGGAAATCCGCCAAATATTCCTGAAAATGCCAAACTAGATTGCACAATAGAATTAATTTCACGTTCGCCCTACGATGAATTTCTCAATCAAATGTTGCCAGGTGAACGTATTAAGTTGGCGAATCGCAAGAGAGATCGTGGCAAATTTTGGTACTCTCGTTCAAATTACCAAAACGCCATCACCATCTACCAATCGTTGACCGATTTGTGCCAGATAGACGCAGACGAGACTTGTGAATCTTGAATCCTCATGTCTCATAAATGCCAGCAGTTATTTTATACATGCTAAATGTGAACAATGCACCCCTGTTACGTTGTACTAGATGGTTTCAGGATAGCTCGCTGGTCGTCCATCCTCCTTCCCTGTAAGAGCGCGATAAAATCAAATAACTTCTCTCTAGTGCGAACATCCTGTGACGATTGCATTACTATCGGTGGCCCTTGGTTACTGTCAGTATTCGTTTCATCACTTTGATTGTTTCTGTTTCCATTGATCGCACTGTTGTCAGTTTCACCCTCCTCTGTGCCCGCTTGACAGCCATCCTTTTCAGCTGTCCCATCGGCCATAACGAGATGAAAGTTTTTCTACCTCCTCGTTCCAAGAACAAACCGACTATTACTGCTCAACCATCATTACACAGGGATCTCGCCTTGTTCGTCAACTAATATCGAACTCCAACAATATTCAAAGAAAATTTTCCTTAATATTTATACAAAACTAACCGATAACTTCAATATCCGGCCTTGGATGAAATACACTCTAGTAGGTAGTTTATGAGTCATGCAAAGTATGTCACATGCAATCTGAAGATCATGTTTATAAACGATTAAATAATCTATGCGACCAAAAGAATCCTGAAATTTAGTTTATCTTGGTGGCTCATGATTTTAGCTAGAGTTGATACAATTCAAACAAGAGTATGTTAGTTGTTCTTGGGCCTGAGAGAGAAAGAGATCCTTTTGGCAAATCTGTGCGAAATCCCTCCGTCACATAAATATTCTCGCCACTCCCTTTCAAACCCAATAATTATGTCTCTCTTTCTCTCGCTGCAAAATAACAAGGCCTCTTCCGCTTCCTCTCGGCAACAACAATTTCCACTCGCTCGCTTTGGATCTAGTGGAAGCCACTACATCCGTTGCGCTCTCTCGCGAGAACTCAACGCGCGCGCGCAAGCTTACCGACTCAATACTGCTGCCGCCCACTAAGCCCAAAGCTAAATGACGTTCGGGAAGCTCAAGCGTCACTTTGCGTCCATTTGCGCGCTTGTCTCTGGGGTTGGGTCAGCTCTTAGGGCCCACGGACTGAGCCTTCATCGGCAAGGCCAACGGATGAGAGCTAGCGAGCGAGCGAGGGCGCAAAGGGGCCTATGCGCGAGTGGAGGGCGCCCAACTTGCGCGCTACATCCACTGTGTGTGCGTTTGTGTGCGCCCGCGCTTGTGTCTCTGTGTGCGTGTGCTTGCGCTTGTGCGCGCGGAGACTTGCTCAAACCACATTCAGGCCAGCTGCTATCAACTGGGATATTTAGATAAGGATTATCGAGGGCAAGCGAGAGAGGTGAGGCTGAGCAAGGCTAGGGGACAGATTTATTCCACACTCGCGCTTCTCCAAATGTCGCCCAAACTTGGACGGATGGTCAGCGCGGGCAAGAGCTCGGGTCTCGCGCGAGGTGTTGTGGCGAGCGTGTAACAACATTCGGCTTGGCCGCCCATAGAGACTCGGCCCTGGTCGCTGCATCGGCTCGAAGCGAGAGGCGCGCGTGCTGCGAGTCGTGGCCGGCTTATCGTCTCATCGGGCCGCCAACACTTTTGTGGCCCAAACGAAATCGGATCCCCTTCCATCGGCGCCCACCTCAGAGGGGCCCCCAGACTCTGCAGGTTCGAGGTGGAGATGCGGGGGAGCTGTCGGTCGGCTGGCTGGCTGGTTTGGCGGCCTTAGGCGGGGGGATTTTGGCGGCCATTTCAGTTTCAGTTTCAGCGTTTGCGCCCCGCTGGCAAGTAACTGCACGCAAGACAGGAGACCCGCTTGGAGGGGGCGAGCGCGACACTGCCGGCTGGTTGGCGCCGTGAAACAGAGTTATTTGCGGCCTCTCCGCCATCATGGGCCGGCAACGGGGACTGAGAGTGGCCGTGTTGATGTTATTAAAGCCATTACGGGCGCCGATCGTTGTTGTTGGCATCGTCGTCATCGTCGTCGTCGTTGTCGTTGTCGTTGTCGGACTCGGCTGCTGGCGCCCCTATGCGAGGCCGCAGGTGCAACCCCAGGGCGAGGCTCGCGCCCCCTACGAGCGGGCGCGTCGGCCAGCCTTCCGCCAACAAGCTCGCCTGCAACTAGACCAGAATTTGCTCTCCTCTCTGCGCCCTCAAAGCTGGCAG
>Ga0209372_1000589_pt1 | contig 13439 bp, 12 predicted proteins | sample AgamicAtPe_FD_187170 | JGI IMG/M metagenome (GOLD analysis project Ga0209372, IMG submission 187170) | Agave microbial communities from Guanajuato, Mexico - At.P.e (SPAdes) (version 2) | ecosystem: Host-associated > Plants > Phyllosphere > Phylloplane/Leaf | place: Guanajuato, Mexico | collected... | reverse complement strand
CTCGCTCTCTGCCAGCGAGGACGCGCCATTCCTCCCTGGACCGGATGGCCGGCAGCGAGAGCGAGCAGGTCCCTTGCTGGTTCGTTTGTTATAATAAGATTAACGAATTGTGTCTACTCGTCGGAGTTCCTGACCCACAGAGTTCTCGGATCTCCAAACGGGCTTTGAAGTTAGTGCTGCACCTCCAGAAGACCCCAATCTCGATTGGACCTATCTAACAAACCCTGAAGAGGATCTGCTAGGCTCGATTGTGACCGAAGGTGACCGCATAGAGATTCGCGTCCACTGAACATCTCCACCGCTTGTGGCAGAAAGCAAACTCGTGACTCGATTCAAAATGCAGAGCCCTCACATGGTTTCAAAGCGTCTCAGTTCAGAATTCAAACGAGCAAAGGATGTTGGAGACGGTAGTAATTGCAACATTGCTTTAATCTAGGGTCTACGAACCCTCGTTATCAGCAAGGTTATTATGAGCAGCACGAGCACCAACAAAAAGATGCCCAAGAAAAGATAGTAGCTCCAGTTTGGGTTCTCGCTCGCAACTCTAATAAATGTGGTCGCATCCTTCCAACTCTTGAAGGCTGCTCCAGTTTTATTGCGCGGAGAGTGGGGCGGAGAGACGGGTTGGACAGGCAGCTGTTGTTCTTGGTCAACGACCAGCAGGTTTGGAGAGACCCCCATGGGCGGGCTTCTCGTGTTGCTGCCGAGCGAGCCCGTTGGACTTGTTTGAAAGCTTTCCGGGCGAGCTGGTTGCGGCGGTGCGTTCATGGAGTAAGCTGCAGCTGTTAGACCAGACAGACTGAGCCTGATGGGCGTGGACGAGCCGCCTGGTGTCGTCAAGAGTGGCGTTGTGCCAGTATTGATGGTGTTTGTGGAGGCAAACGGTCGAGATGCTGGACCATAGAGCAAGGGAGGCCCATGTTGCAGTGGAAAGTAGCCGATCTGGGGCGCTTCCTGACCTGGCGTGTGGGTTATGGAGCCCAAGGTAGGCGAGCTTCTGATTGCCTCCGGATTGGAGGTGGCCGAGGCGGCCGAACGCTGGCCACTGCCGCCCGCTTGATTGGCCTCCTGTTGCTGGGTAAGCGAAGGTTGCGACGGCGGCGGCGGCGGTTGCGGAGCCTCTCTCACCGGTGTGGGCACCTTTTTCGCCTGCTGAGGCAGCTGTAAGCCTGACTCGAGGCTCTCTAAGCGGCTTCTAGATTTAGTGCGGCACTGTGATGGAGAGTCTAGACTCTGTTGCTGCTGCTGGTGCTGTTGTTGCTGCTGGTGTTGGCCTTGCTGATGCTGATGCTGGTGTTGTTGCGGTTGTTGTTGCTGCTGCTGGTGTGGTTGTTGCTGCTGAGGTTGTTGTTGGGGATGGACACTAGTCTGAGGTGAAGGCTGAGTTTGCGGCTGCTGTTGTGGCTGCGAAAGCGGCTGTTGCTGTGGTCGAGGGGGAATGGGAGGCGACTTGGACGGGGGTGATATTTTCATTGTGCGCTCACTGGAACGAGTCCCAGGCAGATCCGGTTCCTCTCACTTCCTCTTAGGTGGATCAAAATCTAGTTAGAGAGCCCACGAAAGCCTCGGTTATCAGGCCTAATTTGCATTCGTCATCGAAATTCAGGTCAGACGTTCAGCCTACCTGTCCGCTTGTCACCGCGTGCGCTCACCTAAACTCGCTTGTCCCTATCATAGCGCACGACTGCCAAAAGCGACGCAATCTGCATACCGCAGCAGCCCAAGGACGAGGGCATATTAACTCTGGTCGACCGACCCACAGTAGGCCACTCTGCCATATCGCTCTTATGATAATTTAATTCTGGCTAAACTTGTGCTCAGCTCTTTAGACGCTCGACACAAAGCAGAAAAGGATGCCAAACATGTAGACGGCCTGTAGGACCAGATGCAGAGGATGGCTACACTTTTTCTTATCAATGCAATTCCGTTGCAAGGAGGAATTGTCTTGCGTCCGCCTGGTCATGTTTGCTCTATCGGCGCCCATCGATTCAGGAATAACTAACTCGTTTGGGGCTGCAGACGTGTGGTATCCAATGTCTGGATCTAGAAACAGCTCTCTCTCCACTGAGTTTTAGTTTGTAGGAACAATGTAGTATGTTTAGATGATCATTAGGGATTGAGATCGGGCGAGTTTTGTTGGTTTTTGTTGTGCGGTTGTCGTTTTAGGCCAGTTGGTTGAACATGTCCACAATCCGCAATTTCCATCACAGTTTCGGAACAAGAGTGAGCGGAAGTGTGCAAGAGGGTGTTAGGCTCGTTGGCCGATCGTCTCTCTAGATAATCAGAGAATAGCGGGTAGCAACTTACGCTTTACTCCAACGCACCAATAAATTATATAGGCAACCATAATAAACACTAACAAGCCAAGATGGAGCAAATATTGGCGTTTGTCCTCGGGGTACAGAAATTTCAAGTAAAACACAGCCGCTGAGACCAGGCCGAGAATACAGCAGTAGTAAGCAAACTGGCTTGTTGCAGGCGTAAAAGCAAGCAGATTAAAGTGTGCCACAATCGCAGATATTATGTAAGTCGACGAAATTGCTATTAGAGTTGGTTGAACTATTTCCGGAAGAGAAGTCGAACCTTTGGATCTCGAGAAATATGATGGATTCCGCTCTTGTCCAATGGTTTGTCTCGCGCGCTGATCGTCTAATTGATCCATTTATGATGTTGGACAGTACGATTTGAAGAAAGTTTCGAGGGGTGTATAGTCGGTGATGAATGTGACGGAAATTTGTCCAAGGTTTGCAAATGAGTGGGACACAAGCAAACAGGTACGAGAGCAAGAGCTGAATCGTGATTAGGATACACACGATAGGAAAAAAAGCGCGTGCAAACGTTAGAGAGTCAACTTTCTCTTTCTTTAGATTAATAGTCTACGAACACACTTTTACTCTGCTTTAGCTATCATGCCTGTCTTTATCAAATGTCTGGATTTTCTTGTTTTCGAAATAATCGTAACAATAATCGAGACTAGCTATGGACAGATTGAATAAGGGGCTTGTAGGTGCTAGAACATTTATGGGCAATGAGCCAATGTCGAAGATGCTGGTGTCTGGTTGGTGCTGAGATATTGAGAGCCCACTCAACGCATAGCACGTATGGTAGAAGTCTGGTCCCTCGCCAGGTTTATCTTTCAACAATCCGTCCTTAGACTGGCACTTGTTCAAGACATAATCCTGTAGAGCAGCACAGTCAAACATCCAACGGTCTAGTAGGTTACAATCTTGGTTCTTACTGTCCTCTTGGTCCCTGCTATCCTGTTTACTTGATTTGCTCATCGATCTGGTCACAGGTCTTCCAGAGGTGCTTGGACCTCCGTTACGTTGAGACTCATTCTTTTGATCTTTCTCTTCTGAAGTGCTCTCAGCAGTTGGACGACTTTTAGATTTCGATGGACTGCTCTCGATGAGGTACTGGTGTATCAGGGGGAATACAGCTCCTTGCCAATAAGAGTAGCAACTGTCAACTAACTTGTTCGAGCGACCACAAAATCCTCCTTCCTCTAGACATTGCTTACTAGTTAGCCAGCGCAATAGTGCAGGTAAGTCGGCTCGGTGTAGTTGATTCATAAGGCATAATGACGCAACACAACAAAAAGTGTACCCCCCATGAGCCTCGCTGCCTGGCACACTAGCGAAACCGCCTTCATAGGTCTGACATGAAAGAATCCAGTCTGCGACATTTTCCAATAAAATACAATCCTGAATATTCAAGCACCTGAGGATGGCTACTGCACAATAGGTAGCACGCGAGTCAATCTCACCATCATCGTGCATTGAAAAGGACCCATCACCTTGCTTCATCCTATGTAAAAATCTCACTAGGCTTACTCTATCGATAGATTCAAGGGCATCCTCACGTGAGGTGGTTATCAGAGCATTGATCGCGGCGAAAGATGTCGCCAGGTGAGCAATCTGACCAGGCCCGCCACCATAACCACCCTGGCCATGGGCACATTCATTCATGAAGTCGATCACGTCTTCGGCTAAATCATCGAGGAGTCGGGGCTGTTCAAGCAATGCCAGGGAATGAGTTATCCAATAAACAGTCCAAGTCTGAGCTGGAACAAGTTTTTCAAAATTGTCAGACAACTGAGAAGTTAGCCCCTCAACTAACCGTTCTATGTGTTTCTTTCTATCTAAACAATTCCAAAGTTCTGTGATATAGTTGCCTCTTGAGTCCATTTCGAATTAAAAATCCTCTCTCTGTCCAACCTGTCCATTTTCTGAGTTTCTAAAGGGTAATCATCGCTTAGGATATGATGAGGGGTATTTGAAAGAGACGTAATAGTTTCACTGTGCTAACTTTCATCCGTTTTTTTATTTATCTTTGTCGTGGGTACATTTCTACTCTTGAATTGCTTGGAATGTAGACTTCACTAAACTTCTGGTACACACGTGATCATGCATAGGATACACATGCTGGATTCAGCTAGGTGAAACTGAATCTTTCATGTTGATCTAGATATCTCTGAAGATTAGCCGCCATCAGACATGTTATCGGACAATGACACAAAGTCAAATTAATTCGAATTCAATGTTTTATAGTCTTAATCTAACGGTGGACAGCTTTTCGGCACCATTCCCATCCGCACTACAAACCATATAAGATACTTATTGTGGAATGAAGATGATCTTCAAATGCAAGATGGCAGAATGTTGCCTCCACAGAGGTCACTTTTGTTTCTATCACAAGCATTAAGGTTAACACAATTGCAGTCACCTTACACTCTTTTAACGAGTTGAGAGGATTCGCACGACGAGAGGCGCGACCAAGATACAAGCGAAAAAATGGACAGTGGTATGAACTTTTAGATCCATTAGCAAAATATAAATCAGCAGCATAGATTAGAGAAATCTCTAGATAGCGTAATTCATTCGCAACTTTCAGAGTCTCAGACATCTCTTCTTGCTGCCTGACGTTGTTTCATCTGCGTCGCTTGATCTTTTGTCTGATGGAGTAGCCTCAGAGACACAGGATTCCTCAACGTTTGTTTTGAGATCAGTTAAGATCGAGGCGTCTTTCGAGGGATCATCAAATCTTGCTATTATACAGGTCATATTGTCGCAGCCAGTGCCATCTCCATCGGTTTCAGGTGCTATGCAATGGCGGAAGACGCGCACGCAAATTTCAACCAAATTGTTGCTGACAGCTGGGGCAACCTCACGGATGAACCCAGTTGCGGCATGATTTTTCATTGAATTCCATATTCCATCACAGGCTAAAAATATATATTCGACTTTCTCTGGATCAAGATCGGCTACTTTGACGTCGGGACAAGGTGTTATCATTTGTTCTGAGGCCTTTAACTCGGGACTCTTGTAAGTGAAATCACCGAATGCTCTGGATAGGTTGAGGCCACCATTGACCCTCCCTTCCGTAACCCGACCACCCGCTTTCATGATGCGCTTACGCTCTAACGAATCTTCTGGCTTATGGTCGTGACTCATGGCTTTGAAGTGGCCATTTCGTAAGATCATGATACAACGAGAATCACCGGCACTTGCAACATAGAGCTTGCCGTCTTTGATTAGCGCGACCACCACAGTGCAACCACTGTCATATCCTGGTTCGTGCGCTCTAGATTCTGGTTTAAGCATATTCTGAACATCCTCCCATTGATCGTCATCGTCTCCTTCCTCATCTGCCGCTTCGTCCCCATTCCCCTCGTCGTTTTCACTGCTATCGTTCTCTTCATCATCATCATCATCATCATCGTCATCATCGTCTTCTTCATCGTCGTCATCGTCATCGTCATCGCCGTCGTCATCGCTATCATCGTCTGAGGAGCCAACAGGTTTGTCGGATTGATGCTTACGTTTCTTACGGCGTAGCTTTTTGCTAGAACTTTCGCACCCCTCGTCATCACCTTCATCATCACCGTCATCATCATCATCGTTTGATGAATCACTCCCATCGAATTCACTATCGTCTGAACTATCTTCATCGGGAAAATAGCGCTGTATGACTTGTCTCAATAACGATTCCTTGAGCGACTCAGAGCCCTCGGATGTTGAGGGTCCTTGTTGAGCTGGCGAAACGACAGATTTGGACGAAGATGGTCCAGGTTGATTGTCTTGAACGGAGTTTACGGAAGAGGATGGGTCCATGTCGCCATTTTTGTCACCGTCTTCAGATTTTGCTGAAACAACAGGGGATGCGTTGTACCTTGACAAAAGATTGTGGCGTTTAGTTTGGTCAACACCACTTATCGCTGAGTATTCATCGAGAAGCTCCCTCAGTGGAACTTGAGCTTCTCTCCTGAGTGTATCGGTATCTACATCATCGACGATTGTGCTCGGCCCATTCTTCGTGGAACTTGTGCCTGCAGAACTAGATGGCCCAAATAGATTTTCAAGCTCTTTGAGATCCAAGACTTTACCACCTTTGTTCTTTTGCTTGTTGTCATCTTCATCGAATGCTAATCTATGGAGTTCTTCGATGACTTTATCGGTGCGAAGTAGAGCATCAAACTCTACGAAAGCCCTCTCGAGTGCTTCCTTGTATTTGCCTTGTTTGTACAGTGGGTGGTTTTTAATGAAATCGGGTAAATGTTCAACAGTATATTTCGCAACCTCTGCACCTCCATGTCCATCACACAAGACAAATAAACTTCCGCCTTCATCGAAATCAGGCAAACACGCCTCAGCATCCTCTTGCTCGCGGCGCCAACCCTGACAGGAGGCTGTTGCATATTCGAAGTTCTTGCCTTTGCCTTCTGTGACGTAAACACGGTTATCTGGCATACTCATGTAACAGCCCATGATGGCTTGAGTTCCTGATTTGAGGGGCTTGTAATGCTTTAGAGGATGTTTGGAAACAAATCTTCAGGCTACGAATTCAGGCCATCAACTAACATGGGTTTGGATGATAAAATTCATTGACAACATCTGTGGAGATGTAATTGGTTGTTGGATAAGATTGTTGGCATCGTTATTAACAAATTGGTGCTACACAATAGAGACTTAAGTATAAGGGAGAGACTTCTTGAAAGTTTTGCGAATCGAACGCTTTCGTCACCAATGCGAAAGGTAAATATCAGCTTGGATGGACACGCACGTTGAGCTGAGTGAAATGCCAAAATCCGTCACCGCGAACAGACATCGATACGCAACCTTGAGGCAGACTTAAAACTCCGCCGGTATTGTTGGAGGCGTTTGACATTAATGTTCGAACCTAATCAAAACTAGCCCAATATTATTAGTCTCATATTGCCACACCTAACTGTGGATTTTCGGCAAGTTAAGCACAAATCGAATCTATCGCAAAGTTTAGACTATGAAGACAGATACGGATCCTGATACATTCTATTTGAATCGTGAAGGCTCCTCGTTCCTCGAACCCTACGCCCTAATCACACTATGGCCGATCTCAAGACTCTTATGGTGCTGTGTTAAACTGTATCTGCTTAGATTCTTCATGTATGCACCGGTCTATGTTGAATTTATTATACTATTTACCCCCTTTGCATTGGCGGTGACTCTATTACAAAACTATGTCTACTATTTAGTGGTCGTGTTAGCGCTAATAACGTGGACTCTGCTACTTAGACTTCTCATCTGCGGAGAACCTCTACTGCGGCTAATCTCGGATAAGAAAGTTTCAAATGCCCTCGAACCTCGTGGTTTGTTATCATCATTGCTCGCCACTCTGATGCTGAGTGTAACTGTTTGTATCCTATGCGTTGATTTTCCAATATTTCCCCGACGTGGGGCGAAAACGCACGACTCGGGCTTTAGTATCATGGATGCCGGCGTTGGAGCCTTCATCGCCTTCTCTGGTGCCGTTTCTCCAGAGGCCAAACATGCTGTGGAAAGTTCCTCGGATCGAACAATCCAAACAAAGCTAAGCCTTGTCGCCAAAACCCTATCCTCAAGTGTCCCACTGATCATACTAAGTTGCTTAAGACTATTTCTCATTCGATACTCTGGGTACAGAGAAATTACCGAGGAGTATGGGACTCATCTAAACTTTTTCGCAGTCCTGGCTGCTGTTAAACTAATATCAAGTTTAATCTACTGCATCATAGGGAGAAGAATCAAGCTAAATTATGTAGGAATTGCTCTCATCGTTGTGTACCAACTATTTTTGAATTATTATGCCATGGACAAGATTCTTGGCAACGAATCTCGGCAGAGCTTCTTCATGGCAAACAAGGAGGGTTTCCTCAGCATCATTGGGCTAACTGGCTATCATTTAATCTACACAAGACTGCATTTGATTATAGATGACGCCTCAAAGACCCACAAGAGATACGGCATTACCCAAACTCTCAAGGCCCTATTGAGGCTAGCAGCTCCAGCAATAGTTGGACTAATTGTGATGCACAACTTTGTTCAACCTAGCAGTCGCAAAATCAGCAATGCAGCCTACATTTGTTGGTCTGCCTGTATGGTTATATTCCTACTCGGATGCGAGGTAACCGTTAACTCTGGTATAGTAGCTTTGCAACGTCGCTATCACAATGTTGATGATCTCGGATCCAAGATCTACACATCTTTTTCCCATAATGCTATGCCCTTGTTCCTGCTGGCCAATGTGATGACCGGAGCCATCAATTTCCTGATGAACACAAATACAATGGCGACTTTACCAAGTTTGGCAATGATCACCTTGTACCTTGTGTGCCTTTCCACAGTTGGGTACTATCTATTGTCACGTGGTTACGACATCAGGTCAACCACAATTTTCAGCTTCGCTCGAACTCGCGATTTGAAGACAGCCTCCAAGGTTGACTGATTATAATAAACTGGGCCACGGGGAATCATTCGTACAGTCTGCCTCAATATCATTCCTTGTTCCCTACCGATCGCGCGATTGACTCTCATTGCCATGGTAACGCGTCCGTTGATAGCAAACAACGAAAGCCCGGATTTACATAAAAGATGGCTGAGGTACATGTAATTGGTCAAATATTGGGTGCGTCCGACTTTGAAGATACCTCCTTATTCTTGAAATGGACAATAAACTCTGGATCTTCATGGAAAATTTTGGAAGGTTTTCAAGAAGGGCAAACACATCTGAGCACGAGAGGAACGTTCGAGCAGGGGCACTCGTGGAGCCATCCAATCGACGTCCATTATGTGACTCAGAGCTTACAGGGCTGGCCAAGATTTGAATTCCAGGTATGGGGAGTTGATTGGCTCGGAAAATGCAACATAAGTGCCTATGGGTTCATGAACATCCCTGGGAGGCCTGGTTTTCGCCGGCTAACTTGCTCGACTTGGCGACCGGTTGGAGATTTAAGACGGCGCATAATAGATTACATCACAGGTTATCGGATACAAATCGTCGATCCATCGGACATTATTTGTAACGGATTCAACCGTCAATCAATCCAGTCGCTCTCAATGGGAACCATAGAGGTCGAATTGAATGTTGTTTTGAGAGGATTCGATAAGTATGGAGTGGACATATAATTTGTCGACTCGTGTTTTAATTTAATCATATAGTTCATCTCAATGTGTGTATGTACGTTTAAGCAAAATATCACTAATAAAAATGAATGTAAAAGAAGGATGGATATCAAATCAATAATTTGCCACACCTGCTCAAGGAACGAGATGATTCCCTTTAGGAATTTGCCTGATCTAGGATAGCTCAGGTTGATCTAACTATCACAAGAGCAACAGTTACTTTGCTGAACTCTCCATAGCTAGCACATGTTCGGCCGACTTCCGTTGAACAAGAGGCGCTGCGCTAATTGATTCACTCTAACAGGTGCGGATCCATTAATGCGCTTGTTAGCCTTTCAGTGAGCCAGCTGAGCCAGTACTTGAGGTTAAATTTTGTGTTGAGGTTATCTGTATGCTGCTTATATACATAAGTGCGAAAGTCTTGTGGCTAGCAGCAGGCCAAAGTTCGGGCTTGCAACCGGAAAAATAAGAGAGACAGCAAAAGCTCCAGGTTCGGCGCCATGACGCTTCCAAAGACTCTTATCCTCATGAGCCTTCACCACTAGGTGGCTTAAATAATGTGTAAACCCATTCAATGTAGACAGTTTTCATTGTTAGCCCAGCAGTTCAAATGGCAGTGGACTGGCTAATGCCCCGCGTGCCCAAGAGTGGCTTGCCCACTGGAGGTGCGGATTATGCGCCAGCCAGCTGGATATAGGCAGGGTGCTTGCAGGTTTTGCCTTCAATTGTAAACATTGGTCATTGGCTGGCCAGATTGGGCCGTCTTATTGGAGCTCACGAATAGGTCCTTTAAATCCAGAGCCATCGAGCCTCCATCATGCTGATGAAACTGATGTAGCTGTTGGTGTTGTTGGTCCTGTTGCTGTAGTCTATCCAAAACTTGCTTCAATTGCTCGTTTTCGCGCAAAACAGACGCATATTTACGCTCCAAATCCTCAACATACTCCTTTTTCCTCTGCCTAGAGCATTGGGCCGACTTTTTGTTCCTAATTTTGCGCCTGATCTTCCTCAAAATCCTCTCCTCATTCTTGCTCAACGGTCTCGATTGGCAAGTCATCGGAAAATCAGCATAGCCCTCCTTGATGAGGAGTCGCTTCTCCTCATCGGCCAGCACGTAATCAGTTATATGCCGACATCTCCTCACCTTTTGGCCGGCCGCCTGCTGACCATTGGTGTTGAACAAGCTGGCTGACTTGTTGTTCGAGTGAGAGTTAATGCCAGCAGTGTAGTTTGAGCTCTTGTTTTTGGCGGCCGATGAGGAGGAGGAGGAGGATGATGAGGAGCTGAATGAGTTTGACTGGCCGCTTGATGCTATGTTTGGCAAGCTATTTGTAGTGGGAGTCGACTTTTGGCTTGAGCCAACCAGGTTTGAGACTTGCGAGCTTGCGGCAACAAGAGGATAGTTGTTTGCGAGTGAAGCAAAGTGATCGAGCCTGTTGGTCTCATAGAGACTCGCGTTGCTAGTGTCGCAATTGTTGCCGCTGGCTAAGTGGAGCAAGTTTTCCAATTGATTCTTGGCCACAATAGCTGCCTCATGGTCCGCTTGGTCTTGTATTGCAAAAGGGTTTTGGCCGGGCTGGTTTGTTTGGTTGGCCTGAAGCGAGCGGCCATCATTTGTCTGGCTGTCGCGAGTTTGGGCGCGCTCAGCGAACCGGCCATAGGCCAGCTGAACTGGCTGCTGCTCGGCCGCTTGTCCCGATCTCAGATGGCCGCTTGCAACGTGGTGAAGGTGGCTCTTGGAATCGAGCACGAGCTGCGGCGGCTGCGGCGGCGGTGGCGGCGGAATCAGGATCGGCGAGGAGGAGGATGGCGAGGACAGGTAGGCTGGATGGCTGTCCGCCGGCGGCGAGTCGAGGGAGGACAAGGCTGAGCTGGCCGAGGAACATTGCGATGATGAGAGCGAGCCTTGCGCTTGATTTTGGGCGGCGCCGGCAAAGGATTGAGCCGAATGCCTGTTGTTTGCGTTCTGAGTTGAGATTGCGTTTGCTGTTATTATATTGAATATATTTTGCTTGCTGGCTGGACTGTTTGGGGGCGGAGTGAGCTGTTGGTGGTGGAGGTTGTGTTGCAGTTGGAGGTGAAGTTGGTGCTGGTTTTGCTGCTGGTTCTGGTGTTGGCCTTGCTGCTGGTCGAGGCTCAGCTGGCCAAGATGGTGGCTCTGAGTGTGACTATAGTTTGCGTCTGCCGGCTGCTCCGAGCCGGAGCCATGCGGACCATCGGCGGCCAGCAGCGCGGCCACCTGCGCGCCCGCAAGCGGCGACGAGGCCGCCGAGAGGCTCGAGTGGATAGTTTGCGTTGATAGGGGCGATGAGCTTGAGGTGCTGGAGGAGCCGGAGCTGCTTGCTTGGTGCAAAATGGCGCCCAAGTCGAGATCGTCGCAGTTGATCCAGGGATCGAAGATGCCGGCCTCCATTTGGCCAATGTCGGCGGCGGCCATGCCACTGCCGCAGGCGCTCATTCCGGCCCACCAATCCATGCGAGAGCAGGTGAGCCTCACTCGCCTATTGCGCCGTCTGTTGTGCTCCTATCAGCCTATTGGACTCTTGCTGGCGCCCGCTCCTATTGCTGTTGCTGTTGCTATTGCTGCTGGCTTCCCTATGGCCGTTTCAATGGGGCCGCTGGCTTGGCCACTTGGCCCTCTAAGCGCAAAGCTCGCTCGAGCCAGCAACCGATTGGAGAGGGCGGCTCGGTTTGCGCTTGCGGAGGTGAACTGAGCCAGTGGTCAGCGGCGACTAACTGCTCGAGATTGCGTTAGGCCTTGTCTCTGCGGCCGCCGGCGGCCGAGTGTGCGCCTGAGCGGCCGCAAGTTCCGTTGGCCAGAACCCAAAACTCTCCTCCTCCTCCTCCTCCTCTTTCTACCTCCAATCTGCTGCTCCTGCCAGTCGCTCTTCTCTAGCTGGAATCCAACTCTCCCTTTTGCCATATGAGTGTGTGCATGCGAATACGTTTCCAGCGCCAAGCTAGCAGTTAATGTCGCCGATGGTCATGCACCTGTCTGAGCGCTGCAACTCTCGCCAGTGGCGCTAGTTTGTTGGCTGGCTAGCGGCGGACGGGCGGACGGACAAACGGACGGACTGACTGACGAGCGAAATGAGGGCCCAAGCGAGCGGAGGATCGTTGGCTGTCTAGCGTAGCAATGAAACAACCTGTTGTCGCTGGCTTCAAATGGCGCAAGCAATGCGAGCGAGCGAGCAAGCGAGCAAGCGAGCAAGCGACCAAGGAAAAGCCATGTGCGCGGCCCAAAAGCTGCACTGAACGCGCTCCACACACACAGCGCCGGGCGGCCGTCAAGGGGCGACTCCCTCCCAGCGCAGCCCTCGCCTCTCAGCCAGCCGGCTCAAGCTGAGTAGCGGACCGGCGGACGTAGAAAGGGTCCGGCCGGGCGAGACTTGGCTGGCGGCAGCGGCGCCTCGCCGGCTCCACCCTAACGCGCCCATGGAAATGTGAACCTCAGCAGGCCCAACGGTTGCAGGCTTGCGGGCAAAACTCTGACAGCAAGCGAGCGGCTCCGGCCGGCCAGCCCCCCTTCGCCCCCTCAACTCGACGGGCCCTCCGCTCGGGGGCTCCGAGCGCTGTTGACGCGCGTTTGAAGGGCGAGCTGTTGCGGGCGGGCGGGCGGGCGGGCAACACGTTCGGGCCTCTTCCGCCCCCAACCCCGACCGCTGCCGCTGGCTGGCTGGCTGGCCCGGCTCAGGCTGCAATGTTTGCGCCGAGAGCGAGCGATTTGAGGTGGCGCGAATGGTTTGCGCTCCTTTGCATTGGTTGCGAGTGGTGCAGTTTTGGGGAGGAGAGGGCTGGAGTGTTCGCTTGGCTTGCCCCCAGCGAGTCAAGGTTGGCGCATCAGGCAGCCGGCTGAGGTGCCAACAGCAACATGTCGTCTGCAGACGAGCGAGCTTGCCGGCCGGATAGACGGGCGGAATCTAGACCACCACGCTCGGTGTGGCTAAGTAAACAGAGCAACAGCTGGAAACAGCTGCTCTTCTATAAATAATTGCCGCCGCCGCCGCCGCCGCCGCCGCC
>Ga0209372_1000587_pt1 | contig 13529 bp, 14 predicted proteins | sample AgamicAtPe_FD_187170 | JGI IMG/M metagenome (GOLD analysis project Ga0209372, IMG submission 187170) | Agave microbial communities from Guanajuato, Mexico - At.P.e (SPAdes) (version 2) | ecosystem: Host-associated > Plants > Phyllosphere > Phylloplane/Leaf | place: Guanajuato, Mexico | collected... | reverse complement strand
ACTACTATCAAGGATTTCATGACGTCTGCTTGACGTACATGACCATGTTGGGCCGCGATGAAGCTTACCACAAGTTGGACCAGCTCATCGACTCTCACTTTGCAATCTTCATGCAACCGTCCATGTTCGAAACCCAGGAGTTCCTAGCCCTTATTCCGATCCTCATCGGGCTTCGGAACTGCAAGTTGATGGAGCTTCTTGACAAGTCAGAGGTTGGAACCATATTCGCCTTGAGTTGGGTGATAACCTGGTTTAGTCATGTGATTCAGAATCAGAGAGACATACAGCGGATATTCTTATTCCTAGAAAAGTATGACCCCCACATGGTTCTGTACTTGAGCGCAGCGATTGTAGTCCACAAAGAAAAGGACATCCTGGCCTTAGAGGCAGAAATGTCTACGGTGCACCACTTTCTTTGTCAGATTCCTAAGAAAGAAAAGTTACCGCTTGATCAATTGCTCATGGATGCCACGGAGGCTTTCTCTCGGTGGCCCCCCGACATTCTCAAGAGGAAGCTCGGAGACTATAGGAGGTCAAGGTTACGATTGCAGCAATATAACATGATCAAGGGCTTTACGCGCAACATGCTACCATCCCTCACCAATCTTTTAACAGCAAACCCCAGAACTGCCCTTGTCGTGTTGATTTTCGCCTCGGCCTTTGCGACCAAGTTTGTCTACTCATAGCGATCTGATCTCTGATGTTTGTGATCTTTGAGGTGCTCTTTCTGGTTAATGAGACTCGACACCGCATCAGAAAGGCAGCAATAAACGTTTTTCCATCTACCATAACTCTATTTCACCACTTGTTTCCATCTGGCACGCTCCAAAGTTTCTGGTCGCCTTGCTGCAACCAGAAACTTTGGCTGAGTACGTGTCAGGACTTCTCTTGGTGGAGCGAAGCTTGGTTTGATCCTAGGCTTCGAGTTCCTGGACGTTGCCAGATTGTTGACAGTCGCAACTGGATAAACTGAAGCCCCACTAGACGCAACTCTCGGCTGACACGAGGGCGCGCTGACGAAACTCGCGCGACACGCGTTCATCGTGAACGCGATGAATTTGACCGATGGAATTGGCGCCGATATCAACAACAACAACAACTCTCACCCCTAAACGGAACCTCGACTACAGGATATCCTCATCAATAGGAACCCTATTCGTAGATTCGCAACCTGAGCCAAGGGGGAGATGCTCTTCTTCTTGCTGCCACTGTTGTTTAACCCTCTGAGCTTCACCATCAATTGGCTGCCCAGTCTATATCTATCGATATGGCCGATCATCATACAGACCTTGGGCCGCGAAAGTCTGGTTAATCACGCCCTGGTGCTGACACTTTTCATTCTAACCTGCGATATAACCAGACAAACAATGCTCAAGCTAGTAAGTCAATATGAACGAGTACATTGCTCTCACCATAACTTAGTCGCTCGATCAACTAACCGTCTCGTATCCTCAAACAACAGATTGGATTCGATCTCCTATCATTGCCCATGGGCGTTGGACTCTTGGCGATGTTGATCTCCAACAAAGGATCTCAATTCTTATCCCTCGTCAATCCCATCTTCTCAACCATGTTAGTTTTCATGGAGCCGTTTTTTCTCATGATTGAAGTTTATATCGCCATTGACATGATCAAGAGTTTCAACAAGTGGATCTCGACTCATGCGAACGTTCGTGACGAAGCATCGCAAGATTTATCAAACTGGGAACCACCCCTGACAAGGACCTCCCTGTTGGTTCGCACATTTGTGGTGCTCATCTCAATATTCAGTTACATCGCTACCTACGTGCTTATACAAGAATCAAAGTTCCTACTCAGCGTGGCTGACCAAGTGCCAATCAATTTCAATCATGCCTTCGCAGCATTGGTAACCCTGCAAGTAATCGCATTTTCGGCAACAATTTACAAAGATGAGGGAATCCTGTCAGAATCTGCAATGGTCGCCCTGTTAGCAGCGGTTCCAATCTTTATTGCCTCATGGTCGTATCACAACCTTAGACAGACAAGTGACAGCTCGAGGTAAGTACTAGAGATGCTCTGACTTTGTTTATTGTTGTTGCTCGCCGGGTTTGTTACACTAGTTGCAATCGTCAGTCCTCTTTGGGTCTATCACATAAGTATTGAACTCGTGTTGAAGAATACGTTCGTACTCATCGTATTGCTGTGCTACAGTAATCATAGTTTGCTCTAAGCGCTTTTGACTGAGATCATCACAGAATATAAGGTTCCATTTTTTGTTTATCAATTTCCAGAACTCGGCATACTTTGGATTGTCCAATTCTGGCCGGCATGTCTCTGTTGCCATCATCAAGCAGGCACAAGCGAGATGATTGGCGTAGTGCTGGGTTACACAGGGACTCCAATGGAAGTCTGTTAAGTAGGTCCAAGCTATGGAGGATATTTTCCAGAAAGGGATCTCGCTTGACGGGTCGACCAGGAGCTTGATAGTGCACAAGTAGTGTGCCAGGTATCGGTGACTGCTAATTAGGTGCCGACTGTTTTTTGACAGAAGCCTGTCGGTTTCATCCTCGTCGCCTTCTTCGTCAGAGGAGGAATCCCTATCGATTGTTATAACCTCCTCGGGGTTCCTCGCTCTCGCCAAATCACCGGGCGTCATCATTCGCGTATCCTTGTAGTCGATCTGATAGTTGAGATTGATGGTGATAACCTTTGCTGCAACATCAATGGAGTGTTCAAGTTTTGACATAGCTTGGTCATCGAGGAAATAGTTAGGACCATGGGCCACGCTCACCATAACCAGTGTTATATCTGAATTTCGGACTTGCTTCTCGTAGAACCAGTGGGCCAGCTTGATGCAGGCGGCACCAAAAGTAAACAGCTCAAATTGGTCCATCTCGGGCTTCAATCTGAAAAACTTGTGATAAATATGAGCAGCGAGTCCAATTATCTCGGAGCTGCACCTGAGCTGAGCGCCAGTCTCAAAGAGGCACATCACCCGGAGAGAATTAGAGTCGGCCATTGTGGCCTCATGGACCTCTCAGCGGATTTCAGCTGAAATATTGTCAGTTTGGCTTGGTGAAGGGAGATGTTTAGATTCGGATTACATATCGATTCTAGCACGTAGAGTCGTGGGATCGCGCACGCGTTTGTTGATGGTCATGCGTGCGTTTGTTGTTGGGCATGACTCTCGTAGCGCGCCAAATTCAAACAAATCCCCTTATCATCTTGGGCCAATCTGGGAGGGGACTTGGCCAGCGACACCAAATGATTGTATCAACTTTTTGATATCTATCCTGTTGGCATCCTGTTTGTTTGTCAAAATTTACGGCCACAATGCACTTTATACAGAGCTCAGCGAGCTGTGGGACCCAGAAGGGTTGGCATGTCAGATAAAGGGCGAACATGATCCTGGTTGTCAGATAAAATGGTCCCTCGATTCCTGTTGGCGCGACCGCTTTTTCAGGAAGACGCACCCACCGGAAGCAGTCTAATGGATGTCCTATTGTTGCCATTGGTGTCAGTTATTTTAAGGCAGCTGTTTCAGTCCGAGTGTTAGCGGGCGCTGAGCTTTATTTTTGGTTGACTTGAAAGCCGGTGGGATTGGATTTTGCAGCAAGAACCAACCGAGCTCAGTTAGTCTGAATGTAGACAAGCGTATTCCCTGAACTGGCTGGCTAGTGTTTGCCACAATCTATACGCTCGCCGTAAGACTCTTGACAATGATTCACCCGCCATCGCAGACAGACGAAAGTCCCTCCGCAAACCGGAAGCGCCCCACGCCCACCATGTGGGTTGGCCATTGTAGTCAACATTTGCATATCTAACTCATTAGATCTAGCATGTCCCTTGTAGTGTCCGCTCTTGGATTTAGACTTTTCTTCAGTGAGCAATCCGGTCGTATTACAAAGTGTCCGCCCATCGAATCGCCATCGATTGAGGGGCGAGCGAGAGAGTGTGGAGGCTGTTTGTTACCAGGGGGCGCCAGCAAGTCCTCCAGTCCCTGCTGCGGACTCACTCGCTCGCTCGCTTGCGGCCGAGGATAGGAATCCGTTTAGACTATATTGTGTGAGCCTATTTCGCATAGGCGAACGTGCGAATCCCTCCTGGCCGCGACTAGAATCTATATCCTCTCGCGCTCCACTTGGCTCCGCTCTGCCTGCTCGCCCGCCAAGTGCGGCCCAATGTTTTGCCCGAGAACAAGCCGCGCATAGATAGAATGGGAGTCGTGCTTAAATTCAAGGCACAGATATGAGAGAGTTCCTCTCACATGAGAGAGGAGGTTGAAATCTGCAAACCACATCGGGAGCCGCAATCAAGAGTCCAACCAAAAGTCCTAAGGCCAACAATGCTCGGCCAGCTAGTGTAATGCCAAGAATCTCGATCTTGAACAGCAAACATGCACATCCACATTTCGATGAGAGATTCTCTGAGGCGCGAATTCCTCACTTACAAGCTCGTTGTTTCCTTATCCGCTTACAACTCGGCCCAATTGGAAAGGTTTCTGGCGCAACAATTACTGCTTAATCCGGAAGATTAATCCAAGCCGCGACAAGTGTAGCGTCTCGCGCTTATCAGCCCAACATCCGGCTCTCCGAATGGTGGCATTGGTGGCTTTGGCGGCTTGAGAGGGGGGCGGGCAAATATTGTTGGCCTTGTTGCTTCGCCCGTTCTGGGCCAACGGCAGGCAGCGGCGCAAGTTTGCCTGAAACAGCAGGCAAAGCTGAGGGGCAAAATGAGAGTGAACGTTCCGCACTGCTGTCATCGTCATCATCGGCTCTAGTCTTGCTTTCTGGCTTCCATTTGAGCGCCATTGTTGCTCCATGTTTTCCGCGGGCGCCCAGACTGGCAACAAAGCGGACGAGCAGCAGCAGCAGCAGCATCATGGCGCCGCCGACGAGTGAGACCGAGCATGAAGTTCGAGTGGAAATGGCGCGCCACTGATTCCAACAATGATGATGATTATTATTATTTCAATTATTGTTGTCACAAAACCGCCTTGGCCACTCAACTAAAAGCCCCAAACAACAATTAGCAAATTCGGCCGAGTTTTGCACAAAAATCAAACACCAAATCAATTGTCAACTTCCAAAATTTGGGCCCCAAACCAGTGAGGTCCTCCTCTCGCTGCTTGTTCCTGGCTGAGCACCATGATGTTTAGCCTTACAGTTGAATCATGGAAACTGTCTGTCGCGCTCCCATCTCGCGAGCCTCTTAGTCTTTTATGGTTTCTCCCATCCGAGCAGAGGGCGCTAATCTTGCGCGCAAACCCTCGCAAATCTCCGCCGCCAAGCGAGGGGCGCTTGTTGGACGTTGGCGCCCGTGACAGTTTTGGCCCGCAATTGGGCGACTCTCGGGCCCACCCTTGGCCGCCTCAAACTTCCTAGCCGCCGCCGCCGCCTCGCTCGCCAGCCAGCCAACTGGCGCCCCTAGTTGCGGTTGCATTAGATTACAATTCGCGCTCTGCCTCCTCTGGCGAGCTGCCGCTAATAGTTGCAAATCATAACGCATTTTAAATGGCCAAAGCGCCGCCCACTGACCGTCCAATCTGGGCGTATCAATTATCCTTATTGCTGCAACTGGCCCACAACTGGCTTGCCAACCAAATCCAAGCAAGTTTAAAGCCTCCCCCCACAAACCTCAAGCAACAATCGCATTTGCTCGCGCTTGCGCCTTTCCATTGGCTCGCTATTCATTAACTGTCAATCCTTTTACTTTGATGCACAACAGCGACAAGCCGAGCAACAATAGAAGCGAGAAGCCATTTGTTGTCGCGCCTCTAAACTTAAACGGGCGCCCACTTTGTGCGCGAGCTAACCGCCCGACTGTCGCCACACAGTCGAGCAATCGGCTTGCCGCCGCAGCCGCCGCAACAGCCCAACAGTTCGAATGAAACATAAATCTTTTCCATTTCCGCCCGCAAGCAGCCCTAATTCAATGGGCAAGCGTTTTTATTCAATCGCTAGCTCGCTGTTGGCGCACTGGCTTTGGAGCAAAATCAGCACAATCTTGGCGCTGCTCGCGCCTGCCTTGGATTGTTGTAAAGGCACAACACAATCCAACCATCCGTTTCCCCACTCGCTAGCTCGTATTGAGTTGTCGGCCGGCAAGATGACATCTCCTTGGCGCGACTTCGATTTGTTTCAGGCTGCCACTTCGTTCGCGGCGCCAGCGCCGCCGCCGCCAGCATTTGGTGGCTCACTCACATCAAGGCGCTCCTCATTAATCTTCCACCTTCCTGCTAAACTCCTGGCCGCTCGGCCTGCTCACCTGTGGAGGCGGTTGCGCTGCGCAATTCAATATCAGGCTCACAACTCGATCTATATTTACTCAAACGCTTCCGCTCAAGCAGAGCTGCTCAGCTTGGCGCTCAGTTTGAGGCCAAATTTGTTAATTGAATTGCCTCTCGGCTTTCGGTGCCACCAAATTTGGTTGGCTGTTGGTGTTGTTGTTGTTGTTGTGAGCGTTAGTTGAAACGAGCACTTGACTCTTTGGCCGCCAAATCCATCATTTTTCTATTAAATCCCAATCGATGAGCGGCCAAGACGCGCCAGCCGGCCACCAATTTCCATAAGCAATCGCAAACTCCACAACTTGGAGCGAGCAAATCTCTCGCCAGCCAAGCGGGTGGAGGGTTTTGCGAGTAACCGGAAGCTGCGGGCAAACAAGCCGAGAGTGCGCGAGCCTCGAGAACACTCAGACTAATTAGGTAACACTTATCCGCCCTCTAACGCGCCACATCCATTTAGGCCCTGGAGCTCCTACTTTCCAATCTCGCTCTTTGGCCCGAGCGAGCGCCACCAAACTGGAGGAGGGGCGGCGAGAAACTTGTGGTCGTCGTCCGGCAAGCAGCCGCCCGCCGAGGGAGGCAAACTGTTTGGCGAGTTTGAGGCAACTGGCGCAGAGGGGGCGCCGCTCGTCATCGAGAGCCCGACCGGCCATCAAATCGATTTGGGGCCACTGGAGGAATCGGTGAGCCAGATGGGAGCCATGGACAGCGTTTCAAGACAACTCCTGCTTGCTCTCTTGCGCAGGCTAATTATGATAATCAATTCAATCTTAGGTGAGTGACTTTTTGGCGGCCGAGGCTGTCAAAAGTTTTAAGAATTTCAACTAAAAATTGGAACCAGGGAGGCAACTCGAAAAGTGGCCAACAACAAACTGGCACCAGTTTCCTGCAAGCCGCTCATTGGCGAGAGTGGAGAGGCTCGCGCTGATCAAGTGGCCGGCCAGGGCGCCTGGAGGGCCTCTCACCACTTTGAAGTGCTTGAGAGCCAACCAAAACTAAAACTACAACTAGAACGACCACCAGACGCAGCGGCAGGACTCTCAGGCTGCCCAGATTTAAGCGCCGGTTTTCTCGAGATTCTCTGATTGTCATTGTCATGCCTATGAGACATTCCGTTTCCGCTCGGCCATATTTCGTCTGCAAACTCTTGTCAGTTGTCAGCGACACTGGATGATAGGGCGACGAGAGTGGCACTGGGCAGGCAGCAGAGAGGCTCCCCCCAGAGCGTCAACATGTATGTTTCCAAGTGCTGACTCTCACGCGTCTTCGGCCGCCCGTCTCTCGTGCGCAGAGTGGCCGGCGGGCGCCTTTGGACGGCCGGAAGTGGTGTCGGTGGCAGATGGACATATGGTGGTCGGTTGGCCGGTCTGTTGGGTGGCTGGATGGCTGGATGGTTGGATGGTTGGATGGCTGGATGGCTTGATGGCGCAACAGCGAGGCAGAGGGAAAGGGAGGAGCAGGCGAGCGGGACAGTTAGAAGTGGCTCTTGAGGGCGGACTTGTTTCCGGGGCCAACGAGAGCGCTGGTGTTCGCCTGCGTTGCTGAGCCAGATTTGGGAATGCTTGGCCTGGTGGCCACTGCAGACGCCGCCGCCGCCGCCGCCGCCTATTATCGAGCAGCCATCTCGGGCTCGGCGAGCAACTTTCCACTCTGACGCGCGCGATGGGGGCGCCGCAAACAGGCGCAAACCACCAAATGGGTCCACGTTTTAGCATATCGAAACGAGATGAAAAATCAATCTAATTCGGGCGCCCGACTGACCGGCGCCAGCCTTGGCCAAGACTTCCAGCTTAACCCCAAAAAGTTGTTGGCCAAGGATGAGAGAGGGAGGGGAGTCTAATTTTGTTGTTGCTCGAGAGATTTGAGTTTGAGGAAACTTTTATTATCTCCTCCTCCTCCTCCTCCTCCTCCTCTGTCGGCCGCCCTTGCGTCCAATACAAAACAAGCGCCCGATAAAATGTTGTCTCGGGCTTGTGTGTCCATTAGATTCACTCATGCAAAATACGCTCGTCACTGGCGCTCGGCGCCCCAAATGGCTGGCCAAACTCAATGGGCTATAGGCGCCGCCAAGAGCTCGTGCGCAAACACATTACTAACACGCTCGTCCAACCGCATTCAGGTCTATCGATGGAGAAGCTGGCCAAGTACTACTTTGGGCCCGACTTTTGGTACATCCTCGCGGGCAGGCTGCTCTGTCTGTCCTGGTGGAGTTTGGTGCCACTCGGCCGGGCCGGCCAGCGCCAATGGCCGGCCTCTGGCGCAGGGGTAAGTGCTCGCTTTAACCAGGGGAGGGCCAACTGGCTCTCCTCTCTCCCCTCTCTCGCCAATCTCGGGCCACCAAATGGCGGCCATAAAGCCGCCGCCAACATCCTCCGCCCTCTAAAAATCTATCACGGCCTCTGTCTCAGGCGCGAGCGCGCGCGCGCAGGCAAGTGCATTATAACGGACGCAGATTCCTCAACCAAGCCGGCGGCCCAGCTCGAGAGGTCCGCAGCCTCGCCTCCATCAAGCACAAGACGCTTGACGCCCGAATCTAGCCAAGCAAGTCCAGCTTTAGTTGGTTGTAATTTATTGCATGACTCATCGATCAGAGCGCGCTCGCCAGGTAATGATTTTGGCCTCTCGTCCGTTGGCCGCTTAAGCTGCGTGTTTACTGCCCTTTCAAATCAGATGACTACTTAGTATCAATGATTTGTTAACCCATTTTGACTCCTCTATCTGCGCTCAATATTAATCGATGGGCGGCGAGCCCTTTGTGGGCCTTCGAGCGAGCGCACCTGCAACTAGCACTCGGCTTAAGCTGCCCGCCGCCGCCGCCGCCTCCAGCGAGCGAGCCTTTGTGCGCCTGGCGCGAACCAAACACTAGCCGACCTAATGACCGCTAAGCCAGCCTTCGAGGCGCCATAAAGCGAAACCAATAAAATGGGCGCCATTTTCCGTTTCATTTCTCGCCCGCTCGCCGCTCTGGCCCCGGCCCTTCCTTATCTAAAACTCGCATCACAAATCGCGCAACAGCAACACCAACACCAACCGTCTCGCCCCTCCCAAACCAAAGGGCCAACCCTCTATCACCTGCAACCATCTTGGCGGCCATTAACAGTTGGCGCCCTGAGCGCGTATGGCGGCGCCCAAACCATTAGGCTGCCTTGAGGCTGCGGCGCAGCTCCTGCCCGGCTGCCTGCCTGCCTGCCTGCATCCCTGCTCTCATCATTAGCTCATCCGAGCGAGATGACAAATGACAATCGTCGCTCAAACTCCCGCACCTCCAAAACTCGCCCACTAAATCAAAGCCTCTCTCTGTCTCTCTCTCTCTTCCTCCCCCTTTGGTCGCTCTTGGCCCGGATGTGGCACTCGATTTCGAACTCGAACCCAAATTCGAACAAATCGGACGGACAACAATAACTCAGACAAACCAAATGAGTTTCGTCGAGTCGATCAGGTGGCGCTGGCACTCGTTGAGCTCGAGAGTGCCGATGAGCAAGGGCGGCCTCGTCAAGGTGCTGCTGGTGCTCGCCTATGCACAGATGCTCATTCAACAAATGGACAACCGAAACTATCTGCAGGAGCAGGTGAATTTGCTCGAGAGGGCCGACTTGGGGACGGCGGCAGGATGTTGTGGCGGCGCCAAGGGCGAGCAGGCGGCCAGGCTGTCCCGGGGAGCCCCTTCAACGAGCAACGGCCAGAACACGGAGGGCGCCTCAGTGGCCGACTGGTTCAACTGCATGTGGACGAGCGCGCAGGCTTGCAGCTCGAGCAAGCAGCACTATGATGGCTCCAGGCTGAGCAAGGCGGCAAAACTGTTCGAGTTTGCCAGGGACAGTGTTGCTCAGGTGCTAACCAGCCTGGTTGGCTTCTTTGCGGACACTTGCAAGCGGCTGATTGCTCTTCTCGGTCTCGTTTGGACGCTCAACAGCGTTTGGCTCGCCAGGTGGCGCTCGCCCATCGTTCAGCGGCTCCTCCAATCAGTGCTCGTGCAAGTCTACTATGTCGTCTCCTTGCTCACAGCAACCGGCGAGCAAGCCGACTACTAAGCCGCAAAAGAGAGAGAGAGAGAGAACAATAAATCCACCACCGACAGTCTTGCCGAAGAGCAAGTGTGTCTTGAGATTGAGACAAAACGGGAAGTGCCCTCTGGTTTCGCCTCGAAGCCGGCTGACAAATGGATTTTCTCGCCTCCGCTTGGCTGCCAATCATGCGATGGAAACGAGAACAAGAGGCTCAGACTATCTGGCCTCTCTAACGCCTTATATTTGTGTTGTTTCTGCTCGAGTTTTCCATTGTCGGCAAAGGCGCTGCCAACAACACTAGATAGATGGCACCAACATTTGCCGGCCACATTTTAATTAGCCGCCGCCGCCGCCGCCCGAGAGCTGCAGTGGGTTCAATGGAGACTCGAGTGCTCACGCTGCTCGGCGCTCGAGCAACCAAGCGTGCCGATTGTGCCGCTTGTGACGGCCCAAGTGGCGCTGTGCCCTTGCGGCCAGCTTGTTGCTTCCGACTCGCAGAGTTGGCCGCCGCCGCCGCCGCCGCCGAGAGTGGAGAGCCACTTGCTGGCGATTGCAAGCTTCCATATCTATCGCTGCCTGTTATCTAGATGCAAATGGGCCCAACACAAATGGATCAGCCGCGAGCGGATCCCTTTTGATCCGCTCGAACTTGAACTGTGAACTCCGGGCGGCGGCCGAGGTTGAGGCTGGGGCTGAGGCTGAGGCTGGGGCGCCTCAGCCTCAGTCTTGTGCCGCTCGTCCCGCTTCAGTTCGCCCAATTGCAGAGCCGCAGACCTGGTCTCGTCCAACGGCTCAAACAATGCACTTGGCTTCGGGCCAAGTTTGCCGGCCAAACAATGTTGCAATGCAAGACTCACTTCCAAGCAACTCGCAAGGGCGACCCTCTCGCCGCCGCACAGATATTCAAATTTTCCTCCTCATTTGGAGGCCCACTCTGCTCGGGCCCCAAACTGCAACTGCAACTGGCTGGCTGCGTGGGGCCGAGAGTCTAGCTGTTGAATGGGCGGCCGGACGAGGCGGCAAGAGGCAAGGGGCGAGCAGAGGCCAGCCTCTCGGTTGCGGGCGGGCGAGTCTGGTTTGGCCCACTCGGGTCGCGCGAGTTGTCGGCCCTAAAGTGTGGAAATGTGGCGGAAGGCGGGCCGCCACCCGCCGCCCCAAACGGAGCCAACTCGGCCGGCCACCAGGTGGCTAATTGGGCCAGCGCAGCCGGGCGGCCTCAATTGCGGCCGCGGCGACAACTGCGGCTCCTCCGGCGCGCGCCAGCAGCTCGGCGCGCCTAGCGACTTTGGGCGCCAGCTCGAGCCTCCCGAGTCGGCCGGCCAGCGCAACCATCATCATCATGATCATCATCATTAATCATGCCGCACTCGATTCATTGTTTGCCGGCCGCCAGCTGAGCCGGCGGCGGCGCGCAACGCTCACAATGGCGGCCAAGGAGCCGGCGCTGTCGATACAAATGGCCGGCGAGCTTAGCCGCCCTCCTTGGCTCCAGTCGGCTTGGCTCTAGTCTGCTCGGCTCTAGTCTGCTCGGCTCCAGTCTGCTCAGCCCAGCCCAGCTCTGCTCTGCTCTGCTCCGCTCGGCTCGCTGGCCAGTCGGTGGCCTGATCGGCGGCGAGACAGGCGGACGGACAAACTGGCGGCCGGGGCTGGCAAATGGCGGCGCCGAGATTAGCCGGCCAGCCAGCCTCCCGCCCCGGCCGACAGGCGGCGCTGCGGGCAGCCCGGCGCCACACGCATGCGCCGCCGCAAGTCGCTATGCGCGCGCTACATTGTTCTTCCTCAGCCGCCGCCTCCTCCTCCTTGACTCCGATTGAAACACAATGGAATCAAACAGTTAGATCTGAGCCGGTTAGGTGTCCTGCGCATACGGCTCGCGGGCTGGCCCAGTGGCGAGCGGGGAGGGCATTTTGCCAAGTCGCCGAAAGTCGGCCGCGCGAGCAAGTCGATAGAGGAGGCGAGTTTTGGCCCCGTCGCTGGGCGCAGAGCAGAGCAGAGCAGAGGGAGAGGCGAGGAGGGCCAGCATCCGCATCTGGCGCTCGCTGAGCAGAGCAGAGTCAAGCCGAGCCGAGCCGAGCCGAGCCGAGTCGAGTCGAGTGGCCTGCGAGCTTCGGGCTCTGCAACGGAGGCAGCGGCGGCGGCTGCAGCATTGTGCTGGGCGTCGTTGGCGCCGAGCTTTGCAAATCGGGCCCGCGAGTTTGCGTGCTGGGGCCAAAGCGCGACTTTTGAGCCGGCGCCGGGCGAGTGCGCAAATTTGGAGCCTTGAGCGCGCAGTGAGACCAAACACTCGCATGATTCAATTGAAACCAAAACATCCAATCCAACTGGCGCCAAACGCAAGTGTCCACTCGGCGCCGCAACAACGCCAGCAGCAGCGAGGAGCAGCGAGCGAGCGCTAGCTTAGATTTAGTGTGTTGCAGGTGGAGCGGGCGAGCAGAGGGTTTGTTTGCGCTAGTTTGCCCGATTCAGGTTTGTTTGCGGCGAGCAGGTGGAGCTGAGTGCTTTGCTGGTTGCGAGCGCGGCTTAGAATGAGCGCTAAGGTGGGCGGCCAGCAAGGAGTAGCAGCGCCAGCAAGTTCAAGGATCGCGCTCGGTCAGTCGCAGTCGCAGCAGCAGCAGCAGCACAACCGGGCGGCGCAAGAGTCGAGCGCGGCGCCGGCTAGCAAGACGAGAAAGTCGGCCGCCGCGAGCTCGGCCGCGAACCAGAGCAACGGGAGCGGAAGGCCGCAAGCAAGCGGCAAGCAGAGCAACGGAATTGGGAGGCCTAGCGAGCAAGTTGGGCGAGCGGCGGGCGAGGCGAACGGGAGGGCCGAGAAGCAGGCCGGCCCGAATGGTGGCGGCGAGCTCGGCGCGCAGTTAGCGGCCAGGTCGGCGGGCAGCAACAAGCTGGCGGCGGCCGCGATGGCCAGGCAGCAGCAGCAGCAGCAGCAGCAGCAGCAGCAGGGCGGCGAGCAGGCGCGCGCGCTCACGAACGGACTCGCGCGGGCCGCCGAGAGCAACGGGCGGCCGCCGAGCGCCGCGGACTGCGAGCCAAAGCAGGCCTCTGCAATGGCCGCCGCCGCTGCCGAGCCGGCCAGCGCACCTGGCGCCAAGGAGCGGGCCGCCGAGGAGGTGGGCGGCGGCGAGGAGAAGGAGAAGGAGAGGGGCGAGGAAGGGGCGAGCGAGGAGGAGGAGGAAGAGGAGGAGGAGGAGGAGGAAGAGGAGGGGGAGGCGGAAGCGGAAGGGGAGGAGGAGGAGGAGAGAGGCGAGGAGGCCGGAAGCGGGCGCAAAATGTTCGTC
>Ga0209372_1000586_pt1 | contig 13585 bp, 6 predicted proteins | sample AgamicAtPe_FD_187170 | JGI IMG/M metagenome (GOLD analysis project Ga0209372, IMG submission 187170) | Agave microbial communities from Guanajuato, Mexico - At.P.e (SPAdes) (version 2) | ecosystem: Host-associated > Plants > Phyllosphere > Phylloplane/Leaf | place: Guanajuato, Mexico | collected... | reverse complement strand
CAGATATGTTAGGTGTATTAATTAATGAAAGTGAATACGTATTAAACTTGTTTTTCTGATTCAGGAAAATAATTTGTTACTTGAAATAGATATATTCATGCATTCTTTTCCAACTTCCCCCCCCCCTTCTCCCAACCAATTCTCGACGAGTGCGTGAGTGCATGTGGTGGGTAAATGATTGATCTTGAGATTTGATCCAGAAGGGACGTAATAAAATATGGATTTGGAAGAAATTTTCATGGGAAGGGGAAGGAAGACTTGAATAAAATTCTGAATGTTAGTTTGTGAATGGATGATTTTGAAAAATGGTGAGTATTGAAGGGATTTCAAAAGAGGGGTTTATCTGATTTTTTTTTTTTCATTATTGCACTCGTATCATTTGAGCTTCAGTGCTTCTAAGAGAACAAATTTTTATAAAAGTATAAAATGCATATGTACTCCTTTACCCTCAATTCAATGTAAACAGAGGACGGACTTGAATTGAACCATCGATGATTGAATCTGTCATGCCAGAATTCAAAACTGTGCCTCGGGTTTTACAGCTGAACTCCGAGCTGAATTCTCATGCCTACAAACCATCATTAATCCAGCAGACCCTCCTCACCAGCGCACACAAGTATTCTTGTCTGGGTCCCTGTTTTATCTTCAAGCAATCTTCGATATTCAAAACGAACGCCCTCTGGCGCAGCGTATCCACCTCCTCCTTCATACTCTCCATACAAAATAAATTCTGTTCATATGAGCCTCCAGTCATGTAGACATTAGAGGTAATGATATACCCTCCGTTCTCCGCCCCATTTTCCAAACATACACATTTATCCTCATTCTCCATTTTCCAATGAGGGGTTAGGGGATATTTATGGTACATCGGAGGTGCGACAGAAGGGATATCCCCTCATCCCTACGCTTAATTTCCCAAACATATCCCTTCGTCAATTAATGAAGACGGACATTCACAGTAGGTTATGGAAGAATGAGAAAGGCACAAATTTCTGTTCTTGTAGTGGGGATCGAACCAACTAGCTCCTGCGTGCGAGGTGGTTCCCTGGAGAGATCAGCCACCAGGCTAACTGTCTAGCGAACCCCTTGCACGCAGGAGGTAGCAGGTTCGATCCCCACTAGAGGAACAGAAATTTGCGCCTTTTTCATTCTTCCATGACCTACCCTTCAATGTTGAAATAAAAAGATAAACTTTTTCACAAGTATTTACAAGACCGTATATTAAAAAAGATGCGCGAACGCGTTTTCGTCTAAATAGACATCATCAGGCGATATAATCGATAGAACTAACAGATAAGTATACTAAAACGTGACAGAATAAGTACAACAAGTAGAAGAGAGCTGAGAGCACAATAAAAAAAACAAAAAAAACCTACCCTTCCTTGAAAATATCCCGTCGTCCTCTTTTCCAATTCATTGAAGACATCCCTCCGTCCCCACACTCTATTTTTTTTTCGCTTCAAAATTAGCTACACAGCACCAATAGGTTTTCTGTTCGAAAGAGACATTTCAAACAATTATAAATGTATAAAGTACTTCACCAGGTAAATTCATCCAATTTTATAATTTTAGAAAAGTTTTGAATTTTCCGAAACATATCAATAAAATTTGCATCATTCAAATCAAAATTTTGGCGAGTCAAAGGTAATGCAAAAATTTCTTTAAAATTCAGGATCATAAATTGAAGGTTTTTACACTTGAATTTTTCAACGGAAATTCTAAGAATTAATTCTTGTTGACAAAAGATTACGAAAAAAATATTCTAATGAGTTTTTTAAATTATTTTCTTCTAACTTAATGTTACTACGTTACATAAACACTGAGAATAAAATTTTACCGAGGAATGTTCATTCGAAATTTCCTGTTTATGAAGTGTACAATTGAATGTCAAAGATAGACAAAGTACTTGTACATGTAACATTTATTGCTTAAAATATTAACAAGTAATTAAGCTGCTTTATTTTACATTCTCGTTTCTAAACGGTGTGAATTCACAGTTACGATTAGTCAGTTGCTTTGTTTTGTTCATTTATTTATTTAAATATCAATATAATTCTATTTAATCGTTGATGTAATTTTAAAAGTAAAATATTAAAATCAATTAAACTTTTTCCTACTAATCTGCTAGTTAGAGGAAATCGTTGACTCAAGACTACCTATTGTTATTGTTTGAAAAATTATTCCTAGATACAATTGCGTTAAATTTATCCAATAATAGAGGGAAATTGGGCCGTTCATTACAATACAGGCAAAGTGATCTAAAAAATACAATAAAATCGCCCTTCGTACGAGCGTTGGTTTCCTTTTGATATTCTTCTAAGCACACATCAATATATTCCGGTTTCAATTTCATTTCATCATCCAAATAAGGTACTTTCGATATATAATCCAAGAATTTATTGTCAGCGATAAGCTCTTTTTTCGGTTTTACAGCTTTAGCCGCAGATAGTTTCTTCTCCTTACTAATATTGAGTTCTAGCATTTCCGGTTTTATTTTGTAAATTTTATAAATGGGGTTATTTTTATATTTTATACGCAAAATATAACCTTCCATTCTATTGGGATCTTCGTGATTAAAAAGAATTGATTTGAATTCCTTTATTTTGTCGTAAGAGTAATCTTCCGCTTTTAATATTTCGTAAGGAATTACATCAAAATCACATCCTTTCAACCAGTTTTGGACTTCTACGAAATTTTCCAATTTCAAACTCATTAACTTGCCAGTATCTTTATCCACATAAGTATTATTTCGATCCAAAATCAAAATGTCATGAGCGAAATATTTAACTGTTTTTTCTTGAAAACCGTACTTAAATCTAGACATCCTATTATAATTGACCAATTCGCCAAAAATGATAAAATTTTTACCGTTTAATATTTCATACATAGAAATTTTCTTTACTTTTTCAACGAGCATATCTTTAATTTTATGTAAGCCGCGAAAATCTTCATCATCATCAAGTAAATTATTCCTACTGCCGAATGAAACTTGGTTCGTCGTGTGATCGAAGATTAATCTAAGATTGGATCCATCTAACTTTTCTTGAAGAATAATATACTCAAGATGAGTGACATTTTCGTTGAAACGATCCACTTTAAAATTATTAATCGAACGATACATTACGTTATTCATGCCGAGATATTCAGATTTTAATTTCATATCATCCAGAGATACATTCGCTAAATTCACTGAAAATTTATCGTCAGCGGAGATTTTCTTCTTCTGTTTTATAACTTTAGCCAAGAATGGTTTCTTCAGTTCTGGAAAATATTCCGGCTTTAACTTAAACATTTTATGATTGTCTGAACCTTTAAATTTTACCCTTAAGATGTTACCCTCCGTTCTATTGAGATCTTCGTGTTTAAATAACAACGATTTAAATTTCTTTATTCTGTCAAAAGAGTATTCTTCTGCTTTTAAGATTTCATAAGGAATTACATCAAAGTTACATTCTTTTAGCCATTCTTGCACTTCTAAAAAATTTTCGCATTTTAAACTCATTATCCTGCCAGTTTCTGCATCTAAGTAAGTATTATTTTCATCCAAAATTAAAATATCGAACGCGAAAAATTTAATTTTTTCTGGGAAATCGTACTTAAATCTTGGCATTAAAGGTAAACCTCTGGAAGTATAGCCAACCAATTCGCCAAAAATGATGAAACTTTTACCGTTTAATGCTTCGTACGTAGAAATTTTCCTTACTTTTTCAACGAGCGAATCTTTGATTCTATAAAACCCACGAAAATCGTGATAAACTAAACAGATTCTACTTCCAAATGAAACTTCATTCCTCTCATGATCGAAGAACAATCTGAAATTGCATCCATCTAGCTTTTCTTGAAGAATAAAATACTCGAGATCAGCGACATCGACGAAACGATCCGTATTAACATTAGTAATCGAACTATAAATTACGTTAACAACTTTTCCAGACGCGAATGAAAAAAAAAAAAAAGTTGCTGCTAAAGAAAATGTATACAACATGAGATACGACCAACACGTAAATTGACACCATAGGTAACTGCAACATGATATTGACTTCATCATCCGTCAATCGTGGTAGTTGGAAGATTAACTTCTGCAAAACTGTATTTATCTTGGTCACGATATCTCCTCGAGGTACGCGCAGAATAGCTTATAAATGGGTCTGGAAGTCCGTTGATGCTCATTTTCTTCATAATCATTCAGTAATCCATATCTGTAACTGATATCTCGGCTAATCCGAAAATTCTTCAAGTATCGGTTTTCGCTTTCCCTGCTTCATTCATTATTTGATACTACTTATCAGCAAATTAAGGGACATCATAGTAGTAAACTTCTGAAGTGATGAGCATAACGACTTTTGCACCAATCATGAAAATAAGGAGTCGGGGGATCATTTTTTGTCATTCGATTTTTTTTCTCATTTAAATGCTGCGAAAAGAATTGTTTAGTCTAAGATGTCATTCTAACTATTAATTGCTGGTGCCTCGTGGGATGGTTTTAGAACTCGGAAGTGCTCTTTTTTTTCTACGTAGGTAGGTACATAATTCAAATTTTTTATAGGTACGATTGCCGTAGGTACATCCCCCTCCCTCCCGTGTTTTGAGAAATTATATTTTGATTCATTTTTCAATTCATGATAGATAGATTGATGACGGTCAACCAGCGAAATAATTTTTGAACTTCATTCTGAGCATAATTTATTCTTCAGTCCTGAGATGACTTAAATACGCATCAATCATAAATATTTAAAAATAATTGACAATTTTTAATACATGTGTTGATGTAACGTACAAATAAATGCTGAGACCTGCCAACACAGGTCAGTGAACTAGGAAAATACATTTACGGTTCTAATGAAACTGTGATTACTTCTTTAAATAGGCATCTTCAGTCTTTCGTGACTCCTCACTTACTAGAAAACATTCTGTGTGATCTTCGAAAGTTTTCATCTATTATTAAGAACGCTCAGTGTTCGCAATGAAAAATAGGCTGTCTCACATTCTAAATACTGATGACTTGACAGAAATATTTACTATAAATTTTCATATTCTTATGAACTGAGAGTCATAACCGAGACGCTTGGGGCCCTCTGTACGTAGGACATCGAATTTAAGTCGACTTCGATCACATCTTTCATCATGATAAACGGTACTCAAAGTGGTAGAAGATTTTTCACTTGAAATATCGACCTATACAGAAGCTGATACCTTGAAATTTTCGAGTCTTCCAGTCTTCCAATCACTGACCAACTAATTTTTGGCTCCAAAGAAGCTGAATTTTCATTGCTAAGTTGAATTCTCCATGAAAAAAACAAACAAAGAACTATGAAGTGGTCCTCAAAGATAAAATAAAGAAAACCTTGAGGGACCGTACATCATTCAAAGTGAAAGTTGATCGGATCCCCACCCACTAAATTACATCTCGGGTGGGTGTTCTGCATGCGTGAAGAGTTCAACCTTTCCAACGCACCAACGTGTATAGTGACACTAAAGCTGCTGATATAGGAAGACTGTAAACTTGAGATAGGATCTCCACCCGAAACCATTGTCTGAGAACACGAAATGGACGCCAAGGGGGCCTAAACAGTCGGGATCGTTGGCGTTTGGTTAGTTATTGTGTTTCAGGATCTTTTATGGTGAAGGAGAAGAGGAGTCATGGATCGAGGAGGGGAAGAGACAATGGATGGAGACAGGAAGATTGCAGCACAAATGTTAAGTGGCGGGTCATGTTGGAGGTGGAGGCAGTTTTTGTATCACGTGTCATTCCATTACAGTGAATCGCAAAGGTAACGAATCTCTATAGTTGACAACTAACTAGACCCTTTATTGACGTCAACATTAGAACCAAATCTGACCTCAGGCGGTGAAAATAAAAATTCAGCTCTTGCTCAATTAAACTGACCGTTAGACCTCGACAACGATGAGGCGTTTAAGCCGCAACTGCTGTCCACCTACGCGACTCAATTTATACTGTTGTGGATGTTTACTTCATTTTACATTTTCTTCTTTTGTCCGCAGAATAGAGAGCGCCCTTCACGTCTCTACACAAAATGTAAATGAGCAAATAACATCCATTACTACTATTAATTTTGTAATGTTCTAGTTCATTTATTAACAATGACGACCAAAAGAAACGTCAAGCATCCAATATTTGGCTCTGAGTAGAATCTTTCACATTGTAATTTCCTCATCTTTTGACAATGTTACGAAGATTCGAAGAAGACATTTAAATTAAGCTTATAATTTGTTCTACAGCACTCCCAGCTGCTTTTCACATCATGGTCTGAGCTCAGCTACTGACTATCATTTCAAACTTTCTTTCTGTATTATGTTTGTATTGCTCGTGATGAAAGACTATAAGAATATTTTCTTCATGAAGTATGAGTAGAAGAGATAGGACTGAGATTTTCTCGTTTCACCGATAATTTTATACGTGAGCCTATTCGCAGGTAAGAGATCTAAAAACCATTCCACATACTACTTGGACTCAACCTCTCTGTTCGGAAAAATATTCGGTAACTAACACTGCAATGTCACCGTGGGCCTAGAAGCCGACTTTAAAAACGATAATAAGATACCTCAGCTTAAGAGGAACATTTGTACGTATTGGTTGAAATCAATGTGATATCTCAGCTCAATGAAGAGAGCTTATAAGTACATTCACTGAGCAAACAAGATAATGACGATCCCCAACATTGACCACCGAATCAAACTCTTCATAAACGTCTCCATCAAACTGCTACAACCAGCTGTACTCGTAGAATTCTGCATAGAATCCAGAGGCGACATTTTGATATCGTTGATACTAACACTCTGATCATCGTCGTCGTATTTCGCTGCTTCTTCGAGTAAATCATTCTTATCGTTGAAATTAGTCGGTGTATTTTTCGACTTTCTCTCGCTTTCAACTGAATTGTATTCAGTTCCGTAGAGTATCAAGGACCATTTGAGCAGAGACACTGTAGACGAAAATATTGTACGAGTTACAGTTTGTAAATTCAACATATGAACCCATGTTTAAATGTGTAATGCAAACAAACCATGAAGTTTTCCGAGGTTGTGAACCTCTAGTTTCCAGACGCCGAGAGGATGTTCTCCCCAACAATGTACAGTCATGAATGGCCAATTCTGGAAACCTTCCTTCGAATTATCGCGAGCTCTGGGCGTCAATAAAACCGATTTTGTGCCACTCGGTGATATCAATACCAATTTAACATCGCCCCTTCTTCGAGCATTCAACGTTACGCGAACCTGTAATACAAGGCAAATAATTGACCTTAGATTAGACAATGAGTGCACAAATTCAGAAACGTTAAGGAGTACGAGTCTTCAGTCATTCAGATGTGAGTCGTATTTTCTCAAAATCGTTAATTACTGGAGAATGATCAAAATATACTAAAAGCTTTCCAGCTTTCTAACATGGCCAAGTGTCTACAGTGCAGGAAAACATATCATGCTTTTAATATAAAATGTGATTTCGCAGGTTTGCCTCGTTATCCGAATATACTAAATTCTCATCACATCTTGCACACGTTGTCTAGATGGCGGTTCGTTTAGGAAGAATAGAAAAGAAGGAAGGCTAACGATTAGTGCGGATGGCTGATCTATATTGCACATGATGTTAAAAAAAATGAAGATAAAGAAATGAAAGAATACATACTTGTACATGCTCTAGATAGTTGATCTTATTTGATTGCACCAAAAACAACCGAACTGCTTTGAAACTGTTTATTGGTATATTACTGCAACAAAAAAGGAGTAATGTGGTAAGAAGATTAATTTTTTAAGCAAACTTGTAGTAGGTACCTACCAATTCTACTTATTTCTAAACTGGTTGAATTAACAGAAAGTTTGTCACATGGAAGTAAGGGAATGAACGAATAATAATTTTATAGTAACGTTGAACAATTCATTTTTGGGTGGAATAAAATGGTATGCCTATAATGTTACAATAAAATGAGTCGAGAAATACATCAGGCTTTAGGTATTGATCTAGGGGGAGGAGGCCCTTAAGGAGCCCTTTTTGAAATTTAAAAAAGCTGAACAATGAAGGGAGATACAGCCGAAAATTTTATCATCGGTGCGACCTCACGAAGTCTTTCTCTCCCTCCCTCTATCCCTTTCCTTTCTCTATTTTTTAAGATAAAATTGTTAAAAAAACGCAGCGTGAGTCACTAGTAATTCAACTGACGAGCTTCGTTTGCACCATGAACTTTGACATATTATATTTCATAATTGAATAACTAATTATTCTCTACAAGAATGGAATTTTTGATTTTTAAATCTAAAATGAATTCATACGGCAATTGATGAACAAAATTGAAATTTCACTCATTCACAATTAAGTTTCTGTTATTAATAAATCCGTCCAAGTTTTCAGCCATCACCTGATGCTCATTCAATAAACAGAAAGATTTTAGTTCTACCCGATGCCAAGGAATTTTTTTTAAATTCTAACATACACGGGCAAATTACATAATACTAGCCTATATTCACGAGTTATAATTTGAAATATACAAACGTTCAAATAAAGCGAGCTCATAATAGGAGACCGCAAAATACTCCGCCGTTTCGCATTGTCAGCTTATCTACTTATTTGAATTTATATTAGATCGAATTATAGTAGACGAAATTTGATAATAACTTTGTACGAGTAAGAACTTCAATGAGCAGTCCACAATTGGAGATGTTTTAAATTATGATAGATTACATTTTGGTATCTCGGGTGCCATTATCAAGTTAGGATGACACACAGCTCTAATCAAATAACGAGAACGGAAAGCATAATTATCTGTGGGACAGTCCTGTGAACCAACCCGTATCCGAGTTTTAATGGGTAGCTGTTTCGAAATTCATCATCTGCGTTCGAGAGTTTCTCTTTTTCTATTTCAGCATTCTTGGCTAGATATCTGATTTTCAATACATGAGTCTGAGCTGTACAAAGCATCGTAATTTTCTCGCTAAAAGCCTTCATAGTCTCTCTCCCATTTATTTCAAACAATGGCGTCGAATTATTCTATACACAACACCAGAACCTTACGTGGTATTCACTTTTGGAAAAGAGTTTTAGTTGACTGCTATCAAGAGGAAACTCAATGCCAGAATCTAACCTTTGAAACATAATTTGAATCTTTATCCTGTTTGAGTTCTGAATAAGCTATCTACCGGTACATTATTGAACTTCAGGAAATTATTTCCTTTAGAAGCTAAGTTATTTGTCTTATTTCGGCTCTGACAGGCTCACTCGCTCATTGTTAATTCTGAACTGCGATTTTCCTTTGGTTTGTCAAGAATTAAAAGAAGTGGACTTCGCATAGAACATTCATCGTCAAACGGTGTTTTTCAAAATACAGAATGAATTCCTAGCCATGAAATATCAGCTTTTCTCTTTCCAATACAATTTGTTATTTCTGCTTTTACTTACTTGTGAAAAAATAAATTTACTTTTTTCGCATAGGTAGGAATTGCAATGCTCTCAAATGTTTGATCTACATCAGCACAGGAGTTTTCTGAGCGTCTACGCATTATTTTCTTAGGACCTTTCTTGGATTCAGAGATAATCTCAGGAAGATAGACTGTATACTCAAACAAAGTTGGAAATATGATTTACTTACTCGGTATATTCATAGAAAATATGATCTGATAAGACTATATACCTTCTTCGAGGTAGAATGAATGCAAGCGATACTCAAACGCATGTTGTTTTCAGAGATGGTTCATTGGAGTTTATTGTATAATGAGAACAAAAGGAATTTGGTGTAATTCAGAGGAAATGCTAGAATTTTTTCACGGAAAAACTTCTGCACTACAAGTATATAAATTCAACAAATAAATTCCTCCTTTTCATTACAAAATTATTTCTACAATTCATCAAAATTCGTCAATACAAAGTCAATATCGTGACAACCAGATTCAACTGGATTTGAGTATGCTGAAGACTTCATCCTAATTCTCTATTTTGGATCAATAAATTATGAAGATGGGTATTTTACATGCTTTTTCTGCATTCCACGGATATCTGTAAAATTTTCGAAAAACTACCGAACATTCGTCTACCTGTATCAACTTGACCTAATTACGACGCTTTTTTACGTGAATAACAGATACATATTCACGGACGTATGTGTACACAATATATATACTAATGAGAATACATACACATTTTCTATAGATTCATTTGTTTCGTATATTCGTTGAGGGCCAACTGTTTTCCACCTTTTCGCCAACTTCACCATACCAGTCGCATCCATTAAACCGTACCCGAACGAATGGCTCACTTAAACAACACACGAATTTAGAATGTTTAAAATCTTTCTGTAACAGAAATTTCTACTTCTTGATGGAAATGGAAGGACAGAGACAGGTGTTTGCTTCCTGAATAATTTTTGAGTCTGTCATCTATCGCGACATTTCTTCTGAAGGAAATGTGACGTCGATAGTCAACCCACACCATAGGTGTAACAGGGTGGGTGCGTCACCTATATGTTGACTGTATCAAGCTGTGCACTGAAGTCTCCAGTCACAATGTATTTCTTCTCTTGCAGCATATTGTCGTCAAGTCAACAAAGGAGTTCTTCAAATTCCATCAAGGGTAAGAAGTAGCAGCTGTAAAGACAAACTTCCGAACTCCGCATATAAAGGGGTGGGAGGAAGCTCAGTAATTTTCCAAGTACTTACTATGGGTGAGTAATTGTACTTATACTGATTTAATGATCTCTGCAGTCGCCAGTGTGATGCGTTTGTTTCTAGTGCTCTCCTCAGGCAGTAGATGGACATTTTCAGTATAAGCACAAGTGACAAACAACAAAATTTCAAAATTATTATTGAACTAACATACAACAGGTCGTATAAACAAACGAATAATGCGCTAAGCGCGCTTTCGATTAAACTAAAGGCTACAAGAGCAAGAAATTAAGAAATTAACCTAGTCATCAACAGCATTAACATAAACTTTAGTGATGAGATCGTTGTCGGGAATGAACGTGTTGAGCACAATCATGTTGCTCATCTCGCAGTGGCGGTGTAATTCTATATGCTCTACATCGTTTGAACGAATCCTCTCTGTGTATAAGAGCAGCAGATCCCCCCTTTATACGTGTGTCCCGCAATAAGTAAATGATCGGCGAAGGCAGACCAACCAAAGGAAGAGAAGACAACCAAGCAGAAAAGTGCTCAGAGACCCTGGTTATCGTTTTCCTGCCGGTCTCACCTTTTACAAATACCCGGACAGTCATTACACTTGAGAGAATAAATACCACTTTTCTCATCATTGTGGATACTATCTTTAAAAGGGGGGAGGAAGTGTTTCAACGAACAAAGGTTATAACAAACAGGCTTAAAATCAAACGGGCGAAGGGCACGGCCAATCTCCCTGGAGAATTTCCCGAGGAAGGGGAGCCTAACCCACTTCTCACCACGTTTGCGAGTCAAGGACCTCGGAATCGAAGTGGTGAGATCTAATAGGTTCTTCATGATTTTCCTGTGGATCATAGGTCTAAGATTGATGTTCAAGTGATTGACGTTTGCTAAATGTTCTAAGGTCTTAACTTCGATCTCAAAATCAAATCTGTCCATGGGGATCGAAACCAGCCGATGGATGTACCGAAGAAACGCCGCCATTTTCAGGCCCAGGAAAGGAATGTCCAGATGCAAGAAGATGGCGTGCATGGTCTAAAGTGTGTGAGTTTTAGTTAACAAGATAGGAGGGAGGAAAGTTTGCCGAGGTAAGGGAGCTGGATCTTCTTCTTTTTTTTTTTTTACGATTCGTATCTCTAGGATGAGTAACGGTGGCATCAAGAGTTCTAGAAGCTAGTTTCTTGTGAATCAATTTCCCAGTGTTTAATTTTCGGTGATTGAGTTTCCGCAAGGAGCTGATAGTGTCCACTTCTTTTTTGAATTCTTGATTTTGACTTCCAAATTTTCATTCGTTCGTCCTTTCACCAAATTTTAAATCGACTCGTCAAGAACGAGGAGGAACCGTCTCTTTTTATCAAAAGAGGACACAATTTTCTTACATTTTGAAGGATAAACAACATTCTTCATATATATACAAGGCGCGAAATTTTGAAAAAAATTACTTTCACCTGCGACAAGATACAATAAGTAGGAATTTCCTAGTTTGAAAAATCATGTTTAAGGCAACAGCCTCGTATCGTGTTTGCGCCACAAAATGAGTAATTCGTGAAACTGAATGAAATTCGCAGAAATCATTAGCATAATAATCTACTTCTAGTGAACTATAATTTCACCTGTTATGCATAGAATACAAAATAAATGCATCTATGAGAAACTTGGCGATGAAATGTTTAAAATTAATGTCGCATTATTCATTGTAGAGTGAAGCGCCAGATCCCATCGTATTTTTTCTTCCATCAATTTATGATTCGCAGCTTCTGTGGAATGAAGTGTGGGCATATCGTTGTATTGTGCAAACTACCCTCAATAGCTGACCCCTAATTATTGTCAGAATTTCTTGTATATCCACACGTGCGCATCGAACGATTTTAAGATTATGTACTTCAGTACTGCCAGCCATTAAGCGCTCATTAAAGAGGACCAAAAGTTTATTTTCGTTCCAAAGGTTCAACGTCGCGTCGCTGAAAAGCGCGATGTAACTGTCTTCTGTTGCAACGCCTCATTTCCGGTCGTTTTTTCACGTAGTACGCGTCAGAATTATATGCTTTTCGAGCTTAGATAAACAGTATTTTGATGAGGACCTACGACTCCGTCATCCATGATCTACCGAGGTCTTATCTATTAAACAGATTTCCTGTATTTCTCAGTTAACTAAGTCAATAGACTATTTCTCTCTCCCTCTCTTAAACGCGGACTTTTGCTCTCCCTTCTGAAAGCTTGCTCCCATGGAGATCGGAAAAAGGACCTTAAAAATTTTATGACATCACAGATTCGAAAAATACTTTTAAATTAAATTGAAATTGCTTATTAAACAATAACCGATAAATCTAAGATCTGAAGGAGCTGCAGACTTCAGCGACGGATCTACGAGGAACCTTGATTTGTCAAAAAAAGGAGAAAACTTTATTGTCCGTAATACATAACATATTTACACCGTTTTCCTGAGAAAAAACAGGACTAATTTCTCTTTTTCCCCAAAACAGCAATATGGGTGCTTTCTCATATGTCACACCCTTCTATTTATCCTCCATAATCTTTTTTCGTTCGTATGTACAAGTCCCTCGCTTAGCAAAATTCTAGATATGCAACTGGCAAATTTCAAAAATTCTTGCTCCCCAGACATTGACATAATCGGAAGTTTTTCCAAAACGTACAGCCTCCCTTTCGGACTTTTTCCAAGTTCCATAGCCTATACATAGGGGAAGGATACGAAATTTTCCAAGTGCCCCAGACATTTTCCCGAAACCTACGGCTTATCTCTCAAACTATATATGTATAGAAAGAGCCCCAAATATAATAATATGGAGTTCAAGGTCTTCACAGCTTCATTTTCAGATATGTTAGGTGTATTAATTAATGAAAGTGAATACGTATTAAACTTGTTTTTCTGATTCAGGAAAATAATTTGTTACTTGAAATAGATATATTCATGCATTCTTTTCCAACTTCCCCCCCCCCCTTCTCC
>Ga0209372_1000585_pt1 | contig 13616 bp, 15 predicted proteins | sample AgamicAtPe_FD_187170 | JGI IMG/M metagenome (GOLD analysis project Ga0209372, IMG submission 187170) | Agave microbial communities from Guanajuato, Mexico - At.P.e (SPAdes) (version 2) | ecosystem: Host-associated > Plants > Phyllosphere > Phylloplane/Leaf | place: Guanajuato, Mexico | collected... | reverse complement strand
CGGCGTTCGAGTATTGTTTCGACGACAAACAGAAGCCGGCCCAGTCGTGCTACTTCATGCGCCAGCAAGAGTTGCAGGCGCGAGGAGGGGAGCCGAGGTTGGCGCTGGAGGCCTCGCTGGTCAACTCAAAGAAGTGCTCCGTATACACGCTTAGACGTTTGCCTGGGACAGAACTAGAACAACTTGACCAGTATTCATCAGTCTTTTCAACTTTCTCAACTTTCTCAGAATCCATGTTCCGCGTTATAACAGCTTTAAGCTACCTCGTTTGTGCCATCACCGTGGGGATACTGTTTCAGATAGCATACATTCGGCTGATCGGCGTGCCGGTTCCAATAAATTGTGTCAGTCGGTAGGCTCTGCCTGATGTTAGGTCAGCTTTCTCTAGTCGCCTCATCTGCCAAGTTTTCATTATGGGTCATCAACTAGTTTGACGATAAGTTGGAAAGGGAGATTCCTTAGCATTCGAGTTGGGCGACGTCTTCATGATTCTGGTTTACCAGTAGCCAACTTGGGAGTGGCGATACTGGTGTTGACTTTTGAGTAGCATGAGACTTAATTGTCACCTTGCTCTGTCTACAAGCTGCAAATTTGTTGAGTTATATGATGGGCTAGTAATAAGTTTGATGCTGTTTCCGCAATCGCGCAAATAAATGGCCAATTGCCGATGCATGTGAGTGGCCTCTAAAGGGGCAATCTGCATGAATTAACGCTTTTTAAATGTATTTCATCGTAGTGAGAGCCTTCCAGGTAATTCAACCACGACATGGGCACTTCGGGACTCGAAGTTCACCGCACGTGGACTCCACGTCGTGGAGTCCACGTCGTGGATCTGGTGATCCCGCTTCAAAAAGTTGCATTCAGCCTGCTTGCTTTCCACAAAACCAAAACCAACGTAAACACAGCAGACTTGAGACAAAATAAAAAATCAAGCAAACCAGCTGTTCACGCGGCGCACAAGGCAAAGTGTTTCCCTATTCCTTTCGAACTTGTCAACCGACTCTTGTTCGAGATTATCGTCGGGGATACCTCTTAAAGACGAAACAATTGTTGATATTAACATCAGTTAGTCGGCCTCCCACCATAACAACACAATGGCGAACCCCGCCGTACCTATAAGTCAAGTGGCAGACATACCACCAAAGCACACAATCTACGTAAATAACCTAAACGACTCCATCAAGATTGAACCAATGAAACAATCTCTACACGCCGCCTTCTCACAATTCGGGCCAATAGTTGATATAGTTATGCGCCGGTCTTACAGGCTCAGGGGCCAAGCGTTCATTATATTCAGGGACATTGAAAGCGCCACGAAAGCGTTCAGGACGATGCAGGGATTCCCCTTCTATGACAAACCACTGGTAAGTATCTGTCAGCTGAACCAACTCATTGAATCCTGAACGTTGTGCACCTTTCTAACACCTTAAACGGTCTGACAAATCCATCGACAGAGGCTGCAGTATGCCAAAACTGAATCCGATACGATAACCAAACAGAGGGGTACTTTTGTGCAGAGACCCGCAAAACCAAAGCTTGAGATTAAGAAGAAAGAGAAGAGCATGACGAACGGAAGCGGCAACAAGGCCCACCAGGAGGTTGTAGACCAAGAGCCCAACAATATACTTTTCCTTACAAATCTACCCGAAGAGACAAACGAGGCCATGCTCACGTTACTCTTCAATCAGTTTCCTGGTTTCAAGGAGGTCAGACTGATTCCTGGAAGATCTGACATAGCCTTTGTAGAGTTTGAGAACGAGTACCTGTCTGGCACAGCAAAGGAAGCGCTCAATGGATTCAGCCTGTCTCCAACCCACAAAATGCGAATCACTTTTGCCAAGAAGTAAAAATTTAAACAAATACGAAGAATCAAAAGACATACACGATTTGATTATGTTAATTTGTAAAATTATTTCAAGCATCCTCGTAGTCCTCGTCCGAGTCCTCATCATCGCTTGCGTGCACTGAGGGCGCTGGAGTGGAGGCCCGACTCAATGCCGGCGAGGTTGGCTCACTAAAAGGTTTCGGGTATCTCATCTGCATCTTGCGCGAGATTTGTAGCACCTCGCCCTCATCAAACAGCTGACCTGGCCGAAGTCGAGACAGAGCCAGCTGTCTCGCCTGACTATAGTAGACTCCGAGGTTTCTCCAATCCAACAAGTCACTAAGTCGCTCGGTTCTGTTCCTCTGGATGATGCGTTGGCGCCTATTTAGTCTTGTAAAGTCGTACAAATATTGGGTCAGTTGTTGGACAGAATCCTCGGGGCTCTTGAACCTACGATCAACGATATAAACCCCATAGCTCATGGGATCGGCCACATGATCTGCAATGAAACAACCAAAGCCAGAGACGTTTGTTGTAACCGAGGGAATTCCCGTAACCGTGCACTCGGCTGGCGTGTAACCCCACGGTTCGTAGTAGGAAGGAAACACGCCAAGATGACAACCTCGAATAAACTCCTCGTAGTCCATGCTGAAAAGTGGATTCGTTTCAGGCGAGGAGAGAAACTCCGGATGGAAAACAACCTTGACTCGATCGAAACGGTGATTGAACAGTTTGCAAGTGCGGAACTTGTTCAGTATTAGATCGTTGCCATCATCGACCATATTGTGGGTGCAAATTGGAGGTAATCCGGTGGACTTTTGAATTGCATAGGTGCAGCGCTTTAGCTTAACCAACAGGTCGTCAGTTATAAGCTCCTTACCGTCTGGCATCTCGCCAGACAAACACTTTTCAAAGATTGACTTTCCAATTGCTTCCTGAACTTGGTCAACAGTTTCGCGCAATTGTTTAGCGATCGCCTGGCCTCTTAGGGATTCAACATTGAAGTTGTTTGTCTTTGCTGGCATTATAAAGAAGGCAATGACAGTTTTGTCCGACTGAGATACTTGAAGGTAATGGTTTAGCCTTGCCAAGGATTCAATGAACATGTCGGCTCCCTTGTTGCTAAACTCGTACCTGCCCGCAATGAAAAAGTAAAGCGTCTTATCTAGGTCAAAGTCGTAATGGCCGTGGAAGTGGCCCCTAACAAAGGCGTTGATTTTCTCCTTCGCCTTAGAATGCAAATTCTGAAATTCGTGCGAGGCTGCAAACTTTTTAACATTCAACCCGTTTGGCGTTATAACATCCGGCCGGCGGCCAAGCAGATGGGTGGATTCTAGGGCAGTTATTTCGGAAACAGTTGTAAATACGTGCGATGAATGAGCGGCAGCCCTTTCCATACTGTACCTATGGTAAATTTGCCTATCTCCTGCCTCAGTGTCCGTTTTAAACTTATCTAAATTGTTATAAAAGTCGACATTTGCGGCACACAAGTACCTGCCTAGGAGGGTTGCGTGAGTTGTAAATATGGTTGCAATATCTAAATGACGAATTCTAATTAGAATCAGGGCAATTGCGGACATCCATTCGTGAAATTGGGCCACAATTAAAGGTCGGCCGCGGGTCTCCTCAACGCGCTTGTAAAATTCCTCAAAGAACCAGCTGATTAGGTAGCCGAAGATGATTGAATCGTTAGACTCTTGGTCAAGATGCGGCACTCCAATATTGCAATTGTTCCAAAAGTCGTGCTTCCACTCGTCCAGCTTCCAAGCGGCAGAGCCAATGTCAAAGAGCAAAACAGTCGGCGCACCATCAATGAGCCAAGTGCCGTACTCGACCCGAACTCCATTGTCTCGCATTGCCTGAATTGAATCCTTGAAAATCCAATCCTCTGGCTCCTTGAGCTCCACTTCAGTTCGCACGTATTGCTCCTTTAGTGGACCAATGAGAATGTATTGTTTGCCTAGTTCCGACTTACTAACATGAGCCTTTGTTTTGATCACGGTGAAGATGCCTCCAACTGCGATCATTCAGGTTTTCGGGGTGGTTAACTTGGTTGATTGTGCAATGTTGGTTCCAAGCCCCATTTAGAGGGAGGCGAGTGAGGTAAACTTACCCTTGTTTGCCACCTCCCACGCAACCTCGAACACCCACAGGTTTGGGTCGCTCTGGTGGCCGCCCAAAACCTCGGCCAGCTGCTCGGCTAAGCTCTCAAAGCGATAGAAGCGCCGCGACATGCTTCTCGTCAAGCCTCTCGGTTGTTCTGACATGCTTCTCAGCTCTCGCAGCAACCTGTCCGTTTCAAGCCAGAGATCGCCCGCCGAAGCTGACTCAATAAAACTGCTCAAAATTGGTAGCAGGTAAATGGCCCTCGAAGCTTTGACCTCTAATAATAATCTGGTTGTTTGTTGACGAGACTGAAACTAAAGCTACAAAGGCGTCCTGGCAGGGCCGACGTTTGACACACTGAACCGCCTGGCTTCGCGCTATCCGTTCGGCTCTGCTCTGCTCCGCTCGCCTGGCGCAATAGCGGAGCGCAATTGGCAAAAGATCTAGGCAAGTTTTCCATCCAGATCTTTTATCAGCTTGATCGCAGCTTGCGCGTCACCTAGAGCGATCGCGCGATTTGCCCGAGTTTTGGCGCTCCGTTTAGGTGTTACGTTTGAGAATTCGCGCTAAACAGGCCAAAGGGAGGGGAGCAGCAACAAGTGCATCCACTCGAAGACGGCGCAACAGGATCTCCTAGTGTCAGCTAGCGCTCGCTCTCGGTAGCAGAAAGGAGATACTCTGCGTAAATGAAATGCGCCGCCTCCTTGTCCCACTTTGGCCGGCTGAACGAACGCGGATCCGTCGTCTGCACGGGACACGTCAGATAGCCGACACTTGTCTCTCGCTCTCCCCGGCGCCACCCAACCTCCTGGCGACGAGCACACCTAGGCGAGCGCTGCCCTTGGCTCGTGTGTTCAGACAAAGCCAGGGGCAAATCTGACAAGGGCTGGCCGATTGGAGGCGAGATGTCGCCAGCTAGAGCGGAGCTGTCCACTTTTGCCGCCGGCCAAACTGGCGCCCCACCTGCCAGTATCGATTAGCGGCCGATCGATGGCTGCAGCTGGCCGCGATCGATCTGCTCGCTCGCAGGCAACTTTGCCAAGGGCAGCTTGGCGCCACGAGCAAGCCTCGAGCGCTTTCGGCCCGAATGGAATGCAAACAAGCGGACGAGTTTCTTGTTGTTGTTGTTGTTGTTATTGCCAAGCTAAGCAGCCGGCTAATTGATGTTCCTTTGTTGGCCGCTCGTTGTTGGCTATTAATAAGCTGGCCGAGCGCAACAATTAGTTGGCTCCAAAGTGGCCGCTCGCCAACAGTCGGCCGAGCCCAGAGAAAGTGCGACGGTCCAGTTGGATGGCGGCGATTGATCGGCGCCTGTCGCCGAGAGTGGCCGGCGCCGTTTGTCTTGCCGCCCGCCCGTCTCGCCCTGCCAACCTGTTTGTCCAATCCAGTCCTGTCCAGTCCTGCGCAGTGGTCGGCCGAGCGGCCAGCCTCCAGCCGCCAGCTCGGAAGCGGAGAGGCTAGCAAGCTGGCCGAGTTGGCCTGGCGAGCGAGAGACAGTTTGGGAGATGATAGCTGCGAGGCTGTTGGCTTTGTTGTAGGCTCCCTTCTTGGGCTAAGCCTGTGGCGGCCAGCGCAGTCCATTGGGCAGCATCGGGCAAACTTGAGAGGCGGCGGCCGGCACAAGTTGCGGCTCTTGGCCGGGCCAGCATCAGCAACATTAGCGACCAGATCAATCCAAGTTCATCGGTTGCAGTTTGTTTACCCGTTTAGCTGGCCCACTCGGCTTGCGTGGCGCGAGCAAGGCCAGCGCGCGAGGCCGACGAGCGAGCAGGGCAACACAATGCCAAGCAAAAGATTGAAAACTTTTCTTTTCGCCTCTAAGCCGACCCAATTGGATAAATAAATCCCCATTGTCCGCCCTCTCAGCTGGGGCGCATTAACTCCCCCCGAACTGGCTCGCCGGTTCCGGTTTGTCGCTCGACCCGCCGATTGGGCGCGACGAGGAGAGGCGAGGCGCGGAAAGGTTTGACGAGTTGGCCTCCTCGAGCGCGTGGGCGTTTGCGCGGCCGGCCGAGCCGCGTTGGGCGCCCCCGATTTGCATAAAAGTGGGCTCGCGGGCCCTAATTGTTCTCGGCCCGCGAGCGTCGCCCTGTGAGAGAGCTGGAGCCGGACGGCGCTCGCTTCCTCCTTCCGGCGGCCGGACGCAGTTTGGCCGGCGCAGACAAACGGCGCCGAGAGTTGGAGGAGGAGGAGGAAGGAGCCGCCGCTTCCGCTAAGCAAGGCGAGCCACTTTGTCTTCACTGCCTCCCCCCCCCAAGGGCCGCCTCATGCGACTGGCTCCCTTTCATTGTCAGCCGCCGCCACTTTCCTATGGCCGCACTCGGCCACCGGAAGAGCAGCGGCAGCGGCAACAGGCGGCGACGGCGCCGCCGAGCGACTTGAAAGAGTCGCCCGCAACTCATGTTTGGCGAGCGAGCTGGAGGAGCAGATTGCCTTGGGCTGGTTGGTTGGCGCCGGCAACGGGCGGCTCGAGCACGCAAGCGGCTCTCAAAGCTGCAATAATTATCCTCACCTCTCGGGCCGGCGACTCCGCAGGCTGGCCGGCTTAGCCACTCTGGGCGAGCTTTGCCGCCTCAAGTCGGCCGCCGCCGCCGCCGCTGATGCTGATGCTGATGCTGACCCATTGATAAGCAGCCAGGTCGGCCATTCATTACACGCATAAGCAGGCGCGCGCTCGCAATAATGACTCCGATGGAGCTGATAACAATTTGTATCACTCTCCTCGTCCGCTCGCTGCCTCGCTTACGCAACTGCGAGCCAATTTCTCGCTTCCTCTTCCTTCCGCCAGCCGAATCGGCCGATCTGGCGGCGGCGGCGGCGGCGGCGGCGTCGGGCGAAAATCAATTTGGCTGCTCGTTTGCGCCCATTGTGTTTGGACTGCGAGTTGCGAGCTGCGAGCTGCGAGCTGCGAGCGGCCGCCGCAAGTCGGCCCAATGGGCTCGCTCGTGCGCTACCGGCCGAGCGGAGCGCAAAGCCGCGCCCGCCTCACCTGCCGTTTGGTCGTAAAGTGAAAGCGGCGCTTCCAACTGCCCGCCCCGCGCACTTCAAGGGGCGGCCGAGCGGGAGGCAGGAAGTGGAGGAGGAGGATGCGAAAGTGGGCCGAGGGGGAGCCGGAGCGGACGGAGGGCGACGAGCGCCGCAGGGAGAGAGAGAGAGAGAGAGAGAGATAAGAGAGGCAGCCCTTGGGGCGAGCGCGGTTTAAGTTAGAGTGGAGTGTTTATTTGGTTTGCTAGGCTGCTCGCCTGGCCGGCCGGGGCAGCGACGCGCTGCTCAGGCGGCCGCCGCTGCAGCCGCGAGCGAGTTTGAGCTCCTGCCGCCCTCCTTCCGAGCTTTGCGCGCCCTCTCAGACTTGTCGGCTTGCGAGGAGCTCTCGCCGCCAGTTGGCAACGACTTGTAAAGGTTGTCGTTCAGCTGGTAGAAGATGGGCGCCCGCGAACAGTTCACCTCATACCACCATTGGCAGGAAAACTTCTCCTGGTTGAAGATGGTCCCATTCGGGCAGAGGATGGAGCTTTGCGCGCCGCCCTGGCACAGGTGCACAACTTGGCAGGCTGTCTCTGTGTCGGCGTAGTAGCCGTTGAGTGGCTGCTTTGAGCAGGAGAAGGAGGTTGGCGGCACCGAGCTCAGCACTGGATACTCGAGGCCTGCGCGGCCAGGGATGCCGTCGTTGTCCGAGTCCGGCGGCAGCGAGGCGAGCCCAATGTGCGCGCTCCGGCTACTCCAGACGGAGCTGTTGTGGTGGCTATGCGGTTGCGGTTGCGGTTGCGCTTGTGCTTGGGGTGCCGGCGGTTTGTTCTCCTTGCTTGCCCTGCTCGCCGGCGAGCGCTGACTCTCGCGCGACTGGCCGAGCTCGCGCGCGGGCCGCCTTGGCACGTCGTCGTCAAAGAGGGGCTCGGCGAGCAGCGCGGGCAGCTCGCTCGTTGGCCCGCCGCCAAGCCGCTCGCTGTTGGCCAAGTTGAGCAGCGGCGACAGGCTGCTCGAGGTGTCCGCCGCCAGGAGGCTGGAGGCGGTCGAGGGGGCCAGCTCGGCGCGCCTGGTGCTTGCGGGCTCGGCCGGCGAGCCTGTGGTCGAGGCCTCGCTGTTTGCGGTTGCTGGAGAGGAGCTGCTGCTGCCACTGGCCGCGCTCGTCGAGTTCAGCTGCAGGCTGCCGAGCATGGCGGCCAGGTCGCTGGCCAGCGAGGAGTCGTTGCTGTCCCTGTAGAGGCCGTACTGGCCCGGCCCAGAGTAGAGCGGGATCTTCTGCCTTATGAGCCGCTCGTCGCCAATGGTGCGCTGCTTCTTCACTACGCGAGTCCGCTGCGGCCGCGTCCGCACCGCCTCTGGCCCGCTCGATCTGCTTGTCGAGCCTGCTTGCGGCGGCACCGACGTGGTGCTAGTGGTTGTGCTGGTGGTGGTGGTGCTGCTGCTGCTGCTTGCGCTCGTGCTCGTGCTCGTGCTTAGGCCCACGAGCTGGGGTGCTGCGGACGAGGCCGACTCCGTCCACTGTGTTCGAGATCTGATCGGGACTCCCCAACTGGAGCCAGCCGGACTGGCCCGCTCCTCCTGCTCCAGGCGCTCGCTCCTCGCGCGCTGGCGACTAAGTGGCTGCTGCTCTCGCTGCTGTCCGGCCACCTGTTTGCGGCGCCTCACCTGCTCAGACTCCTCCTCCTCCTCCTCCTCCTTCCGCTTCAGCTCCAACAACTTTCGAAGCTCCTCCTGCTGGCGCAAGTGGCTCGCCTGTTTCGCCTCCTCGGCCTCCCTTTCGCGCGCCCGCCGCTCGGTCGCATGCAACTCGGCAACCCGGCGCCTCTCTGCCAGCTCTGCCATCTCTCGCTCGCGCTCCTGTTTCCGCTTAGCCGCCTCCTGCTCGGCCAGCTGCCGTTGGCGCGCCCTCTCCTCGGCTTCCGCTTCCGCCTTGGCCGCCGCCTCAGCTCGCTCGCGCCTCTCGAGTTCGCGCGCCTCCAGGAGCTCGCGAAACCTGCGCTCCTCGAGCCGCTTCCGTTCCTCCTCGTCGCGTCTCCGGCGCAACTCGCGCTCCTCCTGCTCGGCCCTCGCTCGCTTGCTAGACTCCTGCTCCCTCAGCGCCTTCTTCCGCGCCTCCCGCTCAAGCTCGGCCTCCTTCTTCCGTTTCCGCTTCAACTCGCCCTCCTGCTGCTTGTGCTTCTGCTCGAGCAATCTGTTGAGCTCCTGCTGCTGCCTCAGCAGCTCCATGTGCTTCTCGTGCTGGTCGCGCTGCTGCAGCAGGAAGGACTCGTAGATTCGGGGCGAGACTTTTGGAATTTCGCCCAACGAGTTTGCTGGCTGGTTGTGTCCGTTTTGCTCCTCCCTCGCCGGCTGCTGCTGCTGCTGCTGAGGCGTCGCTTGCTGCTGCTGCTGCTGCAAGTTATGCAAGTTTTGGTGCTGGATTTGGTTGGTCGTCAGCGAGTGTTGGTGCTGCGAGCGCTGCTGGTGCGCGCTAGCCAACTGCTGCTGCACCGCGAGCACCGCGTTCTGCTGCTCGTGCTGCTGCTGTTGCTGCTGCTGGCGGTACGAAATGAGCGACTCCTCGGCCGACTTGTGCGGGTGGCCGCCGGTCGTCGCTTGCATGCTCACCGGGCTAACTGGAACAAAGTTTTCGGGCACGTTTGCGGGCGGCCTGAGCTGCGCCGTGTCGGGCAGCTCGCGCGCCACCTGGCCCAGTTGCGGGCCCCCAAACTGACTTGTCGCCGGCGTGCTCGAGTGCAGGTAAGCCGGCGCCCGTGGAGCCTGCTGCTGCTGTTGCACGGGCGGCGGGTAGGCCGGCGAGCCGAAGTCGAGTTGCGGCGCCGCCTGGCGAGCGCTCGTGGGGCCCATCGGGCGGCTAGCGCGCGTTGAGCTCTCGACTGGATTCGGGTAGTAGGAGGTGGGCGTGGAGAGGAAAGAGGACTGGGCCAGGCTCGCCTTGGACGGGCGGCCCACGGAGAGCAGGTTCTCCACCAGGCTGGCCGGCGTCTGCGTCTGCAAGTTGGTCTGCTGCTGCTGCTGCTGTTGCTGCTGGCTCTGCTGGTCCTGCTGGTCCTGCTTGATGGCCACCAGGTAGCTGCCGTCGGGCGAGTTGAGTGGGTTCGCCGTGAGCCAGTATGAGGCTTGCGGGGGTTGCTGCTGGTGGCTGTGGACGGGCACTTGGTGGTGCTGGTGCAGCTGGAGCTGACTGTCGGCCGGCTGGCCAGTGGTGAAAGAGTTCAGGGCTGCGCTTGCAATGGAGGGCACCTGTTGGCCGGCCAAATGCTGCTGCTGCTGCTGCTGGGGCGCCTGCTGGTGCGACCTCTGCTGCTGCTGGGTCCAGTGCTCGTGCAGGCTGCGCGCCTCAGCCTGCTGGTCAACCGCCTTGTCCGCCGCCTGCTGGCCACCCGACTGGACGGAGCTGAGCGGCGATGGCGACGAGCCGCTCGTTTGGCCCAGATTGAACAGCTCAGCAAAGGACTGCAGCGCCATGGTGGTCTGCTTAAGCAACGATTGGGGCTCGCTGGCCGGCGGCGACTGGCGCGAGCTCTCAGTCGGCGCGCTAGGCTCGTATTGCGCCTGACTCTCGGCCGCTGGTGGCGTTGCAGTTGGCTGCACCAGTTGGCTTGAGAGTTTCTGGTAAGAGTTTTGGAGTTGCGATGGGGTTACAATTTTGAAGTCGTTTGGATCGAAGAGGGAGGATTTGGGGGCTCGGCTGTCGTCCTCTTGGTTGATTTCGTAGGTGAAGAGGAATTGTGCGCGCGTTGAGGCTTGTAGGCTCAGCAGGAGGAGTGCGAGCGGGCAAAGCAAGCACTTGCTTGCTGAAACCTTCATCTTGATGGCTCTAGTTCAGCTTGTCTAGACACTCGACTATCACCCGAATTGTAACACCTTCGGCGCCTCTGCGGCCGCTCGACAATCTCTGCAACAGATGGGCCCCAACTATCTCGGCCGGCGCTCAGCTCGACTATCACTGGTTGCCAAAACTCCGCTTCCGCTGTCTCAAGTGTCGATCATTTGGCTTCCATCGCTCGCCAAGTGTTGCCGGCTGAATGAATGCCACTCTTGCTCGCTCGCTCTTCTCGTTTGATGTCTATCTGCCACCGTTTGTGTGCTTCCAGGTGAAACAATTCCGGCTAGCCAGTTGTTGGTCGCAAATTTGAATGCGCTCGCGAGCGGAGAAAGGTAGAGTTGCGCAGAGAGAGATAGTTGGCTTTCAAATATGATTCCAATCCAGCATCAATCAATCAATGGGCGCGAACGCTTCCACTTCTCTCCCTAAAGTTGTTTGTTATCTCCTCTCTCGTTGGATTTGTCTTCAACTGGCGCTACCTGCCCATTGGCGGCGGCGGTGGCGGCGCCGCTGCTGCCGTGCGAGTCTGCGCCGCCGGCTCAACAGGTCGCCGCCAGCTTGGACCGGCCGGCTGGCTCCCCTCCAGCTAGACCGCTTTCGCCGCCGCCTCGTCCGCTCGCTCGCTTGCCAGGCGAAGGGTTCAGCCGGGCGGCTGGCCGGCCAGCGCTAGCTCGTCTGGGCGCCGCCTCCAGCCACTCTCGCCAGCGGCCGCTTGACCGTAACGAGCGCGCGGGCCGAGCAGCCGGAGGCGGCGCGGTGCCGCCCACGCGCCCGACCGCGCCGACACGCCCACCTAGCGCTCGGCCCTCCGCCCGAACTCGGCGGCCGGGCATAAAAATGAGCCCTAATGACATTGCGTGTAATGGCCTCAAGTGCCGTTAATAGCCGGCCGACTTGAGTAGGGCGCCGCCACATAACCACCCACTTCACCAAAGGTCCATCCTCGCCGGCCGCGTCCATCTCCTCGCCGCCGCCGCCGCCGCCGCCGCCGCCTCTGTGAGCCTCTGTGTGAGCCTCTGGCGAGCCAGCTTCCGGCCACTCCAAGCGCTTCCTCTCCCGCCCGTCGGCCTGCGCGAACATTGACAATTGATTAGCGCGCACCCTGGCCTCTGCTCGGCTCGGCTCGCAAGCCCAGAGCCGGCCGAGAGGGCTAGCTCTGCGTGGGCAGCTGACGGCCGGCGGAAATTGGATTCCTCGCCCTGTGCAGGCGGCCGAGCGAGAGCGGCCAAGCGGCGCCTCGTTTGCCTGGCGCTCGGCCTACGACGCCGGCGCCCCCGAGCGGCCGCGTCCGCATCCCGCTCCTCTGGCCAAACCTTGGCCTCTCTGCACCTGTTGCCCGGCTTCCATCTGGCCAGTCAAGTTCATTGGCTTCCAAGTAAACTAGCGCGCGCTAGCACAATGCAATCGGGTGAAGCGTGAAATTTAGATCAAAGTGCGCGCGGGCGCCTGATTGATTCGGCCTCCACTCTCAGCTCTCTGCTCTCCGCTCTCCGCTCTTGCCGAGCAGCCGGCCGGTTAATTGAAGTTTAGACTCACTTAGCTTGGCCGGCGTGATTTCGGCTAGAGTTGGTGTTGGTGTTGCTGCTGCCCAGCAAGCAGGGCGAGGAATCATTGTCGGCCGGTTGCGCTGCGGTCGGCGGGCGCCCAAAGGTGGCGGCCGCGCTCGCTGCCAGCCTGCGCTGGAGCCGGCCACTTTAAGCGGCCGTGGCGAGCAAGGGCGGCCGCGTCGTGCAAGCGGCCTCGAGTGGCCGGCAAGCTGACAAAGCCGGCCCAAGCTGAAACACACTTCGCCTCCTCCTCGCGCTCGGCTCAACTGGACCAGACTGGACCTGGCCGAGCTGCACCACATTGCGCTCAAATCGCGTGTCAAGTTCACCTGCGTGCAAATTGAACTCGCGCCCATCGCTTCCTTCTCGGCCCTTCCAACTTCCGCCTGTCCGGCAGGTAGGCACCAACAGTGGACACTTCAGCGCGCGGCCGCGAGCTGCCCGCCGAATGCAAATTGCCAAAATATGGGACCAACCCCCCCCCCGTCCTGGCGCCGCACCGAGTTGGCCGGGCAAGCGAAAGCGGGCCACTTTGGCCTCAACTCGAGCCGCGCAAACTTGGCAGAGGGCGCTTCCGGCCGGCCAGCCGCGAGGTTCGTGAGTCGCCTTTCGTTCCAGCGAGCGGCCATTGTGTCGCGCGATGAGCCGGCCAGCGCCGATCCATCATCGGCCAACCTGTGCGCCGCCCAGCGCTTAATTAATCGGCCAGATTGAGCCGCCGGCCGCCGGCCGCAATCGATCAGCGACGAGGAGCTTGACTGGGAGGACACTCGCTGGAAGCAAAGTGGCGCGCATCCAGGTGACTCGGCTGGCCGCAATGAGCGCGAGTTGCTCGCACTGTGTGTCAGCGGACTCACTTTGCGCTCGAATGGGCGATCGAGGCTGCACCTTTGGGGCGAGCGCTCGATTTGGAATTGTTGCAGGGCTTTCAAGCTGGCCGGCTTGCTGGCCAGTTGCACTCCATTTGGCCGCAACCGCAAGCGGCCATTCAATTCAAGTTCAACGCGAACGAGCGTCCAGGTGGCGAGCGGCGGCCCAAAGGCAGGCAAACCTTTCCTCTTCCTCCAAGCGCTGCCATTGGATTATTGTGCCATCAATTTGGCCGGCCAACTTGGGTTAGGAAATAAATAAAAATAAGCCCCAGTTAGTCGCAAATAGAAGCCAGAGTGGAGGGGCTAAAGCGAAAGTGTCGCTCGTTTGGCTTGCACCTGGTTGCTGGCTGCTTGCTGCCGGCTGTCGAGCGGCCGGCTTGCTCGCCGATCACGACCGGGCGAGCAGAGCGGCCGGCTTAATTATAACAACCGCAAGCGCTCCCCTCGCTGGCGGCCGGGCTGGCGCAGAGCAA
>Ga0209372_1000584_pt1 | contig 13628 bp, 11 predicted proteins | sample AgamicAtPe_FD_187170 | JGI IMG/M metagenome (GOLD analysis project Ga0209372, IMG submission 187170) | Agave microbial communities from Guanajuato, Mexico - At.P.e (SPAdes) (version 2) | ecosystem: Host-associated > Plants > Phyllosphere > Phylloplane/Leaf | place: Guanajuato, Mexico | collected... | reverse complement strand
AGTTTTTGACGATCTGCAACGCCACCCGGTACTTCGACCCCAACTTCTCCAATTCCGCTATGATGCACTCGGTGACATAAGGTACCGTTTTTGCGAGCAGACAGTCCATGAGCGCCTGTTTGATGTCGAGCTTGTTTTTAATTGAAAAATTGACAAAGCTCGTATCACGGGTGATCCATGGCTCGGCGCGACGAGAGCTGAAATTATAAAAGCTGCAAGGCCTCTCCTACTGGCAGTCACCCGTTTATTGATAGTTGCCGACATGATCGACGTCCAGCGCCTGCTGAGTTCCCTCAAAGTTGTCGAGAATGACCTGGTCACTCTCAAAAACGCATTTAGTCAGCAAGAGGTGGTCGATTCACGGGATTCGTTTTGGACGAACACTGATCTGCTTCTAGGCGAAGTTGATATGCGACAGCGCGAATTGGAGGATCGGCGCTCAAGGGGAGAGTTGGTGGCCGCAAGAGCCAACTGCGACGCAGGCTGCTCTGAGCGACAACGGCTCTCGCTGTGTGCGAGCCAGCTAGCTTGCCGGATCTGGCTCGCGAGAGTTGGCCGCGGCTGCCGCTGCGGCGCAGCCTCTGCCTCTGCCGCCAGTGCTCCTGCGCCGACAACACTTGCCCGGCTGCACACAATGGCCCACCGTCTGTCCGCCTGTCTAGCTGGCTGGCTTGCTGAATGGCGCTGCCGCTTCCACTGGCGCCGGCGCCATCGCTGCCGCCGCTGCGCCAGTGTTGCGAAAAGAAGCGAGTGAGTGAACTGGCCTCGGGTCATAGACCCCAGGATTCAAGTGTCGACGACCGCGCCAAGATAGACTCTCTCATCCAATCCGACTCAATCCGCTCGACCAAACCGAGCCCGGCTAAGCTCTGCGTCGTCGTCGTCGCCGTCGTCTGTGCTGCTGTTGTTGTTGTTGTTGCTGTTGTTACTGCCGCTTCACTGCAATGCTGAAGCCAGATCCACGGCGCAACACTCGGCCAGCCATGGTTGCCTACGTCTGGAACTCTGCCGGCTCATTGCGACCGATTTCGGCCGACTAGCGACCAGAGAAAGAGAGAGAAGAGTGAAACGCAACGTAAGTCGTCTCTTCCTAGCGAGCGGGCCGGCAGGCGAGCAAAACCGAGAGCGAGCGAGCGAGCGAGAGAGATGGATAGATAGGAGGGAAGACGGGCCAGCTGAGGCGCCGCCGTGCAGCAGGGCAGCAAGTTTTATTCGCTTAGACAGGCAGATTGGAGCAGAGCAGATTGGGCCAGAGCTGAGGAAAGGAGAGGAGAAGAGAGAGAGAGGAGCAGTGCTGGGCAGACAACTGTTGATGTCGTCTCTAGTGGCTCGCGAAGCAAACTTCTAAGCCCACTAGCTGCGCTCGTCACTGTTGCTCTTGGCTCCGTCGCTAGTGAATCCTGGCGCGATGATATATATTTTTCCAATGGGAGCGCCGAGGTGAGAGATGGATCTGCGTTCGTCTGCCCGGCGATGGTTTGATGAGTTGTCGCATTGAAAGTGAAACGAGAGTTGAAGAGGTGAGAGACGAGAGAGTAGAGCTTTGTGGCTGCAGCGGCGCCGACAGCAACCAAGAGGAGGCGGCCAGCTTTTAGCAGAGGCGGCCAGCACGAGCGAGCGGCGAGCTGAAAAGTGTGGAAACTATTAGTGAAATCGAGAGATAATAACAAAGCTAGAGCAAAAGCACAATATTGCACCAATTGATTGAAAGTGGTTTGCGAGCGCCGGTGGTTGTGGAGGAAGTGGCGGCGGGCGGAAGGAGCAAGAGCGAGGTTGCAAGAGGAGGGAGCCAGTTGATCGGAGGCGACGAGCAGCGGCAAGATTGGGCCCGGCAAAGAGCGGGCTAATATAAGCGCAAGGAGGAATTAAAGGCAAGCCAATAGTTATGTATACTGAAACAACTGGCGGACATCACCTGAAGCTGTATCAACTGAGCTCAAGGGAATTGGACTTGAATTTCGGGGGCAAACATGTTGAGAGGAGCGCGAAGCTGGAAAAGATAGAGAAGAAGAGGAAGAGCAGAAGTCAGCTTGATCGCCAACGAACGCGTAAGTGTCCACTTCCGCCAAACAAACTAGCCAAACGAAATCGAGCTCAAGCTCTAATTTATTGTTGCTATTGTTGGCCAACTAACAGTTTTCAGGAGAATCGAGGAGAAAAAAGTGTTATCCATTTATTGCCGAGCCTGAGTGAGCTTATTGGGCCAAATATTAGTTATGTATACTGTAAACAATAGTGAACAATTGCGCGAATTATCAAGTAACGACTTGAATTTCTTGGAAAACGAAGACGAGGATCAGGTGCTCGAGGCCGAAGTTGGAAATTCAAACTCAACTGTCAGCGACCTGGACAACATTCTAGACAAGTTCGAGGCCGACACCCAAATTCTGCTCGACAACCCGAACCAGCTGCTCAACTGTAAGTACCAACAAATCCCCTCTCCCCCTCCCTACCTGGCCGGCCGATTTCCGGCAAAACTCTCTCTCTCTCTCTCTCTCTCTCTTTCGCTTTCTCGGCCTCTTTAACCAGCTTCTCGGCCTCCCCGGCTGCGCTAGCTGGGAGCCCTCGAGCTGGGTTCGACTCGAACTTAAATTAAGCCGCCATTATTGGCGCTCGCCGAGAGTTCAGCCCGCGAGCTGCGGGCTAGAACCCTCGGCTGTTTATTCAAACGAGCCGGCCGGCGGCCATTAGGGCTGGAGCCAGCTATGCTCGTCGTGATTGTTGTTGGCCAGGTTGTTGTTGCCGCCGCCGCCGCCGCTGCTGCAACGGCGAGCTGGCTTCCCAGCCAGCAGCTGCCGTGCGAGCGAGCTTGCGAGCGGGAAAAGTGAAGTCAGTGCACTCTGGCGCGACCGCTGGCGCTTCGTGAGCGGCCACTTGCGATGAAGACTCCGGCGCCGCCGCCGCCGCCGCTGCTGCCGCCACCTGGCGCGAGCTCGCCACACGCGTCTCGCTCGACCACCGCCAGCCGGCGCCAGCTGAGCCGGCGTCTCGCCGCCGCCGCCAGCGCCCCCTGGATGGCCAGCCGCTGACCCGGTCGAGCCTGGCGCCGCCTGACGGCACCCGGCTGATCCAACCGGGAAGAGGATGGAGCTGGGGGAGGGAGGGAGGAAGTTGCGCGGCTGCGGGGGAGGCAGCCGGGCTTGCGGCTTCAACTCAGCGGTCCGTTGCCAGAGGGGGCGGAACTGGCAAGACTCAGCGAGCGCAGCCTGCCCGCCTGCCCGCTTGCTGAGTCGCGACTCAGAAAGGGCGACTTAACATTGAATTAGGCCAAGTACAAGTTCATGGCCTCCTTCGTTTGGTTGCCGATGCCAATTGTTGTTCGGCAGGCAGCTAGGCAGGCAGGCAGGCAGCTGGGCGAGCGGGCGGGCGGGCAGACGAGTAAACGGCAAGCAGGCAGCCAGTTAGCTGGCTAACTGCAGCTAGCTAACCAACCACTGCAACGGCTTCCAATCGACATGCGCAAGAGCCTCAAAGGCTCGCCTACCATTTAACTGGATTGCGAGGCGACAAAGGCGAGAGCGAACGGGCTTCCAATGGATGGAGAGACACGCTCGGCATGCAAGTGAGAGCCGCCTAGTTTTGAATCAAGTTGCACAATTTTCGGCTGCCAGCCAGCCAGCCAGCCTGCCGACCAGCCAGCTAGATGGCTGTTGCGAGATCCAGTGAGCGAGCCGCGGCCGTAGCCAAATCCGAAGCCAGAGCTTGAGGGAGGCAGAGAATAGTGAGTTCTTTTTTAGTCAGTCGCTCAGGCTTCAGTCGATGTTTCGAACCAGAGACGCTCAGCGCCAGTTTTGAGCTTGTCACCAACTTTGTTGTTGCTGTTTGGTGCCGGTGGATGACGAACGCGAACAAGCGCAGGTAGCCGAGCGTCCAGAGACCACTCAAACTGAGCCTAAATGGGCCCATAGAGCTGAGAGAGAGAGAGAGAGAGAAAGAGAGCGCTAGTTTTGACCGAAAGCAGATAAGTTTGCGCCAGAATCAAGAGCCAGCCAGCCAGCCAGTTGAAGCGGGAAGCTTTGAAGAATTTGCCGTCTGAATTCAAGGTGTCGTCCAAATGTCAAAGTCTTGCAACACTTGAACTATCAAGCAGTGGCAAGTTTGCGAGCGGAAAGTCGAGCGCGCCTCTTTTGGGCCCCAATTTTCCCCAAAGCTCAATTAGAAATCCGTCGCACTTGGGCGAACAGGAAGCCGCGAGGGGCGAGACCAAGAGTCTCGTTGTTGTTGCTGTTGTTGTTGTTGTTGTTGTTCGTTTTGTTGTTTCAGGCTCAGAGTTATTTATTGTCGTTGGTGTTGATTTACAGGAGAGTTTTGAGTGCGAGCCAGTGAGGTGAAGTGGGCAGAGGGAAGAGCGAGAGAGGGCTCCTAGAATGTCAGCCATCGACCTGCGGACGAGCGTGACAAGCAGCACAGCCAAGCAACAGAGCGGCGCTAACTTCAGGGAGCCAGTGACAAGTCATAGTGATTACCAGCGCTTGGCCTCAGTGGCCAGATCGCACTCCTTCGTCCATTTGCAGCACCTGCAGCAGCACAACGGCATCGCAAGCCATCTTGGCCAGCCACACTCGAGCGGTCGACTGATCGAGAGCCAGCGGCTGTTCCTCGAGCAGCAGCAGCAGCAGCGCCATGATAACGAGTTGCGCCTGTGGCAGCTCGAGGCCGGCTCAGCGCGAGGCCTCCACGAGCTCGGCTGCGGCGCCCACCAAGCGGCGCCAGACCAAGCGGAGCTCCAGGCGCTGATGCTGGCCAGACTGAGGCAGCAGCAGCAGCACAGCCAGCAGCAGGAGGTCTTGTTGGCCAAGCAGCTGGCGAGCCAGTCTTTGTCGCACCAGCAGAGTCTGGGCGCCTTCGAGCGCCAGCAGCACCAGCTCGCGCTAAAGTCGCAGCAAGAGCAGCTCAGTATAATCCAGAGATTGAATTTACTCCACCAGCAGCAGCAGCAGCAGCAGCAGCTGGACCTTGCCGGCCAGCACCACCACCACCGGCACCTGTCCGCCTCGGACAGCTCCAGCCAGCGCATGATAATCGATGGCGACGAGTTCGAGCTCAGCCGCCGTCAAGTCGTCGACGATGACGACGACGACGACGAAAATGACAATGACAACCATGATAACGACAATGATAATGACGAAGATGTGATAATGATGCAACAAGACCTACCTGGCGCCAAGTCTGACTCTGTCCGCGAGCCGCAAAATCTCAAAAAGTCGTTCATCAAACGATACCGTAAGTTTCGGGTTCTCCTTCCGCTCGTCCACTTGGTCTTGCCGTCTACTTTCTGCTCCACTCTCCTCTTCTCTCCGCACATTTGTCCCCAAGAAGCGCCCATCCTCGACTTGCCCTGCCCACCGCTAACCCGATTCCATTCCAACCAAAACAATCCCGAAACGCAGTCGATGCCGACTCCTCGTCCTCACCGCCGTCCAATCAACAAGTTTCGGCCGGATCCACTGAAGCGGCCTCAAGGCAAACCGGCAGCAAGAGTCCCCCTGCTGGAGGCTCAAACTGTGCGAGCGCCTCGCCGCCCGGCTGCCAGCATCTGGAGCTCGATGGCGACAACGAGGGCCGGCGGCTGGCGCAGGTTGGCGCCCAAGCGCAGGCGACCAAGAAGCGGCTCGGCAAGGAGGGCTCGGCGAGCGTGTGTTTAGAGGCGAGCCAGATTGGGGCCAACCAGTCTGGGGCCCAGCAGCAGCAGCAGCAGCAGCCGCCGTGCAGCATCTCGCCAAGCTCGAGCACCTCGTCCGCAATCTCATCAACCTGCTGCTCCTCCGCCTCCTCGACCTCCTCCTGCGCCAGCTCCTCCGCCAGCTCGGCCGCATCCGCCTCCTCGTCGTCCTCCTCTGTGGCGGCGGCGGCTGCGGCCTCTTCGGGCTCGTCGGCCTCCTCGTCGTCCTCGTCGCCGCCGGCCTCGGCCCACTCGTCGGCCCGAAACTCGGTGACGCCGCCGGGGAGCCGCAGCGGCCGGAGGTGCCAGGCCAACGGACAGGCGGGCTCGCCCTTGCCGCCCTCGCCAGCCGACTCGGGCGTCAGCGACGTGGACTCGCACTACAGCTCGAACGACGAGCACAACAACATCAAGCAGCAAACCGCTGACAAGCTGAACGCGAGACTCAATGGCGGCCTCCAGGCGCAGCAGCAGCAACAACAAACGCGCTCGGCCCCAACCAGCCAGGCCTTCAGTCGGGCGCCCGGAAACCAGCAGGCCCATCAGGCTGCAAACTCAGCGGCCGAGAGCCAGCTCGCAGAGGCGCCCGCAACTGGCGCCAACGGGCCCCCGAGTGGCGGCGCTCGTTTGCGCGCGCCCACAGACTTGGGCGCCGAGCAGTCGCGGCCCGCCGAGCCCGGCGCCGGCCAAAAGGAGAAGCTCGCCCAGGTGAGCTGCCAACGATCGCGCTCGCCCGACATGGAGGCCCTGTCAAGCTCAAGCTCAAGCTCAAACTCTAACTCTAACTCGAACGCAAACTCAAACGGACTGTCCACGAACGAGGCCCGGCGCCTGTTCAGCTCGTCAGTGTCATGTAAGTAAAGCCAACAGAGAAGGAGAGTTGCTGGCGAGAGCGCTTTCCATAAACTGTACCTGCGCGCAATGAGGAAAAGAGGAATCTGGAACGAGAGTTGACCCAGATGAATCGCTGGTCTTCGTCCGCAAGTCAAAGCTTAAATAAGAAGCGCCGATTGTGTTTTAGTCTGAGTGTGCAAAACAAATGGGCTCGCTCGTCGCGGCTTCATTGCTTCGAAAGGAGGCCAGCGGTTTGGCTTGCGCTCTCGCTAGCTAGCCCAAACACTCGCATCCTGGCCACTTGTCTCGCCTGCCCATCTAAGCGGCGACCTCGAAATTTACCGCCGAGCGAGAGAAAAGGAGACGCGGCGAGGGGAGTTGAATGTGGGTCAGCCAGCTGCCAGCGGCCAGTCAGCCTGGATGGAGTCTCCCATTTCGCTCCTCTCACTCTCAAGTTCACGATCACTTCCAAGAGCGAGAGAGCCGCCCGCTTGCTTGCTTGCCCGCCCGCCGTTGCAACGAAGCGAAGAAGTGTGTCAATCGAAAAGTGGAATCGCCACCATTGGCTTCCTCTTTTTGCTTCGCCACTCGCAGTTATTGTTGGCCGCTCGGAGCTACCCGCCGGCTGGCCATTATGGCGCCACCGCGGCAAGCCGGCCCATCTGGGCGAGAAAGTTCCAATTCTCTTTTCCTCCTTCTTGTTCCTCCTCCTCGGCTGCCGCTAGCCAGGCGCGATGAGAACCGGTTTTGGCTCCTCGGAGCGACTTTCAAGGCAGCTCGGCTTAAATTTAGAAGCGAGCGACAGGTCCAGTTGGCCGCTCGCACAATTGAAGCTGGCCCGCAAGCTGAAGCAGCCGCAAGCTGGCCAGTGCGGCCGCCTGTCCCACATTCAGCCGGCTGACTCAGCGGGCGCAGAGGCGCGCCGCCTCTAAGCTCAGCTCGCTCGGCTTGCTGGATCACGCAATCCGAGGCAAGCGGCGCCGCGGCCCACAAACAACAGGTGGATGCTAATGGCGGCCGAGCTGCCGCGAATGGGAACACATTTTTCACTGACCTCAATTGGCCAGCGGACGGGTGGATGATGTGGGCGGCGCTCGCTGCGGCCCGCGGCCACAACAATGCATCCTCGCCCGTCTAACCCACTTCGCGAGAGCGGCCGCAAAAGGCTGGCCCATGGAGCTGAGCCGGGCTGGGCTGGGCTGGGCTGAATGGAGCCAGCCGAGCCAGGCGGAAGAGGCGGCCAGCTTCGCTTTGCTCGGCAGCGTCGCCACCTGGCGGCATCCCGGCCGGCGGCCAGAGGGAAGTGGCGTACTGGCCAAGTGGCCGGCCGGGCGGGCGAGCGGCGCGGCGCGGCGCGGCGCGGCCTTCAACTCGAATTAGCTCCACCAGGGCCTGTTTATGGCCGATGGAAATGGAATCAGAATTAATTTAGAAACTTTCCCCAGGTGCTCGCCTAACACAGGCCACACTTGGAGCGCGCGTGACAAAAGCGAGCCAGTCTCGGCTGAACCCGTCGGCCGGTTGGGCCGCATTGAGCGGGTTGAGGGTTGTCGGCCAGGTAAGGCCAGCCAGCCAGCGAGAGCGGCTTGCGGCGCCGGCCACTCGTTTGGCCAGCCGGCGGCTGGCGGCTGGCGGCTGGTTCATTGGAGTTCAACGCGATTTTGTTAGCGCGCGCTCGCTCGCTCGTCCCCCTCGGCGTTCGAGCCAGAGCCGGAGCCGCAGTTAGACGGGCGAGCGGAGGGGCCTTTGTCTTTGCCCCCTCGTCCGGCCGCCAGCACACAATCGGGCGCGAGGAAACAGGCGGCTGCCATTCACCTGCCCGCCCTGTGTCATGTTTTTCAGCTCAAAACTCAGCCGCTCGCAGTTCACTCTCGCCACTTAACCGGCTGGTTCAAGTTTAGCTTAGCCCAGCGCGGCCAGCCTGTGTTGCGGCTGGCTGGCTGGCTGGCTGGCTGGCGGCTGGTGGGTCGCCTTCGCTCTCGCGCTCACTCTAGCCGTGGGGAGCGCAAGCGGGCGAACTGCGCACGCTAGCGGCCGGATTGTGTCTGAGCCAAACAGGGCGAGAGTCAGGTGAACTCGCTCGCTCTGTCTGGCCGACCGGCTGGCTGGCTGGCCCACAGCGAGCGACAACAGGTGAGCCGAGCTGACGCGAGCGCGAGCTGTACAATGAACTTGGCTGCTAAGGCGAAAGTTTACGGTCAGTTTAGGTCAATGGACAGCTCTGACCCAAAATAAATGCTCGTGCAAGTGAATGGAAAATTTACATGGAAACAAAGCGACCAAATGGGCTAGGCGCGCTCGTTCTCTCCCCGCCTGCCTTTGCCATTCCCCTCGCCCGCTAACCGCTAAGCTCTGGGCTCCGCCGGCCGGCCGGCTGGTTCCCTGCGGCCGGCCAGCGAGACTGGCGCTCGGTTCGCCGGACGGAAACGGGCGCTCGCTCGCTCGGCGGCGCGGCAAGCCCGTTTATTGCCTTTTGCGGCTGGGAGGCGCCGCTGACGTCCGAGCCGAGAGGGGCGACTGCAGCAGCGCCGAGACGCGACCCTCTCTCCAGGCGCCGCCGGCCTGCCGACGTGTTTACCGGCCGAGAGCGGCGGCGGCGGCGGCGGCGGCGGCGCCAATGGCGACGTCGTGGCCGAGAGCAGTGCCAAGCAAAACAAGCGCAAGCGGCGAGCGCGCGGCGCAAAATTGGAGGTCGAAAGTACAGTTAGCTGCAGAAAGCGCGGCCGAGTTCATGAACCCTTGCGCGCGTTGCCATTGAAACGACCTTGAGCTTTTTGAGTCGGCGCGCAGCGAGTGCGTCTTGAGCGCGAGCTTGCTAGCCGCTCGGCCCGCTAGGCTTGGCGGCGCTCGCTATGCGCTGGCCCGCGCACTCTAGCACACTAACACACTCGACTGCGCGCCGCCGACTTGAGTCCTGGTGAGTCTGGCGGCTCAAGCGGCCAACTTGGCACCGTTGCTTCCTCCTTTGGCTCCAACTCTAGCCCAAACTTCAGAGCAGGCGCCTGCCCTTCCCATTGGATCCTCCGCCGGCGCCCCCCTGAGCGCTCGGGCAGCGCGCCTGTTTTCGTCTGAGCGAGCGAGCGCGCTGATAAGGCGACACAAACAACAACAATGCCGCCCGGATCGATATCAGGCGACTTACGCAACTTGCACTGGCTGCGGATCAGCGGGCGCTCGTTGATCCGATCGGCAACTGTTGCGGCCCGCAAACCAGCTCTCGGCTCCCCAAAAGAGTTACAAGGAAATTGAGGCAACTTTGTGACGACAGGCGCGACCAGCAAGCCAGTTGGCGAGCTTATATAACCGGCAGGCATAACGAGCTCAGGCGGCCAGGCAGCCGGCAGGGCCGCGCTCGCTAAAGCTGCCTTCGTTCAACTGTTGGCGCGCAATCCTTTTGCTCGTCGGCTCCAATGACTCAATTAGAGCTCAGGCTCAAGGCCGTTTCCATGGCAGCGCGCGCGCGGGGTCATGAACTCGGCCCTCCCTTTCCAACTAACTGTACTTTTGCCCTTCAAACCATGTGGCTCGCCTCCGTTGCCTGAGTGGCAGTGTCGCAGTCGCCTCCTCTGGTGCGCCAGCCAGCCAGCAGCTCGGATGCGTCCCACTGGATTGCGCACTTCCGCTGATTCGCGTGGGCTCACGCGGCCCTTTGGCCCGGCCCCCAGTGCGGCGCCCAGAGCGAGTTTACGCGCGCGCGCGCTGCCCGCTTCCTGTTCGCCTCGGCCGCCTGGTTGCGGCGCCGCGAGCGAGCACCCCAAAGTCCGCACCCCTGGCGCCCTCTCTCGAGGCTCACACCTCCTCGGCTTCCCCCACTAACGGCTCCCTCCAACACCCATCCCCCTACAGACAACCTACTAAACGCCACCGCAAACCAACGGGACGCAACCAACACTCTTGCCGCCCGCGCAAGACCATCCAACGAATCTAGCCTCAGCCCCATCCTGTCCCTGGGCCAAGCTTGCAGGCAACCGCTGGCCACCCATCAGGCTGGCGCTCAAGGTGCGAGCCAACAGCAGCAGCAGCACCAGAGGTTCCGCTCCTCGCCAAGCTCGCCCTGCTCAACCTCCTCAGCCTTGGCCATCACCTCCTCCTCCTCGCCAGTCTCCACCTGCCCGCTGGCCGAGCTTGGCGCTGCTGCAAGCGCAACCGCCGCCCAGGTGAGCACGACCACGTCGAGCTTTGCCACGGGCACAACTCACACTAGACTGATGAACTCGGGCCACCAGAGGCAAACACTCTGCCAGAGTCCGCATGTTGGCGCCTCCATCGACCTCAGTCTTCCGCTCGACTCGCAGCACCCGACCAAGAGTGGCGAGTCAGCTTACGGCGTCGCTCTAATGCAGCAGCAGCAGCAGCAGCAACAACAACAACAGCAACACCAGCTGTTGATGGAGCAGCAGCGTCTCATAAGCGAAATCCAGGCCAACCAGCAGCAGCAGCAGCAATGCTTCGTCAGCAATCATCAGACGGCAAACCTACATCACCTGCGCGCGAGCTTCAGCCAGGCCGCCAGCGAGCAGCAGCTCCTATTCCAATCGGCCGGCTTGCTGAACGCAATGAATGGCTCCGGCGGCCAAGCAACGCGTCCGGCCGACTCCTGCGAGCTCGTGCAAGATCTCTCCTTCCATGGCGGAAGCCAGCAGCAGCAGCAGCAAGCAGAGGACGACAGGCTCTCCGATGTCAGCGACTCCAGCCAGAACGCGAGCAGCCTGTTCGGCGGAAAGCGGAAGAAGGGGAGAAAGGTGAGAGGCTTGGAGGGCCAAGTGTTGGCCGGCTCAGCCTACAGCCACCAGGGCGAGAGCGGCCACGCGCCTGGCCCCAACTCGCTCCAGTCTAGTCAGCTGGTGAGCAGGCCAACCGGAATGGGAATGCACCAGCAGCACCTAAACCACCTCGGCCACAACCACAGCCACCACCACCTTAACGCCCACAACCAGTTTGAGGCAAGCTCGCAGCTGCTTGCGCACCAAAGTCTCAATCTGAGCGCAACCTCAAACTTGAACGGGCTGCCCATCAGCGGCCAGCAGCATGCCTATGATAGCGCGCACTCGATGGGCCACCTTAACCAGTTGCACATCGGCGACACCAATCTGATGCTGGAGACTAGCGGCTTGATGCAGCAACCTCAGCAGCAGCAACAACAACAGCAGCAGCAGCAACAACAACAACAGCCGCAGCATCAGCAGCAGCAACTCAATCTAGCCGCTTACAGGGCTCAGAAGCATCCGACCCAAATGGGCGGCGGGAGCCCAATAAATGGGTCAAGCCAGCTGAATGCGCTCAACAATCTTGGCCTTGCAAATGGTGGAAAGCGAAAAAATCGCGAGGGTACCACCACTTACCTGTGGGAGTTTTTGTTGAAGTTGCTCAAAGATAAGGAGTTTTGTCCGCGCTACATCAAGTGGACTAATAGGGAAAGAGGTAAGCCCATTGTTTGTCAAATTCACTTCTCCGGGTCCACTTTAACCATAAGCTAACCGCTCAAAATGCGCACGTTCAAACTCCTTGAATGACCCAATGGCAATCCCTCGAACAGGCATATTCAAATTGGTCGACTCTAAGGCGGTTTCCAGACTTTGGGGGTTGCATAAGAACAAGCCAGACATGAATTATGAAACTATGGGCCGAGCGTTGAGGTAAGTTAGCGGAGCGCATCCACAGTGTAGCTATGCAGATGTAGCGGCCAGAGAAGCAGCCAACTAACTGCTCTCCACTTCAACAGGTATTATTACCAACGCGGCATTCTAGCCAAAGTGGACGGACAGAGACTGGTTTACCAGTTTGTGGACGTGCCAAAGGACGTTATGATTGATTGCCCGATGGATATGAAGATGGGCGGCCTGAATGGAGCCATCGGCCAGACTGGTGGACAAGTTGTCGGCGACCAATTGGGCGCCAAGTTTCCCCTGACGGATCACAACGAACAAATTGTGAGCCCGCGACCCATATCGCCCGTTTGTATCCACCAGCAGCAGCAACAACAACAACAACAGCAGCAGCAACAACAACAACTCCAGCACCAGCAACACTCGGGCTCTAGTCAAGCGCCGATTGTTACATCATCATTCAACCACCTCGATCACCACCAACAAAACTCAGTACTCCATGGTGGCCACCTGAGCAATGGCAACGGAAACAACAATTCCAGTCTCAATCATTCGCACCAAACCACCAACGTTGGCCAAAATCACACGCCAGGAGAGAATCATGAAGACGATCGTCTTGGGCCAACAAATGGTGGCAGCAGCATCAAGCTGGAGCCGCTTGATTCTTTACATTCATCATCACTGCAAAACAACCCGGAAAATCATCCGAATTTAAACCCCATGAGCAATAACGGAAACCATAATCAAAATTTCAGTGGACTTGCGAGCGCCAATCCCTCAATCTCCATAGGCCAGGAGCATCTTGTGGGAAACAATGGCGTTGGCAACAACAGTAACACTAACGCCGGTAGTGATGTCAATAATAACAACAACTCAGCATATAATCATAATCATCACCTGCAGCACCATCTCCACCAGGTCCATCACTTTGCAAACGTGTAACGCAATTTTCAGGTTAACATGGATTTGGTGCTACAGATGGTGGAGAGAGCTCTTTAAAGAAAAATTGTTGAACGAAATTCCTTGTTGTTGTTAATGTTAAATAAAAGGAAGGAACTTGAATCTCATCGTTATCATTCATGTTGTATTATATCTGTTCTTGCTTTCTCAGACTGGGGTTCGATTCTTAGAATCTCGCAAGTTAGAGAGGGCGTCTAGTCAACGAGCTGAAAGTTCTCGGCACGAATCCCGATCGCGAATTGGTCCGGTGGCAGCAGCTAGAATTGATGTTCAGCACTAGTCAGCCCGACCACCACGATCAGTTGTTGTCATCGACAGCAAGTAACTTAACTTGACGATTGACACACGAAACAAACCTCATTCTTACAACTCAATTACCGTTCATCGCACTCCTAGAATATTGCAACCAGGACTCAGCAAGCAATCAAGTCATAGAATTAGTATTCGACCACCGCTTTGATTGGTTCCGTCTCGATCCACAAAACACATCGGCTCGTTTGCAAAAGTTTGCTAATATGAAACCAAAAACAGACACAATCGTCCTCAGCCGAACCTGACCTGATCCT
>Ga0209372_1000580_pt1 | contig 13735 bp, 2 predicted proteins | sample AgamicAtPe_FD_187170 | JGI IMG/M metagenome (GOLD analysis project Ga0209372, IMG submission 187170) | Agave microbial communities from Guanajuato, Mexico - At.P.e (SPAdes) (version 2) | ecosystem: Host-associated > Plants > Phyllosphere > Phylloplane/Leaf | place: Guanajuato, Mexico | collected... | reverse complement strand
AAACGGTCCGGAAACTCCAGGTCAGGCTCAGCTTAATGGAGAGCAACTTCAACGAGCAGTCACCAATTCAATTCAACAGCCTGTTGATGGTGCAACACAAGTCGCTCAACAGGCCGCAAATCCGTCGGCGCGATAAGATATCTCCAGGTTTCAGTCTATATTCAGACGGACCGATCCTTTGTCGAAACTATGCTTGCTATAGATTGCGAATAGAAAATAAAGCTATAGACTCGTGGGAGTCAGGATCGTAGTACATCACTCTTAGGGACAGGATTTATTATATTGCTTTGGAAACTTGATTATGCACAACATAGAGTGTCTTGTTTGGCTTCGTGTTGCTGGTTTCTCACATTACTCGTTTGGTACAACTGCGAGGCGAAATCTTCAAACGATAGTTTCTCTTTGTGGTTCTGGACAATAGTTTCGATAAGTCGGCTCCTCTCCTCGAGATGGGACTGATAATATGGAATTTTGAGTCTTTTAGCTCGGCTTGCGTTAATTGCTGTAGCCCTAACTAAAGAGGCTAAGCTTGTCTGATGTACAATACAATTGTCAACTAGAGGACCAAACGCAGGTACGTCCGGTTTGTTTAATATTTGTATGCGGTAATAACCGAGGAATGTTATCAAGGGGTAGATTGCGATGATAACGTCACCAAATTCTGTGGGTATTATGCCTCTCCTATAATCACGACTGTGTTCAGACCAAACGATATGGATTTCGTCATTACCCAGATGCCGCAGTTTCTTGTTTAATGCCTCGTCATCAACCGGTTCAGGTATCGGAATACGAGTGGATACATGAAACATTACCTCTGTTGTGCTGTTGCAATAATAAGGACTCGTTTCTCCCGTACTCTTATTTGACTGCAATCCACCCTTGAATCCTAGATGACTAGACAAATTAACCTCCCAGCCTAGACCTGAGACAAAGTCCTCGAAGCCTTTGCTACCGGAAGAATTGGTTAATATCGAGTTTTTGTCCTCTTGACAATTGGCCACATAAATGACAGCAATCTTGTGAGTCTCGCGACAAGTTTGAGCGTCCAAATTCTTCAATTCGCGGAGCAACCTGACGCTTTTAGCCAGCGAATCAATCTTGTTACGCTTTTCCCAAGTTAGATAACCGAGCTGCTGAATGAGTTGGCGACATGGTTCAAATGTAAATCGTTGCGAAACGGACTCTAATGGCGGAACGCTCGCGAGGTAACCTGACTTGTTGGAACATGATTTCTTGTGAAAGTTAAGCTCGACTTTGTCAAAATCGTCAGATCTTTCGCAATAGTTGAGCTCCTGAAAGCGTTGGTTGGTCAGCAGAGCGATCATTGTTTCCTCCGCCTGGGCGACTCTGTATTTAGGGTTCGAAATGCTCTGAGCTGAGTTTCGCTTCTTGTATAAATTTTGACTAGAGCTAACAGCTGACCCGTTGGCCATGAGGCTGCTCAGTTGATTTAGCAGTTCGCCAATGCAGTCACGACTCGTTGAGGATCTCGAACTGATAGAGCTACTTGAGTTACCATCTTCATTAAAATCAGAGTCGTACTTCATAGAAGACCGAGATTCATCCTGTTGAAACGTATCTGGGTCAACCACAATAGATTCCTTCTCATCGTGATCCCGCTGTTGGTTTGAGTCGATGTACAAGCAAGTTGCATCCCAAGAATATTTACCACATAAGTTTCTGACAATGAGATGAATTGGCTTCTTGCTACCAGTTGTGCCGATGAACGAAATAATTGTGGACTCGTTCACCACCAACAAACTAAGATCTGACATTTTCTTAAGATCGTTAAGCTCTTGCTCGCAAGCCAAATAGTCCGCCTCATTTACGCAACACGACAAACTTGCTGCGCCAACTTGTCTGAGAGGAAAATGGCCCAAATAGGTCACCAATTTGCAGTGGCAAACCTTGCAAGCCAATTTGATAGATAGCAAACCCTCATCCGAGGTCTTATCGCTTCGTCGACTTCGATCCTCGTTTGTAATCGTTCGATCACGCGGCCCATTATCTGAGTTTATCGCATGGCCACCAACATTCGATTCAGATCCTTTGGAAGAATTTGCAAATGTCTTGTTTCCCTTGTTACTCGATTCCTCGGCGTCAGGCTCATCGTTTATAACGTTCTCCAGCGATCTCAGAGCAATTACAATGAGGGACTCGTTAGAATAGCTCAATGCATTCTCATCCTCGTCATTGCATGATTGATCTAGTGGTTTCATTAGGTAGTTCTTTCCAACAGCAATGCACCAATCCTCTAGACAGATTAGCAAGCAATGAACTGCTTCCTTGTTAGCCGCGTCGGTGCTTAGTCGAACTATGAGTTGACTGACAATTTGAATTGTAGAAGAGACGAGTGTAGGTTTACTTTGGGCTAATGACGAGCCATGATCGGAGAATAAACGTAGAAGATCGCAGTTCATACGGAAAAGTTCCGAGTTGGTTTGGTCCTGGAGACCTATAAATAAACAATCGAATAGTCTCTCAATTCCGAGGTAGTCAAACTTATCGCATAATTCTTGATACACATGTGACGCCAAGGCGCACAATGATTGTGATCGGGTCTGACAGTCTAAGGGCCGTGTGTTACAAGCCAAGAGAGTTTCAAATATCTTATTCCTAATGTCACCGGGAGCGACGAGATTCATAGAGGTTGTTCCATCTGATTTGAGAACCATAAGTTTCTTGATTGGACGGTGCAAGGAGAGAATCGTGTTCAATATCTGGAGGGCTTGATCTCTTGGACTTGTTGCAGTTGATAACTCTCTTGGAGAGTTTGCTAGTATGGACCGCGATCGTTCGAACAAATCATGCACTAGGCATGTGCTACCAGGTAACTCCAAGGACAACAATTGCGCGGAATGTTTTATGATGGAGGAATAGATCTTCGGGTCGGGCGAATTGAGACCTCGATGAATAGCTTCATAAAAGGCGGTGTAGTATTGCTGCGGGAGCTCGATATCGTGTCTCCGGATACTCATTAAACACAATAGCTTGTAGGCTGTTAGGCGACTTTCTCTGAATTTTTCGGGTAAGTGAGTGGCTTCAAGAAGCCATCCAACATAGTAAGTGTAGGGTGGCACTAGTTTGGGTTGACTGGGTGTAGATTGATTATCTACACTGATTCCAAGATTCTCTCTCGTCTTGATAAAATCGCACAACATCACTGCGAGGCATCTCATAACAACTAGATGGTTTTCGGGATCATCTATCATGTTGATATTTCCGAATAGACCGGACATTCGGCGCCACATTATTACTGAGTTCTCGGGCGTCCACCCACGAACGCTTCCACCCAGCAGAACACATTTGTCCGGTTCAGACTTTAGATCTTGCGACCTATTGGTGGCTTTAGAGCCATCAGACTGTCTGTTTGGGATGGTATGAGACTCAATCACATGGTCAGTATCGATTATCATATTTGGATCTTTCAGACCACTGTCCATGACATCATTGTGTGAGGGCGACATTGTTCTTTCATTTGTGAAAGAATCAAAGCTTGGATCGAACAAGATGTGCTCTGATTTGATCTTTCGCGAGAGGTTTCCTACTGTCCGGTTATCCGCGGTTTTTGTATACGAGTAGTAAATTCTGTGGCGCGTTTGATCTAGAATACCATCACTATTGCTTCGAACTAGTCCTCTTGGCCTCGCTAGATGAATCAGTCCCGATGTATTTCTCTTCGACATTGTGCAATCTGAGGCCTTTGATGCATCCGATTCTTGCTTGGGCACGATAGGTTCAGTTGTAGAAAAGCCTTTAATCGTCTTAGGTCTTCGGCGCCGTTCTTGGGGCTTGTCGAGAGGCAGATCAGTTAAACTGAGCCCATAAACATGCTTAACTAAAACGCGAGTCAAGGATCCCATCGTTGTGCTCCATTCTTCTATAAGCTCGCGCCACTTAATCAGATTCATCATTACTCGGTGAAACTTATTCCACATCTGCCGCGATATATGGACGTACAAGTTCGCGCGAATCCAGGATACAATAAATGTTTGAAAAAATGCAGGCGCAATTCTACCACCTATCGTAGTCTCTTTTTTCTCAGGTGGTGTTGCTGGAAACAGACGTTCTGTGATTGAAAGCATAACGTTCAATAATTGTTCCCAAGTAGAGGTGTTCATATATATCTTCATGACCATGTACCTATAGATGTTCATGATTCGCTTGCACATTTCTACCTGCTCGTCTAACATTGCTTGATTATGGACTTGAGATATGAAAGCACTCGACGAGTTCACCACAAACACTTGAAGGAGATCGCCAAATGAAGTGTAGCCGACCCTCAAGCTTTTAGGCTGAATAACGTTTGATTGAGAAGGCCCGCCGTTGCAAATCCATTCTTTATAGACATTAACAACTCGCTTCATTGATGCTGGCTGAAGATAATTGAGGAACGCTCGACGAAACAACTCATGGATGACGGCAATGTTCTCGGGCCAGGTGCCAGTAATCCGACGGGCGATTTCCATTTCACATGATGTTGTTTCCATATTATGATATATGGTGGTCGAGTTTCCATCGCCAGCGTGCGACAACTCCTGATATTGCAGCTGGCCGGAAGAGTTCTCTCTAAAACCACCTTGGAAGTCACGCCTCTCAGCTGAGCCGCCTGGTTTGGTAAATTCGTCTTGCCCAGGTATCATGTCTTGGCGCAAAATTCTGGTCAACCATCTTATGACAATAGATTGATAAACACTCAGAGACATGGAGGAGTCGTAATCGACATTCACCGACCCAGTGTGACTGGATTGTTTCAGATCAATATGAGAGAGATTCTGCACTCCCTTCGATGGCACATGGAAAACATTCTGGTTATCATTCATATGGCTTCGGGATTGGCAGGTTTCGTTTACTTCATCAACATACTGATGGATGGAATGTACTATATGAGACTTAGGCGAATGATCGAGTGCGGTATGAGTGTCGAAGTTGGGGAAAATCTGTTGCAAATATACTTTTTTGAACATGTTAAACAAGAATGAAAAACCAAGCTCTTGATTTTTCTTTGCATCATCCTGTGACATCCAATGAGGTTTAGTTGTCTGTGTAACCATGAACTGAAGAAGATTATCAAGATAGAAGGAAGTCTCATCGCTCAGTGGCTGTTCTGCTGATGTCATAGGCACTAACGGGTCAATCGAACATAATTTGATAGGGATTTGAGGTGAGTGAGGATCTTCACTGGAATGTACGTTATGACGATACTGCTGATCGGAAACTGGTTGGCGAGTAAGATAATTGTCGGGTACGATACCAGGCACGAGAGAGGCAAACATAGTTTGTAGTTCGATGTTTTCCTCGTCGCAAAGAATCTGGTACCATAGAACGAATAATCTAACTCCCTCTTGTCTTAATCGCCATGTATTGTGACGGTGGAGTAGTTTTTGCATAACAAAAGTAATACTGTAGAATTGCCATTTCTTTTTTATCAGTTCAGGGTTGTGAACCAAAATTTTCTCGAACATGTATAATATGCAATCAAGGTCGTCTCGTCTTTGCTTCGAGTTACAGTCGAAAGTTGAAAAAGTATCGATAAAAGTATGGTAAATGAAACTAAAATGTGATCGGAACAATAATGGTAATTCGTTAAAGTCCAAATGTTCGATGAGTGTTTTGAAATGTTTCAACCTTGTCAAAGAGTCCTTCTTTACGTCAGAGGCCTTCAATAAAAGCTTCTTCTTGTCCAGTTCGGGCCCTTTCTTGAACATTTTGACACTGATCTTGACACAAGTCAAGCGACTGTTTTTGCGATAACACTGATCATCCGAACAGAGTAACAATAATATTGCCTCAAGATTTGCATGGAACAGATGTTATGTATGTGGTTCAGATGAAACGAGAGATGATTACAATACATGCATTAATTTGCGCTTACGTTTTCTCTGACACCAGTGTCACGGACACAAAGCGACAGGTGTTCCCTCCGCATTTGATGATTACAATTGGGCGCCCCAACATTTATTTCGCCTAGATGGCACAGAGTGTTCCAACCGGAGGCTAGCTGGACAAATGCTAGCGAGCAATCAGAACGATGACATGTCTGACGGCTGATATCGAGGTGTGTCGGTGGTTGTACACTTGACAGTATTGTGAGTCAAGTGCAACATCTAATAACATGTCGACGCGTGAGGTCTAGACAATTTTGGTGACATTTTAAGGCTCAACAACATCTACTCGCGAGCAGCTTCTTCTAGAGTATGGTGAATGCTACAGATGGACTTCTGTAAGATGTTGAGCAGTAGAAAGTGGGCTGCTAACCATCAACTATCACCAGTCTTAATTGTAATTGAAATGGGCTCAATCAACGTGAGTGTTTGAGTAAGGTAGTTTGGTTCATAAATTTAGACTTGCTGAGCGAATCACGTGCATGGATCTCGATGGGCGGATTGAGCTGCTGAGGATGAGAACTTGGACGCAAATTCAAGACAAAATTTACTCCAATTTCTAGGCTCTCCCAACCAAAGCCTATCGGATGAAGCGAATGTATCCGAACAGATTGAGAATTTAAAAGAGGCGCGTTGAATGTTACGAGGGCAGACCGACGACGGAACCGTTCAGGGAATTATAGAGAACGAGAGAAATGAGCGAGCGTATATGCGAAAATTCTTCCCAAAATAAGGCCAAACTCTCCCATTCCCGACCTATGGGCTCATCGATCGCAATTTTCGGGCAAAAATTGATCACGCCCTTCAGGATTCGAGCAGCCGAGCGTAGTGGACGAGCGATTTGAAAGTCCGAGTTTCGGACTCACTGACCTGAGCTGTGCGGGATCAGCGCGATGCGAACGCCATAAGCTCGATCCTCTTTTTGGAAATCGCTCCCGACTGTCGGACCCTTAGGCCAGTATGTCGGACTATCTGAGTACAGCGCTCGCCCCACCGCTGTGTTGTCGCTATGGTGGTAAAGTTCCTCGCCGCCGCTGCCGCTTAATGTTTTTTTCTACCGCGACGACAGAGACGTCTGGCATATAGTTGGGAAGGAACCAAAACGAGGTGATATAGTGCGAGAACCCGACTTTTTCATCACATTCAAGGAGCGTATAAGGCCTTTGCTAATAAATTGCACCTATATTTATTCTCTAAAACCCTATTGATTCATCCTCCTAAACATGGAAACACAAAATCAAGATGCCGCAGATGTTGAGGCAGCTAGTGAGGCAACATTCAGGTTTACAATTGAAAATTTTAGTAACTTGAAAGATAGTGTCCTATCGCCGCCGGTTTATGTCAGAAACTTACCATGGAAAATAATGGCAATGCCACGAGCCGGTCAACAGCCGGCTGGCCATGACAGACAGGGCCAGAATGTGGCCCAACAAAAATCCCTTGGATTCTTCTTGCAATGTAATGGTGAATCAGAATCCACAACCTGGTCTTGTAATGCACAGGCTGATTTAAGAATTATACCGCAAAAAGAGGGCTGCCAACCTATCAGTCGCCGGATACAGCATGTATTTTATAGCAAAGAGAACGATTGGGGATTTAGTCATTTCCTATCATGGGCCGATATTATGGATCCAGAGAAAGCTTTTGTAAAGGACGACTCAATTATATTAGAAGTCTGGGTCTCAGCGGACGCTCCACATGGAGTTAGCTGGGATAGTAAGAAGCATACCGGCTATGTCGGTCTAAAAAACCAAGGAGCAACGCCTCTCAGCTGAGCCGCCTGGTTTGGTAAATTCGTCTTGCCCAGGTATCATGTCTTGGCGCAAAATTCTGGTCAACCATCTTATGACAATAGATTGATAAACACTCAGAGACATGGAGGAGTCGTAATCGACATTCACCGACCCAGTGTGACTGGATTGTTTCAGATCAATATGAGAGAGATTCTGCACTCCCTTCGATGGCACATGGAAAACATTCTGGTTATCATTCATATGGCTTCGGGATTGGCAGGTTTCGTTTACTTCATCAACATACTGATGGATGGAATGTACTATATGAGACTTAGGCGAATGATCGAGTGCGGTATGAGTGTCGAAGTTGGGGAAAATCTGTTGCAAATATACTTTTTTGAACATGTTAAACAAGAATGAAAAACCAAGCTCTTGATTTTTCTTTGCATCATCCTGTGACATCCAATGAGGTTTAGTTGTCTGTGTAACCATGAACTGAAGAAGATTATCAAGATAGAAGGAAGTCTCATCGCTCAGTGGCTGTTCTGCTGATGTCATAGGCACTAACGGGTCAATCGAACATAATTTGATAGGGATTTGAGGTGAGTGAGGATCTTCACTGGAATGTACGTTATGACGATACTGCTGATCGGAAACTGGTTGGCGAGTAAGATAATTGTCGGGTACGATACCAGGCACGAGAGAGGCAAACATAGTTTGTAGTTCGATGTTTTCCTCGTCGCAAAGAATCTGGTACCATAGAACGAATAATCTAACTCCCTCTTGTCTTAATCGCCATGTATTGTGACGGTGGAGTAGTTTTTGCATAACAAAAGTAATACTGTAGAATTGCCATTTCTTTTTTATCAGTTCAGGGTTGTGAACCAAAATTTTCTCGAACATGTATAATATGCAATCAAGGTCGTCTCGTCTTTGCTTCGAGTTACAGTCGAAAGTTGAAAAAGTATCGATAAAAGTATGGTAAATGAAACTAAAATGTGATCGGAACAATAATGGTAATTCGTTAAAGTCCAAATGTTCGATGAGTGTTTTGAAATGTTTCAACCTTGTCAAAGAGTCCTTCTTTACGTCAGAGGCCTTCAATAAAAGCTTCTTCTTGTCCAGTTCGGGCCCTTTCTTGAACATTTTGACACTGATCTTGACACAAGTCAAGCGACTGTTTTTGCGATAACACTGATCATCCGAACAGAGTAACAATAATATTGCCTCAAGATTTGCATGGAACAGATGTTATGTATGTGGTTCAGATGAAACGAGAGATGATTACAATACATGCATTAATTTGCGCTTACGTTTTCTCTGACACCAGTGTCACGGACACAAAGCGACAGGTGTTCCCTCCGCATTTGATGATTACAATTGGGCGCCCCAACATTTATTTCGCCTAGATGGCACAGAGTGTTCCAACCGGAGGCTAGCTGGACAAATGCTAGCGAGCAATCAGAACGATGACATGTCTGACGGCTGATATCGAGGTGTGTCGGTGGTTGTACACTTGACAGTATTGTGAGTCAAGTGCAACATCTAATAACATGTCGACGCGTGAGGTCTAGACAATTTTGGTGACATTTTAAGGCTCAACAACATCTACTCGCGAGCAGCTTCTTCTAGAGTATGGTGAATGCTACAGATGGACTTCTGTAAGATGTTGAGCAGTAGAAAGTGGGCTGCTAACCATCAACTATCACCAGTCTTAATTGTAATTGAAATGGGCTCAATCAACGTGAGTGTTTGAGTAAGGTAGTTTGGTTCATAAATTTAGACTTGCTGAGCGAATCACGTGCATGGATCTCGATGGGCGGATTGAGCTGCTGAGGATGAGAACTTGGACGCAAATTCAAGACAAAATTTACTCCAATTTCTAGGCTCTCCCAACCAAAGCCTATCGGATGAAGCGAATGTATCCGAACAGATTGAGAATTTAAAAGAGGCGCGTTGAATGTTACGAGGGCAGACCGACGACGGAACCGTTCAGGGAATTATAGAGAACGAGAGAAATGAGCGAGCGTATATGCGAAAATTCTTCCCAAAATAAGGCCAAACTCTCCCATTCCCGACCTATGGGCTCATCGATCGCAATTTTCGGGCAAAAATTGATCACGCCCTTCAGGATTCGAGCAGCCGAGCGTAGTGGACGAGCGATTTGAAAGTCCGAGTTTCGGACTCACTGACCTGAGCTGTGCGGGATCAGCGCGATGCGAACGCCATAAGCTCGATCCTCTTTTTGGAAATCGCTCCCGACTGTCGGACCCTTAGGCCAGTATGTCGGACTATCTGAGTACAGCGCTCGCCCCACCGCTGTGTTGTCGCTATGGTGGTAAAGTTCCTCGCCGCCGCTGCCGCTTAATGTTTTTTTCTACCGCGACGACAGAGACGTCTGGCATATAGTTGGGAAGGAACCAAAACGAGGTGATATAGTGCGAGAACCCGACTTTTTCATCACATTCAAGGAGCGTATAAGGCCTTTGCTAATAAATTGCACCTATATTTATTCTCTAAAACCCTATTGATTCATCCTCCTAAACATGGAAACACAAAATCAAGATGCCGCAGATGTTGAGGCAGCTAGTGAGGCAACATTCAGGTTTACAATTGAAAATTTTAGTAACTTGAAAGATAGTGTCCTATCGCCGCCGGTTTATGTCAGAAACTTACCATGGAAAATAATGGCAATGCCACGAGCCGGTCAACAGCCGGCTGGCCATGACAGACAGGGCCAGAATGTGGCCCAACAAAAATCCCTTGGATTCTTCTTGCAATGTAATGGTGAATCAGAATCCACAACCTGGTCTTGTAATGCACAGGCTGATTTAAGAATTATACCGCAAAAAGAGGGCTGCCAACCTATCAGTCGCCGGATACAGCATGTATTTTATAGCAAAGAGAACGATTGGGGATTTAGTCATTTCCTATCATGGGCCGATATTATGGATCCAGAGAAAGCTTTTGTAAAGGACGACTCAATTATATTAGAAGTCTGGGTCTCAGCGGACGCTCCACATGGAGTTAGCTGGGATAGTAAGAAGCATACCGGCTATGTCGGTCTAAAAAACCAAGGAGCAACTTGTTATATGAACTCATTATTACAGACATTATTTTTTACTAACCAATTGAGGAAGGCTGTTTATCAAATGCCTACAGAATCCGATGATTCTGTCAGATCCGTAGCATTAGCTTTGCAACGCGTATTCTATCATCTACAATTTTCCGACAAGCCGGTTGGTACCAAAAAGTTGACCAAATCATTCGGCTGGGAAACACTAGATTCATTCATGCAACATGATGTCCAAGAGCTATGTCGCGTTCTTCTAGATAATATGGAAAGCAAAATGAAAGGAACCTGCGTAGAGGGTACCATTCCGAGGCTTTTTGAAGGGAAAATGATCTCTTTTATCAGATGCAAGCATGTTGATTGCTCTTCATCGAGGAATGAACCTTTCTATGATATTCAGCTGAACGTTAAAGGTAAAAGAAATATTCATGAATCCTTCAAGGACTATGTCGAAGTTGAAACATTAGATGGTGATAACAAATACGATGCAGGCGATCTTGGAATGCAAGCAGCAGAGAAGGGCATAACTTTCGAACATTTTCCTCCCGTTCTTCACCTGCATCTATTACGCTTTCAATATGACCCAATAACAGATACAAATGTCAAGATTAATGACAGATTCGAGTTTCCTGAACATCTAGATTTGGATGAGTATCTCACCGATAATGAACCAACTCCAGCCATATATACCTTACATGCTGTATTAGTTCACTCAGGAGATAACCACGGCGGTCATTATGTTGTCTTCATTAATCCTAAGGGTGACGGAAAGTGGTGCAAGTTCGACGATGACGTTGTTTCGCGATGCACCAAGCAAGAAGCCATTGACCAAAACTTTGGCGGCAATGATGATGATATCGGTGTCAAACACTGCACTAATGCCTACATGTTGGTTTATATTCGAGACAGTGAGTTACAGAAAGTTTTGCAAAATGTTGATGAATCTGACATCCCTGAGCAGTTGGTTGAGCGTTTGCAAGAGGAAAACCGCCAGGAGGCCCAGCGACGTAGAGAAAGGAACGAAGCTCACCTTTATATGAATTTGAACGTTTACACTGAAGACAATTTCATCGGTCACTGTGGTTATGATCTGTACGATGCAGAAAAGTCTCTACCAAAAGTTTTCAGAATTAGAAAGCAGGCTATACTCAAAGAAGCCATTACCACCGTTGCTACACATATGAACTATCCAATTGAAGCGATTCGCTTCTGGCCTATCCAGCCTCATACACATGACGATCACCTACTGCATCGGCCAACGGGTCTCGATCATGAAAAAGACTCACAGAAAGCCATCAACGAGCTTAGTGAAGCAAGTAACTCTTGGTCAGTATTCGTTGAGTTGGTTAAACCTGATTCAGGTCAAAATAGGTTGCCCCCTATCGATCGGTCGAAAGATGTATCGATACTTGTATTCTTCAAATTGTATGACCCAGCAAACAAATTCCTTACTTATTGTGGCCATTCTATTATATCCATAGAAATGAACTCTCTCGCTTTCTTGAGACATCTAAACCATTTAGCAGGTTTCCCAGAGGATACAAAGTTGGAGGTTTACGTTGAGTACAAATCTTCAGTTCAGCAAATCCAATTAGCAGATGAAGGTCCCATTTGTAACTCCATGACTCATTCATTAAGCGATGGGGAGATAATTGTCTTTCAACGCGAGCGTACATCATTTGCAAATTATGAATTTCCAACCGTCGATGATTACTACAAAGATTTATCATGTCGCGTTGAAGTAACTTTCTGTGATAAGACAATACCAAATGATCCTGGATTTAAATTGGAACTGTCGCTGAAGAACAACTACGATCAAATCGCTGAGATTGTTGCTCAACACTTGGGCACTGATCCTTATTTATTACAGTTTTTTAGGAACCAATCATATCGAGAGGGCCCAGGAAGTGCGTTGAGATGCAACTTCGACGGAACGTTGAAAGATATATTGGTGACCATTAAACAAAGAACCCCAAAGAAAATTTATTATCAGCATCTAACGATTCGCATTAACGAATTGGAAAACAAGAAACAGTTCACCTGCGTTTGGATCAACAGCAAACTGAAGGAGGAAAAGGAATTGGTGTTGTATCCTAACAAGAATGGCACTGTTCAGGATTTATTAGATGAGGCTAAAAAGCTAGTTGAGCTAAGCGAGGATGGTTCAGGAAAATTACGCTGCCTTGAGATTACAAGTTTCAAAATAACATCTATATTACCGGAGGATGTGCTGTTAGAATGTTTAAATCCAACTGGCAACAAGACGTATCGGATCGAGGAAACTCCGCTCGACGAGGTTAAAATAGAAGGAGATGAATTTTTGGTTCCGGTCGCGCATTTCTTCAAGGATCCATGGCAGACGTTTGGTGTTCCATTTTTTATAAAACTTGTCAATAGGGAGCCATTTAGCAGTGTTAAGGAGAGGATACAGAAAAAGTTGGATGTACCTGACAAAGAGTTTGAAAAATATCACTTTGCTATAGTGACATCTGGTCGTGTAAATGTATTGAACGAAGACAACGAGTACATTGTCGATAAGGACGACTTTCTTTCAAATAGTCAGTTCACGAATCTAGTATCCTCTGCTCAAATTCAACCAAAGCCTTGGCTCGGATTGGAGCACGTGAATAAGGCCCCCAAGAGATCCCGTTACAACTACCTAGAGAAAGCAATCAAAATTCATAATTAAATTGCCGATTGATAAAACTAGTGCCGATGTTACGATCAACAACAAAGAGAAAGCTCTAACCATCATTGCCTTGCAACCAATAGATTTAAACCTCATATGTCCGACTAGTTGTCTCTCACAACTCGAACCGATCGAGAGACGTACGGTCCGAATCCAGCCGATAATATCCGACAGAGTGGCCCCTGGGCGCTCTGATGCTGGCTCCACGCTTGACTTAATTCATAAACCAGTTCCTGCAATATGCGTTCTCCGTTTTGCCGATTCCTGCGAAGCTTCTAGAAAGCGCTCGAATCCTCTGTCGCCCTCTGTCAGTGACGAGCTACAATAACAACAACAACAATCCTGTTCATTGTTT
>Ga0209372_1000578_pt1 | contig 13816 bp, 7 predicted proteins | sample AgamicAtPe_FD_187170 | JGI IMG/M metagenome (GOLD analysis project Ga0209372, IMG submission 187170) | Agave microbial communities from Guanajuato, Mexico - At.P.e (SPAdes) (version 2) | ecosystem: Host-associated > Plants > Phyllosphere > Phylloplane/Leaf | place: Guanajuato, Mexico | collected... | reverse complement strand
GGATTTTATTACATAGTTGACTGCTGCTGTAGTGCCCCATAGTTGAATGTCAAAGCTTTTATTGGGCAAATAAGCAGCAGCAAGTTATGCAAAACCACTACTCAAAACGGGTTTCAGTGGGAAAATTTTTTTTTTTTTTTTTTTTTTTTTTTTTACCATGAAACTTCTTACCCAGGAAATCCCAGTCATGAATCCCCCATGATGTGTCAGCGGCTTTCTGTGGGTATCTTTGGGTTTCTAATTCCGCACGGGTTTGATAATTGGGGTTTCTGAAGGTTTTTCCGGGTGAAAAGTCTCACAGGTTTTTGGGTGGCGGTTTGGTACAACGGGTAGTATAGTTTTTGTTTGTCGGTGAGTAGTATCTTGTTGGAGTAGCCGAAACTTGAGCAATATCAGGTTCTAAATTACCGCAAGGCATTTTCGCTATCACCTCCGTCTTTGGCCGATGCCATTCCACTTCAATGACAACGTCTCCATCGAATTAGCTCTAGAATATCGGTAAGACTTTATCGCAAATATACTGACTATGTAGGGCTGAATCTTGGATGATTTTAATGAGAGTAGAAATAAGCGAATTAACATTGGAAAACGATTTTTCTTCTTTTCACAAGGAATCAACATTTTGGGCGGAAGTGCTATTAGACGCGGAATGTCGAAAAATTCGCCTATAACGTAATGTTACCGCCGCAGAAACGATCAGAAATATACTTTCTACGAATTCTTTTTCTTAATCGACGAGTCGAAGGGAGCTTTTAAAGCCAAGTCCAAATTATCCGCGAACGCTTAGTTCGAAAGGGATGAAAAATTAACGGGAAAAAGAAATTTGACCTCGTCGATTCGATGCGGTTAAGGAAGAGAGAATAATATAAGAAGAAAATGAAGACGAAAGAAGACAGATTTATCGAGTGAAGGAGGAAGAAAAAGTGAACTTACTATATAGTCTTATTTAAAATAAACCGCTCGCTCTTTCTACTTACCTTCGCGTGAACGTACTCCAATCTGAAATTCTCTTTTACAGCTTTTACGCAACGTAAACCACGTAATGCTTGCGCCGGAATTCTTACGCGCCAAGCTATCCTTCCTTTTTTTCTTTACCTTTTAATTCGGGCTTTTTTTTTTTTACCCTTCTTTCTGGCTTCCTCATCTTCTTTTCTCACTCTAGATACACGAAGACGCCTTCGTTTACGTACCAATTTCAAGTAAAGGCTTCGTGCTCGCGGTTTTCGTTTTCCAGCCTTTTTTCCCCCCCTCCCCCTAATGTGGCGGTTTTATTGCCGATGGATAGTCGCCGCCGAAATGTTTCGCATTTACATTTATGACACTTTTATCTGGCACGTATTTCAATAGAGGGCGCGAATAAGCCGCACGGTGCGTTGCATTCGCGGTATACGCGCGCATTCAAATAATACGAATGGCGTAATTTATTACAAACTTTAGTATTATTTCATCATACAAGGATTTAGTAAAAAGTTTTCGATATTTATTACGCCGAGAGAAGAGTACGCCTGGAAACGAGCGTTTTTGACGGGCGTCGCGTCTCCCATGTACATATCCCACTCGGTCAAGAAAGATTTGCAAGAGATTGCTCATTCTCGTGGCTGAAAAGCTCGAGAATTCTCCTTCGACCCCTCCAGAGGATTCTACGGCGAAAACAGCGCAACCATAACTTCGACATTGAGCATAGCCCTCCTATAGTCGGCGGGCGCAGGCAGAAAAGGGATAGAAAATGAAAGATATTTTCATCCTAGAAGTGGTATACGTTTTGATTAGTATGCAGCACGTAAAATGCAAATTAAAACTTCGTTTCGGTAATTAAACGCCGGGGTATTGTTTTGGTCCGTATAAGTGCTTCTTAGTTCCAGATTATTACGTTCTCCTTCCCATTAAAATACCCACAACTTCGGAGGAGCGCGGTGTGTTTAATATTAAAAAATTATGAAAAACAAAAAAGTACTCGCAATAATATAAGATCGTTCTTAAAAATGAAAAACAGAAGCATGTACGTACGAAAGGTCTTACTAAGTTTAATAGTGTATTTATTGTCGGCGTTCAGCAGCTGGTGTCGGCAACATTAGCGTGTTTTGGAGGATTTCTTCGGAGTAGAAGCTCATAAAATGGGCGTTTCAAATTGGAAAAGGAGGAATTACGATCTCGTGTATGTACCAACAACGCAACGGTAAGGAAGATTTTTTTTCTAACTTTCATTCGGAATGACTTTTTCTAAAAGTATTGTAAGATCGTCGACGTTTGGGTTTTGGCTAGCCTTATGACAAATTTGTATCCAATAATCGTCTGTCTGCGTTGCTGACGAAAAAAATTGTACAATTACTCGTTAGGATAATACATAAATGTAAGAATATACCTATCTGTCCCATGACGTGACGTCACTACTCGCAGATAACGAGTGCACATTTAATATACATTAAAATGATCATGAATAAAGAGAATTAAGGATTACAGAAATGTACTTTAATACAGGTTTATTGACGACCGGTTTCAAAGCGACGAGCACAATAGCAAGGCTCAATGGGCTCGATGTCAACCTCAGCCTCTTAATCCAACGCAGATTGCTGAAGCAATCCCTCCGCGCGTCAGACATCGGCAACTCCCTCGCACTCTCTAAGGCATCGGAACATAATTCTACTTCCGTGTGTTGGGAGACTTTCTGACAATCTCGCCTCCATGCTTCGAAAGGCTGACTACAAGGTGGGATTCTAGCCCTTGTCCACGATCCGAAAACTAAGCTCCTTAAAAGATCCGAAACCTCTCATGACAAAGTCTAGAGTGTACCAACTGTAGTGCGCGCAATGTCCTGTCCTATATACGTTGGGCAAACTGGAAAAAGCCTGAGCGTAAGAATATGAATTCTCTACTCTACCATCGGGTTTTCTGTTTTCGAATCAGTTGTTGTTTATTCTACCGGAACCGGCCTTGCAGTGAACTATTGTGAAACAATTTTTCAATTCGGACAATTCAATTTTAAGTCTTGATACTGATTTGAGATTATGATTTCTGGCCAACCTCACAACTGTTTTTATGTAATTCGACACTTTGCTTTTTCAACACCAAAAATAAGGAATGTTTCATTACCATTTTCGAGACAACAATAATATAGAACTCAGGAAGTAAATAAATTGAAAATTTCAAAGAACAATGTAGAAGTAACGCGGGGAGAAGATGATGCCGATCGTATGATAGTCATGGAAGCAATTAGATTACACTAATCCCAAAGAAAAGAAGTGTGCTCGTGGTAGGAAAGGATACTGATCTTCTCGTTCTGTTGACTGCCTTGAGTCTAAGAGTCTGCAAGAATTTGTATTCGTTGAAGTTCAGCTACCAAATGATACCCTTGCCGATATTTTCAATAGTCGTACAACGTTACCAGAGGAGATTTATCACCACCAAAAAGTGAGGCCGCATGGCAAAATTGTTTTAGAGTATATTCGATCATTTAGAAGTGGCTGCAAGACGATCTAAATCCCACAGAATGAGGATGGCGACAGCTGAACGATCAATACATTCCAATTGAAGATGAGAGGGCGGCACCACATGTCAAACTTCTTGAAACAGTATTTAGTCGGCGCACAACAGAATGTATGTCTGCATGCGGTTGCTGTGAAGCAGGTTGGTCGAAATTCAAAGTTTTGCATATTATCTTACCAACAAATTAAGTTGTGGGTTGGTAAGCCCTGAGTATTTTGCATCAATACTAAAACTTTGCAGCCTTAAAATGTTCAGCGGCCTGCGAGAACTGTAAAGGTTTATCCTGTCTGAATCGACACTTTATAGTGGAAAGCAGAGATGCTGACTTAGACAAACCCACTTAAGCAATATAGTTTCATCATTTTTACCATTTTAATTTTATGATTATGATTTATTATTATTATTATTATTATTATTCAAATTTTAGTTGTTGAGATTCTCTCGAGCAAGTTATTTGTTGATTTCTTATTGTACAGTTATAATAATCAAAAATAAAACGTAGAAAGTTTAAATCTTTCGTAATTCCATACATTTATGGTAACTACTAAGTACAAAAAATAAAAAAACAACCAAAACATTAAATTATATTTGTTAGTACTTATGAGACTACAGCGATAGGGCACCATTTTACCATCATAGACCCCACTTTCCTCTACAAAAATTTTTAAGTCATAATTTTTATGTAAAATTACCTCAGAAATTTTTTTTATAATACATGCAGCGAAAACGTGTTGTATTGTATTCGTTTTTTATGGCGTAACATTTGTTTATCAAAACTGTAGGGCAAAACTGTACTTTGCCTTGGCAAAAGAATTTTTATTCGCACTAGAGCCGATAAATGGGTCAGGTCAGTGCTGTCATTTATACAATTTATATCTTTCACCCGTAATTTCTCGTTTGATCAAAAATAATGATTGAAATCCATGATGCATGTATTATAAAAAGTACTGTTTGTAATTCGTGTCAAAAACTATATTGGAACTCGCTAACTATCCACACTTGCTCCGTTTGTGTAGCTACACTGCGCTCGTTCCAGTATCGTTTGTTTTTGCCGCTTGTTACAAAATGTGTACGTCCATTTTGAAAGGGCTCACTTTGTCGATTTTACAACCTACGCCAAAAGTACGTATGCAATTTTCTGTGCAACAATGTTGTGTTGGTTGCATATTGATTCCCTGCATCGACAAAGTGGACTCTTCTAGCGCGCATGTTTATCAAGTTTTGTCGATACCTTTTGGTGGTATGTTTGGTCTCCTAGCGGACAACACACCAGGGGGGTCGCTGTGGACTTTTGGTATGTTTAATATAACGCCACTCCTAAGACATCTGTGAGAAAAAGTCTTTAATCGGGATTATGTCGCTGCCCCTTTTTGCCTAGATCGCCTGGACTATAATTGTAGCGTTTGCCTTCAAATTACTGATAGGCAATATGTTCGCCCTCTAACTGCCTGGTGGCGTGCATCGCTACTCGCAGGTAAGTCTGGTATACGCTACCTTTTAGGGAGAATAAACGACTACTTGTTTTGTATATGTTGCCGGCGTTACTAGTTATTAAACGTTGTGTTGTACGTAACTGGTTTTGCCTTATTTTTGGACATCCAGCGAGACCTCGCTGCGTAGGGCCGGCGACCTACTCGCCGCGAACAGCTGAGCTATCGCTGTAAAGTAACCGGCTGAGCAGTCGCCGGGAACCGCGAGAAATTCGCGGTCAGTCTACAGGAGAGCGAGTGGCCGGCGAACCATCGCCGAGACCAGCGAAATCCGCTGTGCGGGGTCGCGGCTCGTGTGCGCCGTAGCCCGGCTGAATATTCGCCGTGACCTCCCCCTGCATCTCCACAATAATTACATATTGATTACGAAAAGAAATAACCTAATTTGAAAAGATTAATACGATTAACATACGGAATATAACTGGAGATTAAGAAGTCCACTCCTTGAAGGAAAGTAGCAACCCTCAAAACAATATTTATATGTTCTCGAAAGTGATTCCAAATGAAAGTACTTCTACATTGAATAGTTGAAACTACTGTACCAAACAAACGATTATCAACCTCAAATACGATATTATAATCGCATTCTGCCCATTTATTGTAGTATTCTCAAAGGACGTACGACGCAAATATTAATTCAACGGTGCAGCGGCGACAGTGACAAAAAAAAAAGCCATTAAAAAAGACAAGAAGGATCAATATATAATATACCTATCACTAGTTGGAGAGAGAGGAAGGAAAATAAGAAAATCGGGGGAAAAAAAGAAAAAAGTGAGGAAGAAGAGGGTGAATTTTATGTAGGGCGGAGAAAGTAAATGTTGTTGGTAAAACACCCTCTTTATCGTAAATCATAAGAGAAAAAATAAGTTTGTAGAAGAAGATTTATAAGCAGTTTGAATAAAAGTGTAGTACCAAAATATACATCCTTATTTTTTCCTGTTCACTTGAACGATGTATACCTTCTGGCCCTAGTGTCAAGAGGGTGTCGTCGAGCGAGGGTTGAAGCACCAAAAATTTTGCAGTTTATCTAATATACGATTGTATACAGCGTAATAATGTACGCGAAAATTCCATCATTAACGAGTGGATGGAGATATTTAAATACATCTTATACTCGCCCAAAGTCCGCGTCTTCCAACTGAAAATGATACGCATTCGGAAAAAGAAAATATGTGGGAAATTATTTCGAGCACGTAGCTGTAAGTTATCCTAGCGCGCCAGTGTCGGGAGAAGGTTCGTCTCATTCTTCGATTACTGCTTAGCAGCCTTTATAGCGAGAGAAGAAAATCTCTGCAAAAGGAAAAGTGTATCTAGGATATACACTACATCGGATCGCACTCTTCAAAAAACAGTACGTACACTTTATATGGCGAAGAGACGGAGGAGCTGAGGTAAATTAGTGAGGAAATTTTCGGGTCACGATCCACCCCTAGAAGTGGAGCAGTAAAATAACGTTACGAATATGGTCGGACAGCGGAATGTCGATGGCGACGATGGTGGTGGCTTGCGCTCAACTCTCGTAACACATAACTCGTTTAAACACTTAATAGAAGGACACTTTCTTCTTTTCTTTTCCTCTCGAAATCCGAATATAGTGAGCACATTAGAGAGGTTTTCCTTTCCCGCAAAATTCGTTCAACACGTTGTAAAGGAGGAACGTCGTTGTCCTCTCTACCGGCATTTCTCGATCGACGAAAGCGTTTTTCTCGATTTTATTTTTATTTTATCGCGCGCGAAAAAGTGTACGAGCAGAAATTGTCGGGTCATAGTTACCGGCGGGGAAGGACCCGAGTATAATAAAAAGGACTCTTACACCTGCACAAAAATTGCTAATATCTACCAACTTATAAATATTTGTAAGTAGATAAGCTACTATTGTGTGTGTGTGTGTGGGGGGGAGGGGGTAATATAAAGTTTTCCTTATTTGAGGGGAAATAACGAAATAATGGCTTCGAGAGAAGGACATCAATTTCGACCCAGGTATTTGAGGGACTTCTGTAGAAACCCTTTGAAAACATATTTAATAATGAACTAACAGGAATGTAACTTCGTAAGAAAATAATTAGACTCTCTATAAAATCATCGAATTAGGAACCGCGATTTTGCGATGGATATTTTTCAATATTTTGGAAGTCTTAATTATAAATAAAAGCTTATTTCAGACCTTAGAGGTCCGAAAAGTACGTTTTGCTGCGGACCTGTCAGATTTTTTCTTTTCGGTTTTTCGGCCTGAGAAATATCTTTTACTAGGCCTGAAAAGTGAAGTGCCTAAATCAACTCGTGTGTCTCGCGAACCTCAAACGAGTTGATTTACGCACTTCACTTTTCAGGGCAGTAATATACTCTATATTCTTCTCTTCCTCTTGCCGGCCGTTTCCGTAGAATTTGAGTTTAAAATTTGACCAGATTTGTCTTCACTTTATCCCTCCACGAGTTAATCATCGAAAAGTTTTTTCCATTCTCATTCTCTCTGTTACTTTGAATTACCATAATAATCGGAAACTATTCAATTCTCCGCTCATGTTTGCGCATCATTATATTAATTGTTCCATTATCTGAATCAGTTTTGATGTCTGACGATGAATACCTCGATTCGAAGTTATGGGTAAATCACGTTCTGCGCTAAAATGTCTAATAGCGGATACTAACGAGACAGCTTGGATCTTGGAACTTACTTACTGCCAGAGCGTTAGTCTGGAGAGAAACGCTCACCGTAGACTACTTCCATCCTTGAAGCAATGTTCTCTATAAAAAATTTCTCTTATACCTGTGCCTTCGGATCATCTTCATGAACGATTTTTGCGAGTCATCTCCTGAGAATTCTCCATATAGGTTCACCGTTGAGACATTTTCCTCTCTCGATTACTTTTGTCTCGTTTCTTTCACCTCTATGTTCTCAGAATTTTTCCCAACTCCTTTTCCGTAACTAAGTCTCGATAAGATTCATTGTTTCTTCTCTCTATCTTTCTTCCTCCACCATTTGAATTGTTCCTACAGGAAACTCATTTTTTATTTTGAGGATATTATTTGATGAAAATGTTCGCTATTCGCCGTTGAGTTTTCGTCCATCAGCGGCCGATCAAATCAAAGAAAACAAAATGTACTCGATTCAAAATCAAAAATTAACATTTCGGGCCTAAACCAAGAAATTCCTTTTTCTCCTTTCGGATTTCGACTTTCAAACTGAAACCTTTGAATCTGGGAAGATAACGAACTCCGAACCGTGTATTTGAGCCGTGGGAATTGAACAAATTCCCACTTCCCTTCCGAGTTCTCTGTGTATGGTCAGTTGCATGAACTCGAACCGTTTACAGCTAGCTTATTCTTCATGTCTAAAACGAGATTAGCTCCGAATAAAGTGTGCTAGCTTTGATAAATTATTTTCAAAACCAGACATTCCCTCTATTCCTACTGTACATAGTGTACATTGTGCCGTTTTTTTATGCATATTTTTTAAAAGCAGGCCCGCTTTCTTTGCGCCCTAAGTGACTATCTAAAAAATGTCTGCCAGTGTCCGCATCCAGCGTCACTCGAACATGACGTTATCGGTTTTTATAGTGATCAGTCTGTGACGTCAGTTTATGACAATGACCTTAGTACTTCGAAACATTTTAGAATTTGCCCGAAACTTGGCAGTTGGAAAAATGAGAGAGAGAGAGAGAGAGAGAGAATTGCAACTGATGATTGGGTAACACCTGGAACCGTTTTTGCACTGATTAAAATATAGTGGAAGATATTTTCGAAATTTTGTTTTGCTGTGAGTTTTAATTTGTAAAGTTTTACTCTGTGAATTTTATTCAGAAAGGGAATTGGAACTTTGGAAAATTTCAGGTACTTTTGCTATCTATTTCGTTTACTGAATTTTGCGAGTACGAGCACAGGATGCAAGTGCGGGACCTCATTTAACCTTTAGATTTTGAACTCAGAAGTATTTCTCCTCTTGAGAGAGAAGGGGAGTGAATGAGAGTGAGAGGGACAGCGAGAGATTGTATACCAGAGTACACAATGGTGTATAATGAAAGACTTAATCTGAATGCGAAAAGCGGGTCTCTCAGAAGATTTTGGGTAGAAGCTCGTAACTTTTTTTTCTTCAAATTGTGTTGTGATCCATCAAAGTTTGGAAAACGCTGCTCTATTACGAACACTAGGAAGTGGCGTTTCGAAGCTACACCATCATGTTGTAGCTTCACTAAAGAATAGACTTGAATTACCGCCTCTTATATTTAGCTTAAATCTGGGTTCCTGATTGGATAACTTGAATTCAACCTATAAATCTAGAGTTCTAATTGATTAGTGGGCGTTCTGCGTTGTGACTACTCTGACTCTACCCGTCTTAAGATTGGCCTTACTCAATCTTGATTGGTTAATCCCTCTTTGCAGTTGCGCTGTGTCTCGGTTGGCTGTTCTGGTTACAGAATATTGCCGTGAAATTGTTGTCTTCTATTGACGAGGAATGTTCCTCGTATTTCCATCTATTTCCAGTCTAAATGGTATCTCAATTTCGATGAGGACTGGTTTTCCTCTCTTTTTCTCCCTGACGATTTCGAGTTGCTCCTTGAGTTTCCTATTCCTGGTAGAAGTCTCGTGATTGGTTAATCTCTCTTTGCTCTTGTGCGCTGTCCTTATTGACTGTTCCGGTTACGAAATATTGCCATGAAATCGCCATTTCCCATTGGCTGCCCAGTGTTCCTTTTATATTTCCGCCGAAGAAGTTTTTCGCTTTTGAATGGTTACGTTGTTGATGAGGATTTGTTTCACTTTTTTTTTTATTCGCCTCACGATTTCCAGTTGCTCCTTAAGTTTCCTCTTCCTAGTGGAAGTCTCTGTGTGGACTGCACCGAATTTCTCTTCTGCTGCGTTGCTGGAATGGTTCTCATCATTGCCGTGCTTTCCATTTAGATGATTTGTCACCCCGTTTTGCTTTTGACTTCGCGTGTTATTTCATCCGGGTGTTGAGCTTCCTTCCAGTTTCCCCGATGTAGACACTGTCGCATTGTTCGCTGGTGATCTTATATACTCCGTTTTGGTCCCCCTTTTCCTTTCTCTCTGTTTGGTCATTGCTAATCCTTTTCATCATAGCTACATTGCATTGTTGCTTATTCCTACATTTAGGTCCTGTATTTTGAAGGCCTTGATCACTTTATCGGTTTGCTTAGAATACTCTAGATTTAGGTCGAACTCAAGTTATCCGATAAGGAACCTAGTTTTAAGCTTCATTTAAGTATAAATAGTGGTAATTTAAGGCTTTGCTCTTCAGTTGAGCTACAACTGATGATGGGGTGATTCACGAAAGTACTCGTATTATGCGAACGATATTTTTAATGAAAGTGGATTGTACTTAATTTCGAGTTCCTGTATAACTTATCAACTTACTCGCTCACACCTCATAAACCATCTGTCTAAGACGAATCGTAGGTACTGTTATCCAGACATGAAGAGCTGACTGTGATGATTTTTATTTTACCTATTCATTGAGATATTCAACTATAATCTCGATGCTAAAGAAAATTACGTACTATCGGAACTAATTTGTACGATAGTAACAAAATTAGCGAGAGTTTTGAGAATAAGAAGGATTTTTATATACAAAGAAGAAAAAGTTGTGGCTTTTAGGGGGTTGAAATTAAAATAAGTATAGGCTACTGTAAGGCTTTTGCGATGCGTTTCTGAAATTAGTGAAAATAGTTGTGCGGAGTTTAGTCAGAGGGAATTGAGACGTTCAGGTTGTACGATAGGGTTCTGTATTAGACCTCGTATTCATTTGTGTCGTAGCTGAGACTAGAAAATAATGGACAGAAGCCTAATTTTACGGCAACCGCAGGATGCGGTATAATCTTTTCTGCACGTTCGAACTACTTTCTTGAACGTTTCTTCGTGCAGCAGGAATGCTTAATTTTCTTTCCATCCAAACATAGTGAAGATGATTTCCTCAGTATATGTCTGTCCTCGAAAATGGACGGCACGTGTGCGGCGAATGTTACCGACGGATTGTTTAGTATCCTTTTAAGGTAAATAAATGACGGGAAAATGATTGGGTCGTCATTTATAGAAGATATGACAAACTTTCTTTTTAAAAATAATAGGTTAATGTACATTTATGGTCACTTTTATAAAGTAAAACGCAAGAAACTGTTTCTCCCCTCTCTTGAACCACAACAGGGACTAACGCCTTTGTTGGATTGAAAGTAGTTCTTCACCAGTCGATGAGATGGTAGGTCTACACGACGTATAGACAAATTTTCAGCTCGCTCATAATCTTTTCCATTTCAAAATAATAATCATTATACGTATAATAGCCTCGACTGCAGGGCTGTATTATTTTGAAATCTTTCCGTGAGATAGGTGCTTGTAGGGACAAACAATCGGCCCACGCGTATTGGGGCTATAGTGGGTTATGAAAAGACGTGGAAGGCCTACTGATCCCTTGTCCTGGCCGTCTAACCGTTGAGTCGGTCCGGAGTTGCGATGTGTCCCTTCCGCTTTGTCCCATTGACTGGCTGCTTCTTGCTCCGCTTTTTCCGAAATTTTTCTTCTGCAGTTTTCATTGTCGCGATGGCGTGGCGTAAATAATTTTTCGTGGTTTTTCCATCACGTCGCGTCGTGGTCGGTTATTCCTCGTGCGTGACCTGTTTCGATAAGCTATAAATTCTGCATATTCATCAGATAAAGAAAAATATTTTTAAACCGTGCGCAAAAAACTCTTATCGAATATCGCGCTATTATCGAACTGTTATCATTCACGAGCATTCACTGTGTACAATGATTCTTTATGCGTGTCATATGAAGCACAACAAATTTTTTCCGACAGCCTATCAATTTCGTTCGATATTGTGTCGACCTCTGTTAATGGATTCTCTAAAAATTCCCCCCCCCCTGGTAGCACGTACTTTCTTTCGCTATCAACTCCAACTTTCGTGCTTACCGATTCTTCCCCTACCCTTTCTTTTTTTCGATTTACCGACGACGTGTATATATAAGTTCGCACTCCTCGAACCGATTTCATCATCTTAACGTGCGCGAGTTTACCCTATACGCTGCTGCTATGTCTTCGCAGAATCAGTTTCCTTAGTTTACTCATCTGTTCTATCGCTGAATTATTAAAAGAATATTGTTTTATGTACGAATACTTGTGCCTGCTGTAATCACAAGTTGAAACGTGTATACGTGTATACCGGTGAGAAATTTTCCTTCATTTTTTATGGTGCTCCGTGTTTTTTTTTTGTTTTTTTTTTTTTTTTTTTTTTTTTTTCACCTCTGAACGTGTCTTTTTTATGACAGTTCCGGTCGAAGACATGTTTTCTCCTTTCTTTTGAGATCGTTGAACCATCGATTCTGCGAATTATCTTTATTAATCATTTTATGATTCTCACTCGCATGTACGCGCGTACTCATTAACCTATGGAAATACGATCGCTATTGTTTCGTATCGAGTGTTCCAATGTAACGGGTGTCTTGTGTACTATTTTAATTTTTTCCCTCATTTCTTAGGATCATTTTAATCGTGTATTGTCGTTTGCTCGAGTCGATAAAAAAGTGCCATGTCGCCGAACGAGAAGGTCAACTCAACCATGATGACTACCGAGGAGGTGAACATTCGTGTTTTCGTGTCACCAGTGACATTTTTCAAGTGCCCAACGCGAGCAGTCATTGTCTTTTGTGCTTTCAGAAGTGCTCGAACGATGGCTACCTACCGGAAGATACGAGTTTCGCCACCCGAGCCATCCACAGCGGTTACGAAGCGAACGATAAATCCATGTGGGCCATCATTCCGCCCATCCATTTGACCACTACATTTCGACAGGCCGGTCCAGCAGAGCCCTATGTAAGTGACATACCCGACTTTTTTTTTTGCTTTAAAAACGCGTACGCGTGAAAAATTTGGAAGAAAAAAAAATGTTTCTATATCGCCTTTGCAGTGCCACGAATATAGTCGGAGCGGAAATCCTAGTCGAGATATTTTGGAGGCGAATCTGGCCGCCTTGGATAGAGGCAAGTACGCTCTGTGTTTCTCGTCCGGCTTGGGCGCGCTTTCCGTCATTCTACAATTGTTCAAAAGCGGCGACCACGTAATCTGTATGGACGACGTATACGGCGGCACCGGACGCTATCTACGAAAGATCGCCGACAAATTTCAGATGGAGGTGACATTCGACGACTTTTGTCAGCTACAAAATACCATCGCCAAGATCACGTCCAATACGAAAGTTCGTACTGTATTATAGCCTTTTAAACATCTTTTCTCTTTGATGCGAATGTAATCGTATTCATCGTGTTATTGATTTTTGCCTTCTAGCTGGTATGGTTGGAGGTACCGACTAATCCTCTGATGAAAGTCGTCGATGTCGAGGCCGTTGTCCGAGCGGTGAAGGCGAAAAACGAGAATATCATCGTCGTAGTCGATAATACGTTTCTCACTCCCTATTTCCAGGTAAGAAACTAGTCGACCACTGTATTTCGGGATTACACTTCCGATTGTATCTAGGCCTACGAATAAATGTGACCGGCAGATGGGTTCGCGTTAGCGAAAGTTCGGATCGACGACTATATGTACGCCAGTTCGGATAGGGTTTGGAGAATGGAGAGGGCATTTCGAGTTAGCGTAATCGGAAGTGTACACTGGTACCCGTGGAATTAGGTAGAGAGAAGCAGCCTGCTGGACCACGAATTCGGGAACGAGTCGAGTTCGAGAAAATGATTGTGCGCCGGACGTGTGGGGAAAAAAAAAATCTGTGCTTTATTCTTATTTACTTTTTAATTGTTTTCTTTTGAGGAGAACGTCTACCAAAAATTTACATCCTGCTTCTCGCCACGAAACGATGTTACGATATTTTAGGGTTTCAGTC
>Ga0209372_1000574_pt1 | contig 13864 bp, 7 predicted proteins | sample AgamicAtPe_FD_187170 | JGI IMG/M metagenome (GOLD analysis project Ga0209372, IMG submission 187170) | Agave microbial communities from Guanajuato, Mexico - At.P.e (SPAdes) (version 2) | ecosystem: Host-associated > Plants > Phyllosphere > Phylloplane/Leaf | place: Guanajuato, Mexico | collected... | reverse complement strand
ATTTTTAATTTTTTTTTTTAGAATTAATAGACCAATGAATTTAAGATTTTTTAGAGAAATTTATTTTTTTGTTTTTATTTTAAATTTAAATTTATTTTTATTTTATTTAATAATTTTTTTTTTATTTGTAATTATATTTTATATAATAATTTTTTATATAAATTTAAGTTTTGGGTATAAAATTTATTTTTTTAATAATTTTATTTTTAAATTTAATATTTTAATTATATTTTTAATTTATTTTGTTATTTTTTTCTTAATATTTATTAAATTAGAAAATTTAATAATTTAATTTCTTAAAATAATTAAATTTTTGAAATTTAATAATTAAATTAATTAAGAATTTTATTAATATAATTAAATATATTTAATTTCCAATTAAAAGATTTAATAAAATTTTAATAAATTAAAAAAAAAATAATAATTCAAATAAAGTCAATAAAATGTCAGTATCAGCATATGAATATTATTTTAATAAATAAATTATTTAAAAAAATTAATTTTATAATTAAATTATTAATTATTATTAATGTTCCTATAATTACATGAGTTATATGAAATAGTGTTAGAATAAAAAAAATTGAGTAAAATCTAGAATTGGTATAATTAAAATTAATAAATTTGTATTCAATTAGTTGTATTGATAGAAAATATATTCTTAATAAAATAGTTAATAATATTATTTTATTATTAATTAAATTTAATTTATTCATTTTAATATAAATTATTAAAGTAATTCTAGATGAAATTAAAATAATTAAATTAACTAATGAAATTAAAAAGTTTAATTTAAATATTATTAAATAAAATTTTTTATAATAGAATAAGTTGAAATATTTATTAGATATAAATATGTAAAAAAAAGTAGAAAAAAACAATATTTCTGATAAAATAAATACAATAATTGATGTTTTTATTGATAAATTTATAAAAAAATTTTTATAATTGTAAATAAATTTATTTAAATTTGAATTGTAATTTCAAATTAATAAAATAATTAAGATTATATTTATATTGATTAAATTTATTAAATTAAATTTAAAATTTATTCTAAAAATTATTATTATTATGAAATTTATTGATCTAATTGTTAACATGATTGGTCAAGGTGATTGATTAATATGTAGGAATATATTATTTAGTTTAATTAAAATTTATGTGTATATGTATATATTATTATTTAATATAAATATATTAAATTGTGTTTTAAAGGTTGACACTAATTAAATTTTATAATTTTAAATTGTATATAGAAATTAATAAAAATATTTTATAAAAAATTATATAAAAAATTAATAAATTTAAATTCTTTTTGTATTAAGATTTTTTTAATAATAATATTTATTTATTTTATTTATAAATTTTAATAATTAAATTATTATGCTAAATAATTATTTAATTAATTTATATAAATAATAATTTAATAAAGAAATTTTATTTAATTAAATATATATATTTATAAATTAAATTAATTTAATTAAGTTAATAAATTATTATTATACCCAGAAATTATAATTATTAAATTTTATTTATTAATTAATATTATTAAGATAAGTTAATAATAAATTAATATTAATATATAGTTTTATTGTATTATTTAAAATTATTATTAAAAATTTATTAGGTTTTTTATAATTTATTAAAATTATTAATAAAAAATAATAGTTATATTTAATGAAATTTATAATATTAATTAATTAAAAAATAATATAAATAATAAAAAAATTAATATATATATAAATATAAATATATTTAATGAACTCGACAAATTTAATTATTTATTTGTTTAATAAAAACATATTTTAATGAAATTAAATTAATATTAAAAATATTCTGCTCAATGATTAAATAATTAAATTGCTGTAATATATTGATTACACAAAGGTAGCGTAATAATTAGTATTTTAATTGGATACAAGAATGAATGAAATAATAAATAATAATTTTATTAAATATAATAATAAAAATTAATATTAAATTAAAAAAAATTAATAAAAATTTTAAACAAAAAGACCTTAAAAATTTAATTTATAATTATTTATATATTAAATAATATTAAATTTTATTGGGGTAATATAAAATATATTTTTTATAAAATTAAAAATAGAAATTTTTAAAATTACTTTAAGGATAACAGGATAATTTTAATTAAATTAAAATTTATTACCTCGATGTTGAATTAATATAATTATATTAAAAGAAGTTATATAATTTAATCTGTTCGATTATAATTTTATTACATGATTTGAGTTTAGATCGGTGTAAACTAGATTAGATTTTATTTAAATTAAAAATTTATATTTTTGTACGAAAGGATTTAATATAAAATTTATAATTATAAATATTAAAAATATTTATTATATAGTTAGTAATTGTTTATATATATATATATTATATTAATATAATATGCCATTATATATATAATATTTATTAAAAATTAAATAAAAAAATTAATAATTATATAAAATAAAATTAATAAATTAAAATTATTAATTAATAATGTTTTATTAATTATCCATTTTTTATTAATATAATTTAATATTAGAATTTTTAAAATAAATTTTAAATAATTAAATTGATTAAATAAATTAAATAATAGGAAAAAAATTAAAATTAAATTATATATTAATAATTTGATTAATACCCATTTTAAATTATATATAAATAAAAATGGGATAGAAATTAAATTAAATACTAATAAAAAGAAATAATTTATTATTTGTTTATTTAAAAAATTAATATTATTAATATATTTTAATTTAAATAAAATTATAATATTAATTAATATAATATTTAATATAATATAATTAATTCAATAAATTAGAGATTGAAAAAAATTAAAATTTATTATTAATAAAATTCAAAATAAATTATTAATAGATAAATTAAAAATTAATAATTTTAAATTATTTAAATTAAATAAAATTAATGAGTTAAATATTAATAAAAAAATTAAATTATTTACAATTATAATATTTTTGATAATTATAAAAGTTGGAAATTTAAAAATTAAATTTAAATAAATAAACATTAATCAAGAAATATTTTTTAATAAGTTTATTAATCACAAATTTATAGGATAAAAATTTATTTTTAATATAAAAATAATAAATAAACAAAAATTTATTAGTTTATTATTAATTATAAAAGAATTATTTAAAATTATAATTATTAATAATATTATTGAAAAAAATATTTGAATTATAAAAAATTTAATTATTCTATTTAAATTATTAATTAATAATAATGTAATTATAAATATATATAATTCTATAAAAATTCAAATAATTAATCAATTATTAGAATTAATAATAAAATTAAATATAATAAATAAATTTAAATTATTTAAAATAATTTTTAATTATTTAATAAAATTATTAACAATAATTTATTTAATTAAAATTATCTAATAATTAAATTTAAAATTTAATAAATTTTATAATAGATAATAAAATATTTATAATTATTTTTAATTTCACAAATTAATATTTTTATTTTTAAATTATATAAATTATATAATTTTTAAATTTAAAATTTAAATTATAATATAATAAATTAAATTATTAATTTTAATCTTATTAATAATACTTAGAATAGGATTTTTTTTATTAATTGAATTAAAAATAATAAGATTGATACAATTTCGTTTTGGACCAAATAAAGTTATTTATTTAGGTTTATTGCAATTTTTATTAGATATAATTAAATTAATTTTCAAAGAATATATATATTTTTATTTAATTAAAATAAAATTTTTATTTTTTTTAATTGTAATTTTATTAATCAGTTTATTATTTTGATTATTAATTAATTTTAATTATTGAAATTTATCAAATAATTATTTTTATATTATAATATTAATATTAATATTAATTAAATTATTATATTTAATTTTTTATTTGTTAACTCAAAAATCTTTATATGTTCAATTAAGTTTTATTCGTGCAATTGTTCAATTTATTTCTTATGATATTTTATTAATTTTAATAATAATATTTATATTAATTTTAATAATAAATTTTAATATTAATATATTTTTTTTATATCAAAAATTTATTAGATTACAATTTATAAATTTTTATATTTTATATTTTTGATTTTTAATTTTATTAATAGAATTACTTCGACTTCCTTTTGATTTTTATGAAAGAGAATCAGAATTAATTTCAGGGTTTAATTTAGAATTAAGATCTTTAAATTTTATAATTTTATTTATAATAGAGTACTTAGATATAATTTTTTTTATTAATTTAACTATTTTAATATTTATATATAGTTATTTAATAAATTTATTAAATTTAATTATATTTTTAATATTTTTATGAGTTCGAATATTTACGATTCGATTTCGTTATGATTTAATAATTAAAATTATATGAAAGAAAATTTTTTTTTATTGTTTTTTATTAATTTATTTTTATTTATTATTAACTTATTTATAATTGTAGAATATTTTTATTATTATCATTAATTACTTAATTAAATTCTAAATTTAAATTATATGATAATTAATTTTTTTAGTTAAAATTAATATTAATTTGTCAAATTAAAGAATTAATAAAAATATATAATTTTAATAAAATTATTATTATAAATTTACAATTTATAAAATTTTTATTATAAATTTAAATAATTAATTTACTAATATAATTTATAATTGTTGTGATTGATAGCAAAAATTAAGTATTATTAATGAAATATATTTAAATTTAAAAATTAATTAGAATAAATTTAATATTTATTATATTTAATGTAAATATAGATACTTAATTAATTAATAAAATTAATTTTAGCATTTAATTTTAATTAATTAATATATTGTGCAAGCTTAAGCGGTTAAACAATATTAATAAATTTAATTTAGTAATATAAATATATTGTTAAAAGTAATAATTTTATTTATTTTAGATGAAATTTTTTAATAAATTATTACAAAATTTTATAATAAATAAATTAAAGTTAAAGGATTAGATACCCTAAAAAATTATTAAAAAAAAATATTTTTATTAATAAATAATTAAAATAAATCAATCTGGCAGTATTAATAAATTAGAGGAATCTGTTTATTAAATTGAAATTACACAATTAATTATATTTATTTTATTGATATTTATGTATGGTTATTAAAAATAAATAAAAAATTTTATTTGAAATATTTTTAAAAATAAAATAATAAATCATTATTTAATTAAAAAATAAAATTAAATTGATTATAATTTATTGAATAAAATTTTAAAATTTTAAAAATTTTATTATTAAGATTTAAAATTAAATTTAAATTTAAATTTAAATTAAATTATATTTTTAATATGTTCATATTGCCCGTCACTTCTAATAATAAAGAATAAGTCGAAACATAGTTATTGAATTGGAAAATTTAGTAAAAATTTTATTTATTTTTAAATTTAAAATTTAAAGTTTTATAAAATTTAATTTAATATTTTAAGTAACTTAAAATAAAGTATTAATTTTTTAAATTAATTATGAAATATATTCCTTTTTATTATAATAAATTATTTTTAATAATTTAATTAATAAAATTTTAATTAAATTTTAGTTATTAATAATTTTTGTATTAATATAAATTTATAAATTAAAAAATATGTTATTGTTAAAAATTTAACAATTAAAGTATAAGGATATTTTGAAGGTTTTGATCCAATAAATGAAATTAAAGTTATTACTATGATTAAAATAAAAATTTCAATTTTTTTAATTAAAAAAAATTTATTATTGATAAATTTTATTTTATTTATTACTGGTAAGAAGAATATAATAATAATTGATATCATAGTTAAAATTAAACCTAATAATTTTCTATTAATAGATCGCAAAATTGAATAAAAAAATAAAAAATATCATTCGGGTTCAATATGATTTGGAGTTTTAAATATTAGTATTGAATTAAAATTATCTGGATTATTTATTTTAATAGGAATAATTATATTAATTATAATAAAAATAAATATTAAAATTAAAATTATTATTATATCTTTGAAAATAAATAATGGATTTAAATTAATTTGGTCAATTTTATTATTTAAATTTAATGGATTCGAAGATTTTTTTATGTGGAGTATAATTAAATGAATTAAAGATCAAATAATTATAGTTATTGCTATTAAAAAATGAATAGAAAAAAATCGATTAATTAAAATATTATTAATAAAACGGTTTCCTCAAATTAAATATATAATTTTATTTCCAATAATTGGTATTACTGCAATAAAATTTGTAATAACTATTCTTGCCCAATATGATATTTGTCTTCAAATTAATGAATACCCTAAAAAAGAAATTATTATTAAAATAATTAATATTATTATTCCTATTATTCATATATTTATATTTATAAAATTTTTATAAATTAATCTACGAGTTATATGAATAAATAATAAAATAAAAATAATTGATGTTAAATTTCTATGAAAAAATCGTAATATTCATCCATAGTTTAAATTATAATAAATTATATAAGAGTTAATGAATATATCTTGTGAAATTGTAAAATAATTTATTGATAATAAGAACCCAATTGTAATTTGAATAAATATTATTATTATAATTAAAGATCCAATATTTCATAAAATATATAAATTAGATGAAGTTTTAATTAATAATATATTCATATTAATAAATTTCATTAATTGAATTAAATATTTTATCAAAATATTTATTATTTATTATTTAAATATAATTAATTTTCAATCTCCAAAATTGATGTTAAAAACTTAATATTTTAAAATTTTTTAAATTTAATTTTTATATTAAAATTTAGATTTAAAATTGAGATTAAAATTAATATTAAAATTATTATTATAATAAATTTATTTAAAAATATTTTTGATTCAATTTTTTTTATTATTAGTTTTAATGAAATTTTATTTAATTTAAATTTAAATAAAAAATTTATTAAAATTATTATTTCTATTAATATTATTTTTCCCTTTTGATTTAATAAAATTATTGAATAATTTATTATTAAAATTGTGATAATAAAAATTATTCTTGAAAGTTGGACTATTACAATTATTATAATAATAATAGAATTTTTAATTTTTAAAATTAAAATTAAAGATGAGATAATTGTAAAAGTTGCTATTATAAAAATTATTAAATTAGAATAATTAATTATAATAATTATGATAATTAATATTAGATTTATTTTTATAATTTTAATATTATTTTAATGATTTACAAAATCATTTGTTCTTATTAAATATTTTTTTTTTTTTTTTTTTTTTTTTTTTTAAAAAAATTTATATTTTTTTTTTTTTTTTTTTTTTTTTTTTTTTTTTTTTTTTTTTTTTTTTTAATAAAAATTAAATTTATTATTAATATTAATTTAGTTATATTTAATTATTTTTTTTTTTATAATATATTTTATTTTGATAAATTTAATTTATTATTTATTGTAATTATTTTGTTAATTAGGAATTTAATTATATATTATAGATATATTTATTTAAATAATAGTTATTATATGTATTTAATTATTATTTTTATTTTAATTATATTAATATTAATTTCTAGATTGAATTTATTAATAATTATTTTTTGATGAGATTTATTAGGTCTTGTATCTTTTTTATTAATTATTTATTATAATAATTATATTATTATAAAAATAAGAATTTTAGTAATATTGTTTAATCGTTTGGGTGATATTTTAATATTTATAATTTTATTTTATTTTTTTTCTTTTTCAGATAGTTTATTATTTTTTAAATTTAATTTTAATACTTATTTATTTTTTATATTTAGATTTTTTATAAAAAGATCTCAATTTCCATTAAATTTATGATTAACTAAAGCTATAGTTGCCCCTTTACCTATTTCATCGTTAGTGCACTCTTCAACTTTAGTTACTGTTGGGGTTTATTTTATATTTCGTTATTTAGTTTATTTAAATTTTGAATGAATTGAATTTTATTTGATAATTAGAGTAATTTATTATAGTTTAATTATAATTTTTATTTTTGATATAAAAAAATTAATAGCTATATCAACTATAAATAATTTAAGTTTAATAATTTTTTTTTTAATTATATATTTATATATATATATGTTTATTTATATAATTATTCATGCTATATTTAAATCAATAATATTTTTATGCATTGGTTTATTAATTTATAATAATTATGATATTCAAGATGTCCGTATTGTTATAAGATTATTTCAATTAGATTTTTTATTGATATATTTATTTGTTAGTAGTATTTTAATTAGCAGGGGGTTGATATATTTTAGTATGTTTATTTGTAAAGATTTATTTTTTGATTTAATTTATATAGTTAAATTAAATAATATTTTTTTTTTTTTTTTTTTTTTTTTTTTTTTTTTTTTTTTTTTTAAAATTTTTTTTTTTTTTTTTTTTTTTTTTTTTTTTTTTTTTTTTTTTTTTTTTTTAGTTTGATTTATCTTAAAAAGATATTTATATCAATGTTTAATAATTTTTTTTTGAATTTATTAGTAATAAATTTTAATATTAAATTTAAATTAATTATTATTATATTATTTATATTTAATTTATTATTAATAAAGTTTATTTTAATTAGTTTTAATTTTTTTAATATTTTAGTTTTCATAAATTTATTAATTAAGTTTATTTTTTTTTTTAATTATTTTATAATAATATTTATTTTTTTAGATATTTATAAATTTATGTATTTTAAATTTTTTTTATTATTAATAAAATTTGAATTTTTATTAATAAGTTTGTATTTAATTATACTTAAATTTATTTTTATTAATATTTATTGTTTTATTAATTTAAAATTTTGATTTGAATTTGTTAATTTAAATTATTTAAAAGAATTATTTTATTTAAATTTTTTTATTAGTATAAAATTTTTAAGTTTTTATTGTTTTTTGTTTATTATTATTATTTTAAAATTTTAAATTTAATAAGTTTTAATAATATTATTTTGAAAAAATAAAGGATTAAGTTAAATAAAATATTGGATTTATTTAATTTTTATATTGAAAATATAATGTTTTTATTTTAAACTAAAAATCATTATTTTGAAAGATTAATTTTTTAATAAGTTAGAAATTTATTTTATTTAATCTTAAGATATAATAATTGAATTTATTGCAAATAAATTTTTTATCTTATATTTATATTATTCAATTGATTTTATTATTTTTTATTTCTATTATGGTAGTTAATATTATAAATAATATGAATATTAATATTATAATTAAGTTTTTTTTTATTATTTTTTGCATTAATATTATTGGGATTAAAATTATTAGTTCAATATCAAATAGAATGAAAATAATTATAATATAGGAAAAGTTTATAGATAAGTTAATTTTAAAATTATTTAAATTATTGAACCCTGATTCTAATGGATTGAAAAAATTTTTTATATTTATAAATTTATTTATTAGTATGGTAATTAATTTAATACAAATTATAATTATGAATATTAAAATTAAATATATAAAAATTAATTTAATGAATTAAAATTAATTATATTTAATGTAATAAAAATATATGTTTGAATAAGAATGATTATTAATTCAATTAGTATATAAAAAAAAATTATAAATTTTATCGATAATATTATAAAAATTAAATGTCCTATTATTATGTTAATCATTAATCGTATTGAGATTGATATAATTGAGAAAATTATTCTATTTAATTCAATAATATTAATAATTAAAATTAATTTTAGTGATGTTTTTTTTGGTGAAAAATTTATGAATATTACATTATAATTGTTTGTAATTGAAAAAATTATTATTATTAATCATAAAAGTAATGTTAAATTAAATGAAAAAGTAATATTGTGAGAATTTGAATATATTATTGGTAAAATATTTATTAAATTGATTCATAAAATTTGATTAAAAATTGATTTAAATAAATTTATATTTGATTTTATTTTATTTTTTATTATAATAATTTTATTGGATAAAATTAGTTTTTTTATTATTCAATAATTATTATTAATTATTAATATTATTATTATTAATAAATAATTTAATCTAAAAGTTTTATTTATAGGATCAAATATTCTAAAAAGATTATAATAAATTTATTTTTTTTTAAGAATTATTTTTTTTTGAATTATTTTGTTATTATAAATTTTAATTAAAATAATTGTATAAAATGAAATATTAATGATGTTTAGTATTAATCAATTATTAGGTATTATTTGAATGATATTTTATATTCATTTAATAAAATTTTTAAAATTAATTGATTCTATTTTAATTGGTATAAATCTATGGTAGATGCCACAAATTTCTGAGCATTGCCCATAAGTAATTAGTGGTTTAATTGTTATAACTACAATTCTATTTAATTGATTGGGGATACAATCTATTTTAATATTTATTGAAGGGATAGTTCATGAATGAATAACATCTATTGATGAAAAAATTATTATAATTTGATAATTAAATGGGATAATTAGGTTGTTATCTGTTTCTAGTATTATAAAATTAAAGTTATTATTTATTAATAAATATGAATTAAAAGTTTTATTAAATAAAGGGTACTCATAATTTCAAAATCATTGGTTACTAATAATTTTAATATTAATAATATTGTTTTTTATTTCATTATTAGTAAATAGTAAATTAATTGATATAATTCTAATAATTATAATTATTATTATTGGTATAATTGTTCAAATTAATTCTAGTTTTTGATTTTGTAAAATTATTTTATTATTAAATTTATTTTTTATAGAAAATATAATTATAATTAATAAAATTCAAATAATATTGATTATAATAATTATTATAAAATTATGAAATAAAATAATTTTAATTATGTTAATTGAATTTGGATTTTGGAAATTTATTATTATTCATGATATTATTTATATTTTATTAAATAAGAATATTGTTTCTTTATTAGTATGGTTGTTGGGAAAATTATTTTTTCATTCGTTATTATTAGATTTAATAATTACAACAATTTTTCGTTTTGAATTTAGTATTTCAATAATTGAATAGAGGAATATAAAGATAAATATAATTGTCATAATTGATCCTATTGTTGATAGGTTATTTCAAAATATAATAAAATCTGAGTAAATAATGTATCGTCGTGGTATACCGTTTAGTCCTATAAAATGTTGGGGGAAAAAGGTTAAATTAGTTGAAATAATAATATTAATGAAGTTAATTATTATTCAATTGTTATTAAAATTGAAATTTGTTAATAAAGGTATTCAAAAGATAAATCTTGATAAAATAGAAAAAATTACGCCTATTGATAATACATAGTGAAAATGTGCCACTACGTAATATGAATCATGCAGATTAATGTCAATAATTGAATTGGATAAAATAATTCCTGTTAGGCCTCCGATTGTAAATATTATTAAAAATCCTGTCGATCATAAAATTATTGGTGAGTTTATTTTATATCCATTGATAGTTATTAATCATCTGAAAATTTTAATTCCTGTAGGAATAGCAATAATTATTGTTGTTGTTATAAAATATATTTGGGTGTTAATATCAATTCCAATAGTAAATATATGATGCCTTCAGACAATGAAACCTATTAATCTAATTGTTATTATTGCAAAAATTATGTTTATTTTTCTAAAAACTTTTATTTTATTAGTTTCTTGGTTTATAATTTGTGATATAATACCGAAACCTGGTAAGATTAGAATATAAACTTCAGGATGCCCAAAAAATCAAAATAAATGTTGGAATATAATTGGGTTGCCGTTTCCATTAGGATTAAAAAATATTGTTTTGAAATTTATATCTAATAATGTTATTGTAATTCCGCTTGCTAAAACTGGTAATGATAAAATTAGTAGGATTGAAGTAATTATAATAGATCAAGAAAATAAATTTATTCTGATAAAATTTATATTAAAATTTTTTAAATAAATTATAGATAAAATAAAATTTATTGATCTTAGAATAGAGGATAGCCCATTAATGTGTAATGAAAAAATAATAAAATTAATTGATGAATTATTTTGATTGATTAAAGGCGGGTATAAAGTTCATCCTGTATTAATATTATTTGAGATTAATATATTAATTATTATAAGTATTAATGATGGAATTAGTAGTCAAAATCTTAAATTATTTATTCGTGGATAAATTATATCTAATGATATAATTATAATTGGGATTAATCAATTTCTTATTCTACCAATAATAATTGGTATTGTTATAAAAAAAATTATTATTAATGCATGAATAGTTACAGTTGAGTAATATATATTATTATTATTAAAGTTATTATTAATATTAATTATTTCTGTTCGAATAATTATTCTTATTGATATTCCCATTATTCCAGATCAAATTCCTAAAATTAAATATAGCTGTCTAATATTTTTATGATTAGTTGAATATAATCATTTTGTTATAATTTAAGAATAATAAGTATATTAAATTTGAAGTTTAATTTTAATTTAATTCTTTTGAAATTTTTATCTTTAAATTATGAGTTTAATAGCTTTTAAGCTTATTTTCAAATTATTTTATTTTAATTAATTTCGAATATTAATATGAATAATAATTAATTTATTTAGTATTTTATTTTTTTAATAAGAAAAATTTTTTTTTATTTATATTAATAATTGAATTATTTTATTTTTTTATTTTTTTAATTTTATTGGTTAAGTACATATTTTTTTTAGATATAACTTTATTAATAATTTTTATAATTTTAATTATAATTGATAGGTTAATAATATTTTTAGTGATAATAAAGTTAATTAATTATTTTAATTTAAGGTTGATAATAATAATAAATTAAATTACTGTAATAATTTTATTAACTTTGATTTTTTTTTTAATTTCTAATTTTATTTTAGTATTTATTTATTTAGTTTTATTATATTTATTTATTTTAATTAATTTAGATTTAAATTATTATTTAAATTATTTTATGTATAATGATTCTTTAAATTTATTATTTTTTTTGTTAATTTTATTAGTTATTAAAATAATTGTTTTTATAAATTTTAATATTAATAAACTTTTAAATAATTTAACTATTATATTATTTTTTTGTTTTTTAATATTATTTAGAAGTAATTTATTTATATTATTTATTTATTATGAATTTTTATTAATTATTATAATTTTTTTAATTACTAAAGATAGGTATTATTATGAACGATTAAATTTAATTATTTGATTATTTATTTATATAATAATATTTTCATATTTAAGTTTGATAATAATGTTTAAAAACGAACTATGATTAATTTTTATAATTTTAAATTTTATTAAAATAAATATTTTTGATAATTATTATATTTTAATAATTTTTTTAATAAAAATATCTTTATTCCCCTTTCATTGTTGATTACTAAAAGTTCATTGTGAGGTTTCTGTTAATTTATCTATTATTTTATCTTCAATTATTTTAAAAATTGGTAGGTTTTCTATTATTCGACTTTTTTTTATTTTAAATATATTTTTTGTTAAAATTATTTTTTATTTAAGTTTATTAGGATTAATTTATTATTCTTTAATAATTTTTTTAGTTATAGATTTAAAATTAATAATTGCTATGTCATCTGTAATTTATATAAATTTGTCTTTAGTGATATTAAGTTTTAATAAGTTATTAAATAATAATATATTTTTATATTTAAATTTTTTTCATAGTTTTAGTTCATTATTATTATTTATGATTAGTGGTATATTAAATTTATTAACTAATTCTCGAATGATGATTTTTAATAATTCTTTAAGCAAATTTTATTCATTATTTAATTTAATTTTATTTTTAATTTTTTTTTTTAGAATTAATAGACCAATGAATTTAAGATTTTTTAGAGAAATTTATTTTTTTGTTTTTATTTTAAATTTAAATTTATTTTTATTTTATTTAATAATTTTTTTTTTATTT
>Ga0209372_1000573_pt1 | contig 13896 bp, 9 predicted proteins | sample AgamicAtPe_FD_187170 | JGI IMG/M metagenome (GOLD analysis project Ga0209372, IMG submission 187170) | Agave microbial communities from Guanajuato, Mexico - At.P.e (SPAdes) (version 2) | ecosystem: Host-associated > Plants > Phyllosphere > Phylloplane/Leaf | place: Guanajuato, Mexico | collected... | reverse complement strand
CTTCAAACTGGAAGCCAGCTGGCCCCCAAACTGACGGACAAGCGACAACGTCCAAAGTTTGCACTGCACTTCGGCTCCAAGCCCACTTCTATCCCACTAACCGGCTCCTGTCAGCGCCCGGCCAACCAAGCCCTCTAGAGAGGCCAACACTCCTGTAAGGCAGCAGACTAACTTGCAAACAGACCTACAACCCTCTACTACCAAACCATGTTATCTCGAACGGGCTGCTAGTTGCTTGCGGCCTAATGAGAGCCGCTATCCCGCTAACAAACGGAGCCCATTGGAACCAGCCGACGCAGGTAGAGGACGTTCTGCTCATGATTGCGGCGCCGCTTCTCTGGTCCAGCCTGTTCTTCTTCATCGCGTGAGTGGCGCCACTTTTGAGGCTAAATTTAACTCCAACCACTTCCGACCAACAACACGCTAAACCAATTGTGTGTTCCCTCTCTCCCCCCTCCGTCCTCAAATATTGAAGCGCCTTCCGAGTAACTGGACCCTTTGTGGCAATAATCAGGTACATGATAGTGCGCGATTTGCGCCAATTCAGTCTCATCTATTTAGTCTTCCTTTGCTCCTTTGCGCAATGCATCTTCTTCGTCAACTACTCGCCGCATCTGTCCGAGTCAAACAAGCAAGACCGATTTCAGGCCCATGGATTCATGTTAAAACTCATGGACGACTACGTGGAGCTTTGGATGGATCTGTTCAAGATGACACTGGGCGTCTACGACCTTCAGCCCTACCGCCACTCCAGCTTGGCGCGTCTCTTTTTTCTCCTCTTCATCTACCTGATCCCAATCCTATTCAACATGTAAGTATCCCAGCCAAGCTCAAACTTTCTCGCCTCCTTTTTGTTCTCGCGCCGCAAGCTTCGCCCCTTCGGCTTGCTCGCTCTCTCGCTCGATAGATCAGCGTCAGATTAGAGTTGGGGGGGGGGGCAAAATTTCGCGCTTCTTTTTTCATAAGGTGGACGTTTTTCTCTAGCGAGCCAACTGAACAGGTAAAGTGAGCGACAGAACAAGTTCGCCTGTTGGCGGTTAAACTCAGAGCCAAGCTAGCCAGCCGCCTGGCTTCCTAGCTCGATCGGCCGACGCGCTGGCCAAGCGGGCAGAGCTCGGCTCGATTGAGCAATCGAGTGGACTGAGCCGAGTTAAGTTGATTGTTTAGCGAGTTATCAATTTACCTTGTTATACGGCAAGAGTCGCTTGCAAGTGGAGCCGTTTCGGTTCGGCAAAGCTTCGTTGTCGTCGCTTCCCGAACCGAGCGCTCACTTTGCCATTGAACCTGTTTCGAACAGTCCAATTTCGATGGAGTTAACCTCTCAACAAGGTAGATTAGCCCCCTCGAGAAGGCGAAAGTGATTGCCAATCAGGAGAAACTTGTCAGCTCTCTCTCTCTCGTTGGGTCGTGGCCACTCACTTGAGCCAGCCCTCTCGTCGAGTGCTCGTCCAGAGGGTCGATTGCACGGAGCGCATCCTTTGGATGTTGACACCAGAACTTTTGTCAGCTTACCTTGGTTGGCTCGATATAAACACGAACCGAATATACTCGAGTGCCACCTCCCGATTCGAAGCGCAAGCAAACACTTTGATCAACTCAGGCCAGTCTAGTCCAGGGGGACCTCTTTGTCGGAGGATACACTAAAATCTCGCCTTATTTAGTGCCGTGAACTTTAGTTCAATTTAAATTTTTAAACACAACGTTATTGAACGAGATTAAATTCTACCAAGTCGGCATGCTTTCCTCTAGCCAGGTTAGTTTGAATAAACAAACCAAACTAAACTAAACTAAACTAAACTCTCCCACTGACTTGTATTCAATGGACGCTTGCCATTGAATTCGTTCCTAGTCCGTACAAATTTCCCTACAACCTTTCAAATTGAACTTATCTAACACCTGTAATTGGTAGAGATTTTGAGATGCTGAGCTAGAGAGCAAGCAAGAAAGAAAGAGAGCGCAAAGTCATCTAGCAAGAGCGCGAGGTGGAAGCTAGATTTGTACGTGAGCAAGTGTTTCATTAAACTTATAGCTTTTAAGTTGGATTGGGCCAGCAAGCTTGCAATCGCATTTGATGGCCCATGAATTAACTGATTGAATCTCGCACTTCTGATTACAAAGGGTTGCTACCTGTTAGCTTCCGAGAGCGCGCGAAAATTTATTGCTCAATCTGTAGCAGTTGGATGCGAGTTTCGCACGGCAAAGGGGCTGGTTCGCGCGCCCATAAAACAGTTGAACTTGTTTGATAAGACAATTTTGCTCCAATAAATCAAAGAAATTAATATTGTGGCAGCAAGATCAACTCTCCCACTCCCAGCAGACAGCTCGTGCGCTTGCTCGAGGCTTGAGTCGGCTCATATTGCACATTGAACAAGCTCGAACGGCTCACAGATCCTCCTATTTCCTGTCCAATCTGAAAAGGAATCCAACTGCTCGCGGCCAATTTCAGGGTGCAAACTTGATCAAATTCATCGATCTAATTTGAATGGGCCCATCGGCGACAAGTAAGCCAGAGAGAGAGAAAGTCAGCTCGGTTTGGAAGGGAGTGGAACTGGAAAAGTGGGCCAATTTAAAGTTGGCAGCAAATTACCTTTGTCGCGCTCCCTCCTGCTTGCATGCTCCAAACCATCCAAATGGCATAAAACCATTTGTCCGATCCTCTAATATTTCTCAACTCGATATCTAGTTTTAAATTGAGAACCGATAATCTAATGTATCAATTACGAGCACCTTTGAACGGCGGCCGTGGTAGAAGTAATGGTTGAATTTGAATTTTTTGATTCTTGATCAATTTGAGGCTTCGGCCAGCAAGCGTCAATATGGAGGCAGGTAATCAGTGAGTCGAGTAGAGGAGAGCCAAGGGTAGCTTGCCATTTGGCTGCCAAATCTGCCACCACCCAGCCAAAAACAACTCGCTACTTTCCTTCTTGTTGCAAATCCAAAACAGTCGACAACGACGACGAAGTCGACGACTCGTGCAAAGCCAGCAGAGAGCCAATAGACAGAATGGCTCCCATTCAATGGCCCATTGGCTGGCCATTTAACCTTCAGCGTTCGTCAAGATTGAGTAAGGCGCAACAATTGCGTGCTCGCCACTCATATCTCTTGTTCCTGTCCCACCTTCACTAATTCAACGCGTTCTCGCTTTCCATACATCCTTCCCTTCATTTGCTTTGCTATGTGGCCGCTACTTGCGGCTTTAATTCCTTGATTCCTGACACGATGGCGCATATATTTGAACCATTCAGGTTGATAGCAATGATGAACAACACTTATAGCCTGATTATAAGCCAATCCGAGCGAGCTTGGAGCTTCAGGTGGGCGCGCGCCCTGTTTGCGCTCGAGCGCCGCCTAGGTAAACACGAGAAAGACACTTACCTGCGCCAGTACTCAATCAATGTAGTCGGTCCAACAAAATCGAATGATAGCTCAACTGAAGCAAGGGACGAGGTATCCAATGGCGGCACAAGCGACCAGGATCAGGTGGCGAAGAAGTTCGTACCTGCGCTGATGATAATAAAGCGCATGAATTGGACTCGCGCAGAGAGGCGCCGGCTCATTGTGGGCCATTGGCGGGTAGGTGCTTGCTCAGTTCGAAGCTAGAGCTCTTCTGAAAGAGGTTAAATTCCATCGACTAACAGAGGTCAAGAGAAAAGCGATCAATCAGGTTGATTTTGGATAGGAATGCGGTACAATTGCGCGCCAGCGACATCTAACGGGCTGGAAGTTGGACTCAATGGTTTTAATTTTAAACGCTAGATGGCGAGCAGATACCAAGTTCCAACACGAGCTTATGAGGCCAACACGGGCAGGTTATGTAATGAATGGGAGGCAACCTTTCCTGTTGATCTGATTACTTCTGGCCAATATATGCACTTTTTGGGAGAAGGGTTCGGGCATTCGGGCAAACGTTAAAACGTTAAATAAAAACAAACAGCCTATTGGGGTTTATGTCACGAACATTGGGTGGCCAATTTGCGGCCAGCTGAACGGATATAAGCGCTTACGTCATTGTTGTGCGCTAGCTTGGCCAGCCCAATTGAGTTGCACGTAAACAAGCAGTGAGTTTGTGGCAATAACTGGGTGCCAGTTGGAGCGGAGTAGCCAAGGTGATCTAGTTTTAGGGGGGAATCGGTTTTGTTGTGAGTGATGCAGAGTCATTGGTAAATACGTGGCCGGTGGCTCATTGACACAGATACGCGCGCCACTTTTGGAACAAACGAGCGGCCAATCGGATGGCCGCAGCCGCCGCCTCAGCGAGCACAAGCTTATCGGCTGGCGCAATTGTTGCGCAACAGGTGCAGGTCGTTGCGTGGTGTGGGCTCGCTCGCCGAGAGAGGGAGCGCGCCAGGTGAGAGAAGGAGAGCGGCCAGGTGAGCGCTCAAGCATCTTGCAGCGTAGCCCTTGGAGGGAGCGACGTTTCGCCTGGCTGAACGGGCGCCGCTAGCGATGACAGCGGCTCGTAGATTGCTGCCGTCGCCGTCGCCGTCGCCGCCGCCGCCAAGCTAGCTGGGCCATCGGAGTGAATGAACTCGAGCTAGCCAAGCCGGTCGGTCAGGCTGGCTCGCTGGCTGTTGAGCGCCGGGCGCAAGTTGCGGCTCGAGCGGCTGCAGCGGCGGCCGCGGCCGAGCAGTTTGCAGCGTGGTGGCCCGAAACTGCTTAAGCTGTCACATGAGCTTGCCAACTTGGTTGGCTGCCGCTGCCGCCACTGCTGCTGCTGCCTAATCAATACACAGACTCACACACTCGCTCGGCCTGCCTTGCGGGTAGCGCAGGTGGCGCCGGCAGCGCGCTTTTTAAGGCAACCAGCCACCTTGGCCGGCCAGGCAGGCAGCCAAGCTGGGCTAGGCCGCCAGTGTTCCGAATGGATTGGCTGGATGGCAATTCACGTAACCGGTGTGCGCGCTTGCCGGTCGCACCGAGCGAGCGCTGGCCGACTCAACATCCAGCAAGCGCTGCCAGCGGCGCCAACAACAATGGACGCCGAAGTTGTGCGGAAAACGACAACTTAAACAGGTAAAGTACAATTGAATGATTAGTGGCTCGCTCCTCTTAGTCGCTTTTTGCTCGCAACCAGACTGCAGACCAGAGAGGCGGTGGCGCCACCGTTGCCACCACTACTGGCGCCGCCGCCGCCGCCGCCGCCGCGCAGACTGCTCGTTGTTGTGTGTAATCAGAGCGCAACTCTGGTTGACAAATCACAGCCCAACGAGGGCTTGGCATGGCAAGGATCTCATGCCTGACAGGCGCAACTTTCTGGTGCAGCTCGCATGGGCTCTGCTTGGCTTGGCACGCCGGCCGGCCGGCCCGCTCGCAAGGCGGCCAGGCAGCGAGCGGGCGAGCGAGCTAGCTGGCTGGCTGGCTGGGCGACGATCGGGCGGCTTCAGATGTTGTGTAACCTAAGCTTCCAGGCGGCCGCTGCGTAAACTCGTTCCAGCTCCGTTACAATTGATCCGCGAGCAGCGCAAGACACTCGCCTGGATCGGCACTGGAAAGCTAGCTTGCTAGCGAGCGGGCGGCCCGCCGAGAGCGCTCACTCTCTCGGCCTGCTAGCCCACTTTTGGGCGGGCGCCGACGCTGGCTCACATTTGGAGCATTTTCATTAGCCCACGGCGAGCGGCCAGGTAGCTGGCTGGCTGGCTCGCTCGCTTGCCAAGTGTTGGCACAAGCGACGCTTACCGGGCGCAAGTAAAACCGTCGCCCGGCGAGCATTCACACAGATTGGCCAAGACAGGCTAGGCTTGGCTTGGCTCGGCCAGACTTGAGGTAGGCTGGAGCTCGGATTGGATTGGATAGGACGGGAGGGGATACGCGCGGTTATTGGAAGAACTTTTGTTGTCATTTTGGCCGCCGTAACTGTGCGCCTGTCGCTGCCGCCGGCCCTGTCTCGATCTCTGTCTCTGTCTCTGTCTCTGGCGCCACTTTGGCCGCTCGCTGGCTGCTGGCCGGCGAGCTGGCCTGCCATCAGCGACAGGTTGTTTTTGCAGCTTCGTCGCGACTCTCTGAGAGCGCCGGCGACGGCGCAGCTTTTTCACCAAACTCATTGTTGTTTCCCGTTACGCAAACCACGCCGACAGCTCCCAGGCGAGCGAGCCGCCCGCCTGGCCAGCTAGCTGGCTGGCTGGCAACCCGTTCGCCTGGCTACCGGGATGCAATTCGGTCGGGCGTAACTCACACAGTTGGCGCTCCCGCCTCTAGCTCTCGCCCTGGCTGGCCCAGGTGCGCTCGCCCGAACGTGGGACAGACAATCGATCGATGGGCCTGCTGGCCGGCGCCGCCCGTCGCCCGTTGCCGTCCAGCGAGAGTTGGCGCCGCACCAGCAAGCGCCGGCTACCCTCAACTGGAGCGCAAGAGCAAGAGCAAGAGCAAAAGCAACAGCAACAGCAACAGCAAACCTGAGAGCAAACGCAATCGGCCCTTGGCGACACTCTGCGGGTTGGGGGCGTGTCCGCGCGCCGGCCCGGCCAAACATAATTGAGCCGGCCGAGCTGGGCAATTACTTTGTTGTTCCATTAAGCGCTTGGCAATTGTTTGCAAGCTCGCCTGGCCGCCTCAGGTGGCGCCGCTGACGCAAGTGGGCACGATTGCGACAAACTCCGCTCAACCGCCGACGGGCTAGCCCATCCCAGCGAGCTCGAGCCATTTCTCCACTTCCTCAACCCGTAAAACTCGCACTGCAACACTGGCGCCCGTAGTGGCGCTGGCACTCGACCTCGGCGAGCGCCCCGCCGTTTGGCTTGGTTGCTGCCGAGCCGCTTGCCCGGCAGCCAGCGGAGTTGGCTCGTAACTTATGGGAACTCGGTCGGTCTGGCAGCCTGAGGGCGAGCGCGCCAGCCAACCGACCGACCGACCGACCGGCTGGCTGGCTGGCTGGCTGGCTTGCGATGACGGCGCTGCACGTTGTAGCCAGCGGCGAGCGTTCCATAAGCGGGCGCCGCCCGCGAGCCGGCTAGGCCGCTAATTAAAGCGCACCTGGGCATGGCAATGGAGCAGACAAATGTCACACGCACCACAGAGCTTGCAAGTGCAAAACTTTGAGGTCAAGCCGGCCGAGTTGGCCAACGCGGCCTGCAAGGAGCGCGCGCGTTCTACCCAACACTCGGCCGGCCAGTGAGCCAGCCAGTGGGCCGGGCGGCTAGCTTGCCAACGAGCAAGCGAGCAAGCGAGCAGGCGAGCGGCTCCACGGGCCAAACGAGCGCTGGCCTTATAATTGCAAGCCAACACGGCCGGCTGAAACAAAGCCAACCAGGGCCGGCCGTTTAACGTGCGACAGGTAGCTCTGGTAGAATTGTAATTTGTGTAATTGATCGACTTGAAACAGCGCCGGTCGAGCTGTTCAAACTGGGCTGGCAGGCGAAAGCTGCTTGGCTCTGGCAATCGGCTCGTACCATTCGGTGACTTGTCAGGCGGCGGCGGCGGCGGCGACACTGGCAGCGAGCGGCCGCGATCGCGCAAACAACAACAATGGGAGATAGCGACAACAAACCCGCGCGCCACTTTGGCCGCCGACCGCTAGAGCGCGCTGCTCCGAGAGTGATGCCGCGGATAAATACGAGCACTGCTCACTCTTAGGTCGCGTAGGGCCATACTAGGTAGAAAGCACCGCTTCTCGTCAGCTCAGCGAAGTTAAGCTGCCTCAGGCCGGGTTAGTACTTGGGAGGGAGACCACCTGGGAACCCCCGGTGTCCTACGCTTCTTTTTTCTCCGCCAACTCTCGGGCCCAAAGCGGCGCAACCATGGGAATGTGTGTGGGCAGCCAAGGTTGCAGTCGCACCGCCGGCCCCAAGCAACCGGCCGGCAAACCAATGGGCCAGCAGATATAATAAATCCCCAAACACTCGCTCGTCCTACTTTCCTCGCAATCTCGCCCTCTTTTATTGACTCCTCCCCGAGCTAAAGTCTGCTTTGCTCGCCGGCCCTCTCTATCTGCGCAATCTCGCCCCATCCGAGTCGAGTGGAGCCAACTAGAGGTTTAGTTTCGTTTGTTCTGTGGGAGAAGTGCGCTTGGCAAATATTCATCCAATTAACCTATGTTACGACAGAGCCGCGCCGGTGCTCCTCTCTCTCTTTGTTTTGGCCGTAAAACGAGCCGGCCGCTCGTGCGCCAGCGAAGCGCCAGTCGGCCATTCATCATGCTAGGTGGTCGCCTTTCGGCATCATTAGGCCGCCTTTGGAGTTTGCGCTCGAGTTTGAGCTCGAACTTGAGTCAGAGTTGGAGTTTGAGTTTGAGCTGGAGCCGGAGCTTTGGCGGCCAGGTAATTGATTTTCGTCCGCCGCTTCCTCCGCGTGCTGGCAGCGCCGCCGCCGCCGAGGAGAGGGGAGGAGAGGAGAGGAGAGGAGCGGAGGGCAAAACAAACCAAATCTCGCATTCAGGTGCCAAATTCACGCTGGGCCAGCGCGGCCGAGCCTACAAGTGGCGGCGAACAAAGCGAACAGGTGCGCTCAATGGTGGCATTGTTGCGCAACAATGCGACGACCACTCAAACAAACGACACAAATTTCCACCCAGTGACAGCGTCCATCCTGCCGCCGCAGCCACTTCTGGCCGAGCGGCGGCCGCGGCCACAGGAAGTGGCCGGCCACGCAGTTTGCCAACAAAGCGGATACGCGCTCGCTGCGCCCGTTGCATAATGAGCCAGTCGGCCGAGCGGCGCACTTGCGCAATTTGAACCTGATTCCGAGTTTGGTTCGGTCAGGTTTGAACTGAGCCGAGGCAAGCTGAGCTGAGCTGGCTCTCTGGCCAAATGGAAGCCTGGCGCACTGCTCGCCGGCCTGCTTGGGCGCGGATGGCAACGCGAAACACGAGCGCCCGCCGGCAGCCACTGGCGGCCGGCGCAGTGCGATCAGTATCGGCCGGCGCGATGGAGTGCCATGGCGCGCGTGGCTGCGCCAAAGCAACGAGCCAACCTCTGCTTGGCGCCACAATCTCTTCCTGCAGAGCCCAATGATTAATGGGATTCCAGCGAGCAAGCGGGCGGCCTGCTCGCCGCTTTGAAGCCAGCTCGCCGAGGGGATAAGTTTCCAGTTTTGGCCGCCGGCTCGCTCGAGCTCGCACTCGCACTTTGCTCGCACTCGCGCTCGCAACCTGTCCGTCCGGTCCGCCTCCAATTGTGGAGCGCCGCCACTGGGGCGGCCAATTTGCGCGACCAGCCGGAATGCGCCCGTCCGCCGGGCGCCCTTGAGCGCGGCCGGCGCCGCCATCTTTGGCCTTTGTGCGAGCGGCGGCCGGAACGCGTCCATTCAAGAGCTCGCCCGCCCGCTCACCTGTTGCCAGCCAGCCAGCCGCCCGCCCGCCAGCCAGCCCGCCGGCCGGCCGCGCCGCCGCTCGAGCTGCCCGCCGGAAGAGGGGAGCCGCTCGCAAACTTGTTGCGCGCGCTTCCTGTTCCAAGGCGGCCAACCATTGAGGGCGCAACTCGATTCCGAGCCGGGCCAAGCAGATGGCGCACGACCCCGCGAGCAAGTGCCGCGGCCAGAGTTCAGCGCCGTGCCAGCGTTGCGAGCTGGCGGCCAGGAAGTGGCCGGCGACCGCGACGCGTCGCTCCACTAACGCGCATGACCTTGAGCGCGCGGCTCTCCCATAAACGCGCCCTCTTTGTTCCTCCCGGCCGAGCGGACTGCACTGCTTTGGATTGCACCGGACTGGCCTGGCCTGGACTGAACTGGACTGGACTGGACTGGACTGCACCGCACGGCATTGCACTGCACTGCACTGGGGGCGGCAACGTCGTCGCTGGCCGCCAGCTCGGCCAGGAGCGAGCCAGTGCGCGGCCGGTTGCGCAACGCGCTGCAACGGGCCGCCAGATGGCGCTGGCCCGCGAGCGCGCGCACACACACAAGCTGGAAGCCGTGCGCCCTGCCTCGCCTTGCCTTGCTCGCTGGTTGCGCAAAGTGCACGCTGGCCTCGGCCGCTCGACCCACTTTGGCGGCGGCGGCCGGAGCCTGGCGCTGAGCTTGAGCAAATATTGGCCGAGCTGGCGGCGGCGGCGGCGGCGGCGGCGGCGGCGTTCGCGCTCGGGTCGCGCCCAAGCGGAGCCGGCGCCACTGGAGCCGCCGCCGCCGCCGCCGCCGCGCCCGCAACAAGTGTGCGCGCGTCCGCCACGTTGCGCTGCCTTCGCCGACAAAATGGCCGCCCGGCCGGCCGCTCGGACGGCCCCGGCGGCGGCCGGCGCAGAGGCGGCGCCAGCGCCGCAAGCAAAGTGCGTGCGCCACTGTCGCAGGCCCGCTTCCTGGCCGGCGCGACCCCTGGCCGCTCTGGCAGCGGCGGCGGCGGCGAGAAGAGCGGGCGGGCGAGAGGCACGAACCAGCGAGACTGGCGCTGGCGCTGCCTCTGCGGCTGCAGCTGCAGCTCGGCCGCCAGAGCGCCGCTGGCAGTGAATATAAATTACGCAATTTGCCAACAGCACTGGCGCAGTGGGCGCTGGCTGGCTGGCTGGCTGGCTGGCTGGCTGGTCGGCCGGCGGGCGGTCGTCTGCGCGGCGACCTGTTGCGTCAGCGGCCAGCGGTTGGCCGGCGCGCGCACTGCCAAGCCTTTGGCTCGGCGCTCCTCCCTGCGCGCCGCCGCCCATCCACCTGGCGGCCTTGATTGCGGCCCGGCGAACAGTGATCGAGTTTGCGAGCTCCACGCGGCCAGCTCGCCCGCCCGGCCTGCTCTACATCCACATCCACATCCACTTCCACACCCGCGGCCGCGGCTCGGCTCCGTTTGCGTGCGCCCGCAGTGGCCGCCCAGAGGAGGGCTGGCAGGCCGGCGGCGAGAGTCGCGCTCGTCGGTCTCGAGCTTGCGCCGGGTTAAAAATAGCCCCGCGGCTCGCTGGACTGGAGCCAACAGAGTAAGGCACCCGCGCGCTCGCTCTACTGGCCGCCGCAGCCGGGCGCCCACTAACTGTCGGCGGCGGCGGCGGCGGCGGCGCTCGCTCGCTCGCTGGGCCGCCCATTCAGCCTGCGCCCTAGCCAGGCTCAGGGTTGGCGCTCGAGCTCCGAGCTTTTCGAGCTTCGAGCTTCGAGCTGAGCTCAGGCGAGCGGCCGGCGGGGTTGCGCAACTCGGCCGACTTGCCCGCTCGGCCGCCGCGCCGCTCGGCAGCAATAATTGTCGCACTGGCTGCTGCAGCGGCTGCGGCTGCTGCTGCTGCTGCGGCCAGTTCCGGCCAGAGGCGAGCGGCGCGGGCGACAAGTGGCCGGGCGGCGCCTTTATAGGCGGGCGACGTGGCCGGCCGAGCGGCGGCCGCATCAAAGTGGCCCATAATGAAATTGGCCCGGCGCTGCAGCCGCGATTGTAAATTCCCAGCGCGGGCTTCTGGCGCCGGCGCCGCCCTTGCCTCGCCCTGCCCGAGCCGCTGAGCTCGCGGCCCAGAGGCGAGCCGCCTCCACGGGCCCGCTTGCGCAACCCTCCCGGCGCCGCCTTTGAAGATCCCGCCTGCACCTGTCATGGGGGCGCCGCAGCAGCAGCAGCAGCCGCCGCCGCAGCCGCCACGTCCGCTCGTGACCGCTCGCAGGCCGGACTCGCCCCTTCCGGCCGCCAGAGGGCCGCGCGTTGTCATTGTTTGGGCCGGCCGGCCGGAGGGGCGAACAATGCGTCTGCTCGCTCGCTCGGGCGCCGCTTTGGCCGCCTCGAGTCGGGTTCAGCTCGGCTCTGTTAAGTTGAGCTGGCCTGAGTTCAGTTTAGGCCAGTTAAGCTGGGCTAGAGTTTGCTCGGCTCGGGGCGGCGAGTTCAAGTTCAGCGCAATTGCGCGAACGCGCCTGTTGCTGCGTTGGCCGCTGCTGGCGCGCCTCAGCGCAACGGGCCGCCAGTTTGAGCGCCCGAAGAGAGGAGAGGAGAGGAGAGGCGGCGGCGGCCAGAGGATTGCATCAGGAGCTCTCGTCGCGCGCAAAGCACACGCACTGGAAAAGGGCTCACCTGGCCTGGCTTGGCCGCGGGCTTCGTTTGCGCAACAGGTGTGTGTGTGCGCGCCGGCCACTGCGAGCGAGGCTGGCGGCCAGTTCCTTGCTCCTTTGTCCTCGCTCGCTCAGCTCGCCCAGCCTTCGAGTGCTGGAGCGCCGCTGTGTTGGAGGCTCGTCGCCTTGGAGCTGGCTCGCTCAGCAGCCCGGCGAGTCCGCGCGCAAACTCGCCCCTCCCTTGGCGGCGCCGCCAGCTCAAGCCGGCGAGTGCAGTGACCTGGTTAGGAGGCGGCCGGCCGGTCGGCGCCACGGTCGCGCTCGCCAGCCAGCCCGCCAAGCCGGCCGAGTGCGAGCGCCGGCGCCAGTGCGAGGGCGCAGAGTCGGAGGCGAGAGAAGGGGCGAGCTGTTAGAGTGGAGCCGCCCTCGGCACGAAGCCAGCCCGCCGCTCACGCTCCCCGGCGGCGGCTTGGCGTGCGAGCGGCCGGCCGGCCAGCCCGGGAGCTGCGCGGCCCTCGCGAGTGGAGGCGGCCGCCGCCAGGGGGAGGAAGGGCGACCTGTACGCACTCGGCTCGGGCCTAATTGGGTTAGCCACACGAATGCGAGCTCCCGGCTGCCAGGACGACGCCCAAGCGGCCGGCCATTCATTAGCGGCGCACTGGCTGGCTGGCTTGCTGGCTGGCTGGCTGGCCGGCGGCCAGCTCAGCGCCGGATGATGGATAGCAGCAGGTCGGCTGGAGATGCGGCGGCCAGATTTGCGGGCTCAACTCGCCTCGGCGTCCCACTTGGCCGGCCAGCTGGCTCGCGGGCGGCGGACGAGCTCGCCGCCCTCTCGAGCTTGCGAGCTTCCATTAGCCAGCCGCCGCCTCGGCTCCAGCCCAAACTTCAGCGGGCGCAACAAGTGTTTGTCCGTGTCCCAGTTTCGCCGGCCATTCGCGTTCCTATTCGGCGCCGTCGTCGCCTTTGCCTCTGGCCGCCGCCACCGCCGTTTGGCGCAAGGAGCGGCGCCGAGCGCAACTCTACCGCCAGCTCGGCCGCCGCTCAATGGCCATTCAGCATTCAGCGCTCGGCGTTCAGCTGTCCCGCACGCACTAAGCGCGCTTGCTGGCGTGCAGGCCGAGCGGAGCCAGCAAATTGGAAGTGGAAGGCTCCACCTGAGCCGAGCCGAGCCGAGTTGGCCCCGTTGAGCGGGCGCCAAAGTGAGCGCCAAGCCACGACCAGTTCGTTCCACTTCAATTGGGCGAGCCGAGCTGAGCGGCGCGAAGAATGGCCGACGGAGGGAGGAGGCGGCGGCGGCGGCGGCGGCGGCGGCTTGCTCGGCGGCCTTAGAGGCGAGCTGGCCGCCGGGCCAACAGGCGGCCGCCACTCGGCTCGGCTGGCGGAGGAAAACGCAAACGCAAACGCAATCCAAATCCGTGCTCTTGCGCAACAGCGTTGAAGAGCGCGCAGAAACCGCAGCGCTCGCGGCCGCCGAGCCCAAAGGCCAGCGAAGGCGGCTGCGAGCGCCGAGCAAGGATTCTCGCGTCCTCGGCGGCCTGCGAGAAGCCAGCTCCGCTCCTCTCCAATCTGGCCGCTCGTCCAACGCCACTGGCGCCACAGCAGCAGCAGCAGCGGCCGCCGCCGCCGCCGTCATCGTGCAGCCGCGACCGAGCGCCGTGTGCCCATTTCGGCCCGAACGGACTCCGTCGCACTGCACTCGGCTCAGGCAAAACTCGACTCCACTCCACTCCACTCAACTCGGCTGGACTCGACGCGACTGGACTGGACTGGACTGGCGGGGACGAGCAGGCGAGTGTTGCGTAATAATGGTCGTGCCCTCGCTCGCTGTCCATCCTCCAGGCGCCGGTTCCATTTTCATGGTCACGGCCAAGAGTGGGCCTGACTTCAACTTGTTCCAGCCGCCAGCCGCCGGCCGCCCGCCTCAAAGCTCCGCTGCCCGCTAGGCTGGCCGCTCGCGGCTCCCCCAGCTGGCTGCGCCTGCGCCGCCAGCCCGAGCTCGAGATGGAGATGGAGCTGGAGATGGCGGCG
>Ga0209372_1000572_pt1 | contig 13901 bp, 14 predicted proteins | sample AgamicAtPe_FD_187170 | JGI IMG/M metagenome (GOLD analysis project Ga0209372, IMG submission 187170) | Agave microbial communities from Guanajuato, Mexico - At.P.e (SPAdes) (version 2) | ecosystem: Host-associated > Plants > Phyllosphere > Phylloplane/Leaf | place: Guanajuato, Mexico | collected... | reverse complement strand
CCTCGGCAAGTTTGATGCCGGCGCGCAGAGCCAGCGCTCGCGGGCCCCAATTGGCGCGCTAATTAGCCCGCGCTCGGCCACCTTTTTGGCTTTGCGGCTCGAGCTTGGCAAGCGGGCGGCGGGCGGCGGGCGGCAGGCAAGCAGAGGCCGCTGCCGCTGCCGCCGCCGCCGCCGCCGCCCTCGCCGGCCAAATCCGAATGTTCCGTGATGTCCGCCTGGCCCATTGGCGCCAATTGGGGCCCATTCATCACGATGCGCGCTTGGCGCGGACAGCCGACAGCCGGCGGCAGGGTCACCTTTTGGGCGTCGCCCCCGAGTGGCCAGCGGGCTGCGTGCGAATTAATTTTTAATCCTTTGTTTGGCGGCCGCTCGCGCTGCCAGCGCCGCCTGGCCGCGGGCGCCAGCACTAGCCGCTCGCTGGCCCGCTAATGAATTGGTCCCATTTGAATGGGCCACCTTCTATTATCATTCGTCACGAAGCGCGCGCGCCACACTAATTGATTCCACCTGAGGGCCCGGCGAGCGACGTGCAGTTGGCCGGCGCCGGAAGGGCGCGCGAGCCGGACTGCGGACTGGCTGGCCGGCCGGCCGCTGGGCCCGAAGCGGCCACTAAATGAGCCATGCAACTCCGACGGCCGTTCCGCCGCTGCCAAGCTCATATTTCCTCCTCCAACGAGAGACTAGATTGGCGCACTGGGAACTGTCAAGCTGGAGGTCCGATAATATATCACCTGCTCGGCGCTCAATTCAATTCCGTTTGCTCCTCCTCGCTGCGCGCACTTCCGGCGCCTTCGTGCGCTCGCCGGCACGCTCGGCGCATTGTTTTCGCTGGCGGGCGGCGGCAAACTTAATTAAGGCGCCCGAGGAGGCGGCCAGGTGGGCTGACAAATCGATCGAGAGCCGAGCCCATTTGAATGCGCCCGGCTCGCTCGGCCGGCCGCCAGACAATTGCACTCGGCTCGGCCTCCTCTCGAGCTCAAGATTTGGGGCTGGGGGCGCCAGTGTTGCGGCTGCGACGGCCGAGCGGGGAGGCGGAAATGCAAATTGGAGCCGAAACTTGATACTCGCGCGCTCGGCGGGCCCACTTTGCGCGCTCGCGGGGGGAACAAAGCGAAAACAAAACGAGCTCGTTGGCGCCTCCTTCCGCCTCTTGAGCCGCCCAAAACTAGGCCGGCGCGCGCAAGTGACCGCAACTTTTGAGCTGCAGTTGCAGTTGTAGTTGCAGTTTTAGTGGCCGGCTCGTCTGCTAATTGATGCGTGAACTGAGCCGGCCGCCCGTCGCCCAGTCGGTTGGGCAAGTTTTGGCTGGCTGGCTGGCCGGCTGGCGCAGAGGCGGGCCCGTCCGTCGGCGCGACGCCAAACGAAGCGGCCCAAATTAAACGCGGCGCCCATGCAGAGTGGGCGGAGGGCTGCTCGCAGTGGCGCGCGCGCCAGAGGTGGCAGCCAGCAAGCAGCTCGGCCGCAGCAGAGCCAAATGCGCCGAGTTAGCCGCGCCAAGACGGCCGCCCTCGCAGCTTGGCACCTTTGGCCGGACTTGCGCTAATTAGTGCGCGTCCGAGTGGACTTCTCGCTGCCGGCCTCTCCTCACTTGCAATCGGCGGCCCCTCTGCGCTGGAGTGGTCCAGTTTGACGCTCGAGCTGGCAAGGGAATTGCCAATTAAACTTTGCCAAGCCAGACGCGCCGCTCTCGAGTTTCTTTCGGCTCGAGCAAATTGAGTTAAAAACTCGCCGCGTTCAGGTTAACAGAGTCGCGTCTTTAGCCGCAACAACTCGCCCATAAGCCGATTGTTGCTGGCGCTCGTTGGAGCCGGCGCGGCGGCCAGGCGAGCGAGCGGCGTGGGCGCCCAGTCGAGCCCGCCGAGTTCTCGCACTCTCGCGCTCGCATCGTCTGCCTGGCCTGAGTTGCGGCCCCACCGAGCTGCTGGCAGCCGCAAGCGAGCCCGTCCAGCGGGCGGCGCGCGCACCTGGCCGCCGGATGGGCCAACAATGGCGGCCGATCCGTCACCGAGTGTCCAGCCCGAGCGGCGGAGAGCGGCCATTGTCGGCCGGCGGCGGGGCTGGCCGAGCGGGCGGCCATAAATCACCGCCGGCCAGCCTTGAGCGCCGCTCGCTGCGGCCATCTTTCCACTCTCGAGTTCAATCGCGATAGTCGAAAGTCAGGTAGCAATTAAATGGAATTTTCTATTAGCATTTGAACTCTGGCCAAGGGGCGGAGTGCGGCCGCTGAGCGGATCCATTCGGCGGCCATTTATCATTCGATTATGTTGGTCTTGCGCGACAGTGTTCAAGTGGCGGCCGCACTTAGTGGCCAGCTCGCTCCACTTGAGTCGGGCGCAAATTGCTATTCAAATCACACAGGCGACACGAGAGTTGGTGCTAATTGACGCCGCTGATGAGGTGGCGCCGGCAGCTCGTGCTGGCCGCTCGGCTCGCCAGCCAGCCTTTAAGGCCGCCAGCGAGATATAAGACGCAACTTGCGGTGGCCTCGGCGTTGTTCTGCGTCCATCATCTTGGCTTCGGCTTCAACTGGGCGAGCGATAAGAGCTTGAGGAGAGGAGAGGCGAGACGAGACGGGGAGACAAGACAGGCGGCCAACTGGCGGCGCTCACCTGGCGCCAACCTTGCGCGAGTGTCGGTGACCAAGGCGGAGATTGTTTATTTTATGAAGACTAAATTGCTCCTCAGCTCGGCCGAGCTCGTCGCCCATCAATCAAGCGGCTGGAGATTCGCTTCTAAGTTGAGTCTGAGCTCCAGTTCCAGTTCCAGTTCCAGTTTGAGCCGCAAACTTCCAGCTCGAGGCTGCGAGCGGCGCCGGCCGAGCTCGAGCTTGACCTCTTCCTGCAGCTCCGCCGCCAGTCCTGCAGTTCTGGCGCGCAGGGCAAATTTACGATTATTCGTCGGCCAAAAGTTGCGGCAAAGTTTTGGAATACCAGCCTTTAATTAGCTTGTTTGCACCAGAGGCAAGCGGCGGCGTCCATTGGAAGCATCGGCGGCCCAAATGGGCGGCCAGGTGAGCGCCGGCCGCCGCAGCTCGGCGGACTCTTTTGAGCGGAGGGGCGAGAGATGCAATAAAGTAAACGGGGCGCTCGCAGCGAGAGCGGCCATTGTCATGATGAATAAGCGCGAATTAATTAAACTTTGTCCACTCGCAAACTGGAAACAATAACTCCGCTTTGGGCCAGATTTGCAGCGGGCCAGTTTATTGCGCAACTTATTGGGCGCGCGAAGTGGGCGCCCCTCTAATCTGTTGATCGGGCGGGCAGCTGCGCCAGCTCGGGCCGCTCGAGTCCGCTTCCTGTTGGCGGGCGCCCTTCCGCCTGCCGGGCGCGCGAGCCAGATGTGCGCTCTGGCCGCCAGGGAGGCCGCGCGGCCAACGCGGCCAACGCGGCCACTCGGCCGCCATTATTCATGGGCACACAAGTGGCAATGAATTTGGCGGAAGTTGTCGCTGTTGGAGGCGCCGCGCTCGCGGTGGCGTCAGCGCACAAATTGGGGGCCAGCGAGCCTTTGATCGATCGCTCTGAACTCGCGAGCATCAACGAGCCGCCCGGCCGACCGCCGAGTGGGAGCCGCCGAGCGCCACCTGCTGGCCGGGCGGCCGCGCGCAACCAGCGACTGACCGGCGGCTCGGCTGGCGGCCAAACAAATGTCCACGGGCCAACTTGCTCGGCCAAATTGGGTTAGTCGCGCAAATGAGCTCCATTGAGCGAGCTGTCCTGGCGCTGGGGGCTCAATGGCCGCGCGCCGTCCTCCAATCACCGGCTTAAGGGGCCCGCGCGCTTATTTGAATATCTGGCCGCCCGTCACACTGCGGCGGCGGCGGCGGCGGCGGCGCAACGCAATATTGCGCCGCGCGGGATTTGCGGCGCGAGTCGGCGCGCGATGAATGGGCTCCTCTTCGGGCGCCAGTGGGCCGCAAATCTCGCGCTCGTAGGCCACAATATCACCAAATAGAGACGCTCTCACATATTCCAAACACGAAGCCCGGCAAGACTAATGCAAGTGAAACGCGCACTCGCCTCCAAGGTGAGCGCCGAGAAGAGCGGAAGTGGGCGCGACTCGCTCGCCAACTCCTCGCCGGTTCGGCTTTGTGGCTCCGAGCGGACTTGTCTCTAAAATTAGCCCGCACCTGCACCTGTAACTATTTTTGCCGCCATCGATCAAGCGGCCGGCGTGACAAAAACACGCTTCCCGCGCTGACGTCGCCGCTCCCGCTGGCCGAGGTTGTGGCTGCCAGCGCCACTGCAGCCGCAGCCGCAGCCGCCGCCGCTGCCACTCTGACTCCAGCCAGGCCGTCGAGCAGTCGGACTGGCGCTCAAATCAATATACATGGACGAGCGGCGGCCAGCTGACAGGGCGACACAATGCGAGCGCACGCACGCAGCTAGCTCCTCCTCGCGCGCACCTGAGAGCTGCCTGTCTCCCGTTGCCGCCTCTCCGCTCGCCTGGCTTTCGCTTCAGCCTCTCCGCCGGCGCCCTCAAACTCTGACAGCTCGCTCGCGATTCACATCCAAAAAGCGGCCACCAATTTTAAAGCAGCAAGATGCAGATTTTACGCCCAATTCCGCTCGCCTTGTGCCTGTTCGTCGTGGCCTCGTTGGCGCGGCTCGGCCTTGCTGGCAACGGCATTTTCAGCCGACTGCTAGGCGGCGCCGGCGGCACCAACGCGGCCGACGAGCAGAAGCCGGCGCTGGGCCACAAGGTGACGGTGACCGTGCCGCTGGAGGACTCGGCCGGCGTGGTGCGCAAAACCCCCATCACAATCATGATCAACAACCCACAAGAGCACCAGGCGCCGGGCAGCCTGACGGGCCTGGGACTGCGAGACAAGGCGAGAGGCCTGCTTTCCATGCTGACCGGCGGCCTCGTGCGACACAAGCCCGCGAACAGGGTGGTGGTGGCGCCAGTTGAGCCGGCGCCAGCCGAGCCAGCGCCAGTTGAGCCGGCACCAGCTGAGCCGAGCCAGCCAGCCAGCGCAGAGCTGGAGGCCAAGCCAGACACTGAGGCGCCCGCAACCCTTGAAACCGAGAGCCCACCTGCGACACCTGCCGAGCCTGAGGGGCAGCCGAAGGTGGTGGCGGCGGCGGCGGCGGAGTCAGCGGAGGCTGAGCCAGCTGGCCAGCCGAGTGGCGCGCCCGAGCTCGTTGCTGGCGCCCCGGCCGCGGAGGAGCCGGCCACCACAGTGAGCAACCAAGCGCCGAGCGAGCCGGACAAGCTGGGCGAGCAGGCGAAGGCCGAGGAGCCAGCAGAGAGCGAGAAGCCGGCGCCGGCCGAGCCTCCAGTCGAGGCGAGCAAGGAGAAGGAGGAGGAGGAGGCGCCCGCAAGTGGCGAGCAAGCAAAGGAGGCGGAACCAGCGACGCCCCAACCAGAACCCTTGCAAACGACAACTCTTGAAACGGGACAAGCCGAGTCTGGCGAGCAAGCTGAGAGTGAGCAAACCACCGAGGCAAACAAGGCCGAGCCGGCCGACGAGGGCGCCACTTCGGAGGCAGCCAGCTCGACTGAGGCGCCGGCCGCCGACGGCGCAGCTCCCCTCGAGGAGCCGTCCGCGGCTCAGACGCCGAGCGCAGAGCCGGCGGCCCCGAGCTCGGAGCTGGAAACGAGCACCAGCAGCGAGACACTAGAGCCGGAAGAGTCGGCTGGCCAGCCCGCTGCGGACGAGGGCAGCCAAGCAGAGTCAAGTGAGAGTGGAGGCGAGACGCCGGCCGAGTCTGCAACCGAGAAGGCAGCCGATGATGCCGCCGCCACTACTGCCGCCAACAGTGGAGCCGCCGATGGAGCCGCAGAGGCGGCCTCAACGGGCGAGCGAGCGGAGGAGTCGGCGGCCGAGGAGGCGCCAGCTGCCGAGCCCTCTGAGCCAAAGCTGGAGACAAGTGGACCTGCGGCGGCCGAGCAGTCTGGCGCCGCGCCCACGACTGAGGGCACAGACGCGCCCTCAGGCGAGAAGGAGGCGCAAAGAGAGAAGGAGGAGGAGGAGGAGGAGGCGACGACGACAGAGAGGGCGGCCTGAGCGTCGGGCTGGCGAGGCCGGCGAGCTGGCCGGGGGTGACGAGTTAATAGTGTAACTGTTCGGGCGCGAGATGCAGCGAGTGATTTTATTTCGTCGACGATGTTTTAGCCAACCGGGGCGGCTGCGACAGGTGAGCGCTCGCAGCGGCCAATGCTCAATAAAAGGTAACCGCGCGAGCGAGCGAAGGTGTAGGCAGGGGCGAGCGAGTTGAGGTTTCAACATTGTAGTCATGGTCTCTGGGCGGCCAAGTTGAAGCCTCCGCCCAGGGCAGCCTCAATGTGACGTCTCACTTCTAAGGCTTTTCCAATGCAGCGAGCAAGACTGATCGCCAAAGCGACTGTGACAGCGGGCGAGCCTCGCAACAGCAATCGCATTGAATGGTAGTCATGTTGGCCAACATGCTTGGCCGTGTCTGCTAGCGAGATTTCAATTTTGAACAAAATCATGAGCCTAAACTGCAATGAATTTGACGAGCGGACGAGCCATTCTCGTGACTCGAATGCCCCCTCGCGGCCTCCTCGACGGCTCACAGGACTTGGGCGGCCACCTGGGCCTTGCTCGCTCTCGCAGCGCTTGCAAGCCGACTTGGCCGGCCTGGCCAGCCTTGGCTCGCGCACTCCGCCGGCCGTGTGCATCGCATTTTATGGCTTAATTAATTCTTTCCATCCGTCCATTTCCATTTCCATCTCTGCCTCCATCTCCATCTCCATTCCCGTTCCCTTTCCCACTGCCTCCGCCAGGCCAACGGTAGGCAAACCGGACGTCGGTGAGCGATGAAAAGTGGACAAACTTTTTCGCCTCCGAGCGGCCGGCATTTGTTGCGCGCTCGCAGCGGCCGAGACGCCGCTTATAAATCAAGCCGCCAGCCGAGAATCGGAATTTGGCCCTGGCGGCCAGAGTGACCGTTAGCGGCACAGAGCAGAGGCGCAACTGATGCGCCTTGGCCGCCAGGGGAGCCTTCCAATCGAGCGTAAGCGCGCGCTCGCTCGGCCGGCCAACCTGATTACAGGTGAGCGCCGGCCGCCAACCTTTTCGCGCCGCTCGCTCCTCGCTGAGAGCGGCCGGCTCAAGTATCAGCTCAATGGGCGCGTCCCCGGCCGCCAGCCCATTTGCCTGTCCGGCCGCTAGCCTGATTGACTCATCTTTGTTTGGCCCAAGCGCGCTCGCTCGGCCAGCAACAAAGGACTCGCCCGCTGGCTCGCACCTAAGAGCTCAATCTCCTTCGCCCGCTCCTCCAATTCGAGCTCGCCCGCCGACCAATCGATCAGCCGGCCGCAGCTCAATGGCCGCCTTCCAGTTCATTTGCAAATTCAACCAGACTAATGATAATATTTGCTCTCACGAGCTCGTCTCGGCTCAAAGCGCCACAAATGGAAGCCAGACGAGTGAGTGGCGGCGGCGGCAGTTGAAGCGCCAAAGAGAGCCAAACTCGAATGGGTTGCGCCGCTCGGTTAGCCCAAATCTGCAGCGCAAACAGTGGTAATTTTTTGAATCCGAGCGCCCGATAAGACCAAACTAATGAGAGATTATGGGCCCGCTGAGCCGGCTGCAGCGCGGCCCCAATTAAGTTGGTTGGGGCCGCCGAGGCGCCCGAAGGATGGGCGGCGCGCGAGGGGCGCGATAACAAGTGGGCGTCGCCGGTGTCCCGCGCGCCAAGTTCAGACCCGCGGCCGGTTGGGCGGCGAGCGAGGGCAGCGAGCCGCCAGCGGGAGGAGGCAGAGATGCAGTGATAACAAGATATTCGCACCGGCCATTCACCCGCTCAGGTGGCCCGATAGCAGGCTGCTCGATTAATGATCCGCTCCTTGTTCAAACAACACCGTTTGCCTTTGAATGATCATCTCATGGGGGCAGCTCGGTCAGGGCAAATCTCAACTCTGAAGGCTCCATTTATCAGCCCGCCAGTCCGGGTTCGCCTCCGCCCGCCGCGCTGGCCGCCCTGCCCACTATCGCGCCATCGAGCGCAGCCCGATCACGAAAAGCGGGCCAGCCGCTCGCCGTATTCATCCCTTGAATTAATTTATAAGCCCGAAAACGGCGCCAAAGTTGATGGAAAATTGCGAGTTGCGTGACTCTCTAGGTGTGATCCTCGCGGAGCCATTGTTTTGTGGTCCAAAGTCTCGCGTTTGCGCGGCCAAGTGGCGGAATTTAGCGAGTTTTGCCCATTGCGCTCGAATCCGATCCGATCCCATCCAGTCCAGTCCAGTCCAGTCCAGTACAATCCGACCCCACTGCACGCAGCCCCAGACATTCCAAGGCACCTTTGGCGGCCGGCCGGCTGGAGGAATTAGCATCCTCATTGTTTTGTCTAATTTTTGATTGAACGATTCGATGTCCATAATACATCATTAGCTCGGCTGAAAGTCAACCGGTTGGAGCGGGCGCGTCGAACGAAGAGCGGCGGGCGTCTTGGCCAGGTGAGCGAGTTTCCTGGAAAGTGGCCTTGGCTTTCTGCTCTCTGCCCTCTGCTCTCTACTCTCCGCTCTTTGCTCGAAGCAGCGAGAGGTCAGCGGCGCGTCTTGGCCGAAAAGTGGGAGGCCATCAAACAGTTGGTGGCTGCCCGTTTGGCGCTCGCTTGCTTGGCTGGCCTCAGCTTGCCGGCCTGCTCATCAGGGAACAGCTTGAGGCTGCCGGAAGGAGTGGCGCATTCAGGCCTTGGCGGCCGATTTGAATGGAGAACAATACGGAGCTCGGCCAGCTTGGGGTGGCAGTTGTGTGTGTGTGTGTGTGTGTGTCGCTGGGACGAGACTTGGCCTCGCAGGTAACGAGTGGCGGCCGCAGATAGCGCAAGGCAATAATAGTAGTAGTTGAGCGATTAAATTGCGTGCCGAAGGAGACCCACTTTTGCCTCAGCGCGCCTCCATATCAGCTGGCCATCGTGTCCTCATAAAAGCAAACGCGCAAGACAACAATGAAGCCGGAAATTTATCGCCCAGAATATTGTTGTCTACCAACCAGAAGCGCCAGTCAGGAGCTTGAGTCGCCAAGCACAGGCCGGCGCAGAGATAAGGATCTGACTCCAAGAGTTCAACCCCCTCTCTCTCTCTCTCTCCCTCGCTGCGCCAGCCATCTCGGAGGGCTCGGCCACTATTTGCACGTAAGCCGGCCCATTGGGGGCGCCTCCAACTCCTTGCGCCACCAAACCAAAGCCGTTTTGTTTTATTTTATGGCCTCGTTGAGCTGGAGCAGGCGGCTGAGATATTGTTTATGTGATTATGGGGTGTCGATGGGAGCGAGCGAGCGGCCAGCCAGCTGCGTCGTTTCAATGTCACTCGCTTCCGAGGGCGGCACTGGCCCATTATCGGGCCTGAAGATCGTAAATCAACCGGATCCAGTTGACACTGATCCAGACACTTGGTTGCGTTTGGAATTTTGCAATTCAGCTTTACTGAAGCAACAATAACACCGGCAACAACAACAGCAACAACAACAACAACAGGTAATTGCGGCTCACTCAGCCCTGCGAGTCCGTTTTGCGTGCTCCTCCTCGATGAGCCTCCTCAGCCTGGGCGCCTGGAGTGCGCAGCTGTTGACCATCTGCGAAAAGAGGCTCGACTCGTCCATCATCAGCTCGTAGGGCTCCGCAAACTCGCGCACCTCGCCTTGATCCAAGACGAGCACTCTATCTGAGTCCACGATGGTGACCAATCTGTGCGCGATGGTGATGACGGTGCAGCTCGCAAACTGGTCCGCTATGGTGCGCTGAATGAAGGCGTCCGTTTCCGGATCCACGTTGGCCGTTGCCTCGTCCAAGACCAGTATTTTGTTCCGACGCACAATGGCCCTGGCCAAGCAGATCAACTGTCGCTGGCCAACGCTAAAGTTGGTCCCCCCCTCGTTGATCACATACTCCAGTCCCTGATTGTAGTGCGAGAAGAGAGGCTTCAGCTGGACGGCTTCAAGCGCTTGCCACAGCTGAGCATCCGGGAACTCGTTGAAGGGGTCGAGGTTTTTCCTGATTGAGCCCCCGAAGAGGATCGGATCCTGCGGAATGATGCTCATCGAGCGCCGCAACTGGCTCAGGGACATGGTCTTGGTGTCAACGCCGTCGATTTCAATCCGACCCTCAAAGTTGTAGAGCCTAAATATGGCTGAAACAATACTTGACTTGCCCGCCCCAGTTCGGCCCACAATGCCCACCTTCTCGTGGGCCCTAATGGTGAAGGAGAGATTCTTAAGCACTGGAGGCTCGTCGACGAAGTAGCTGAGACTTAGATCGATGAACTTAACTTCGCCCTCCGCGGGCCGCAGCTGACCAACCTGATAATTCACCACTTCCTCGCTACCTGACTGCTTAATCGACGCCGAGCCTGGATCCTCCTCGGGCTTGAGCTCGCTGAACTCCTTGATTCTCTGCACAGAAGTCAGCTGGCTCTCTACCTCAATGAGCTGCCTGATGCCCCATTGAAACGGGCCCGGCAGGATGACCACTTGAGAGATGAGCAGGCCGATGGTGCTGGCGTTGGTTGAATCGAGGGAGAAGGCTAGCAGCAGGGTGATGACAAAGGCGATGAAGCCGAGACAGAGCCAGTCCATGGAAACGGTTAGCCAGCGGCCAGAGCAAATGTAGTTGAACCAGGCGCTCGAGTGGGAATCCTGCTGTTGGTCGAAAATGCGCATGAACTCCTCCTGCATCTTGAAGGCCCTGACTGTTGGCAAGCCGATCAAGGTGTTAGATAAGTGAGAGAATATTGGACTCCTCGTCACTCCCTCTATTTGCTTTAACCTGGTGATTGTGCGGGCACAATAGTTTCGTATTCCGAACGAAGCCAGGAGGAGCAATACTGCCAGCCCAACGTTAGTGTAGTCGATGATAATTGTCAGTATTAGGACGCCGCCAATGTTCACAAATATGGTGACGATTTCAATGGCTGTTGCAGGCAGAGTTTCGTCGATGAAGCCAATGTCGCGACTAATTCTATTTAGTAGGATGCCGATTGGACTGAAGTCGAAGAAACCCATGGGCGCCCTAATGACACTGTTGAACAGCTTGTTGTGAATGTTGATCGAAGCTCTCAGAGTACCTACAAAGAAGGTTGAAGTCCTGCAAAGGGCTGCCAGGAAGCAGAGACTCACGAGCGCTGCGTAGATTCCGCTGGTCTGGCTCAGGGTGAGACTGTCGACGAATGTTATGGGCAAGAAGGCGGCCCCTTGGTACTCCATCCGCTGCACCGAGTCAGTCCAGTAGCTGAGGAAAAAGTCTGTGTACTGGTAGAGGCCTTGGACAGCCAAGTTGATCAACAAGAACCAGGCGAACATGATTATGCCCGTCGCGTTCGACAGATAGTAGAAGAATGTCGAGCAATCTGCCGAGATCTCGCTGAGAATCTCCTGACCCTTGCGCAGCTCGCTGCCGCCTGTTTTCTTTTTCTTCATGAGCCTCTGCTCAGGTGAGACATCGTCGAGGATCGACATCTCCAATTTGGACTTCTCTGAATCGAGCGAAAGCGAAGCAATCATTTTGAGGCTCTCGCTCAGATTCGACGGAGCCTTGGAGGCTTCACGGCTGAGCGTCTTGTCGTCGGTCGGATTCTCGTTGATCTTCGGTGGCGATTGAGAGCTCGAGCCAGAGGAACAACCGGCGCCGTCAGCGCCACCAGACCTGCTCATTCTCCTGCTCTGTCGCTGCTTCTTGTCCCACTTGACATCAACATCGGTGCCGGTCTCAGTGGTTGTCGCGTCCTCAAAGGCTTCCTTGCTGTAGCCAACCACTGCAAACGCCTCAGACTGCATTACTTCTTGGAGGGTGCCAAAGGAGGCGGGTGAGTCGCGGTCCACGACGAGCACCTTGGTCGCGTAGCGTAGAAATTGGAGCTGATGAGTGGCAAGTATCACAGTTTTCTTCTTCAAAAAGGTTCGCAAGGATTCATTGAAGATGTGTTTTGCTACTGGCGCGTCGACAGCCGAGAGTGGATCGTCGAGAATGTAAATGTCGGCCTCGCTGTACAGAGCCCTGGCCAGATTGACTCGGGCCTTCTGGCCCCCAGACAGGGAAACTCCACGCTGGCCAACGATGGTCGCGTCCCCGTCAATTAGAATCTCCAAGTCGCGCTCGAGCGAACAAACCCTCAGCACCTCATTGTACCTGTCCGCCTCAAAGCTCTTTCCGAACAAGATGTTCTCTCTGACTGTTCCCGAAAAGATCCAAGCCTCTTGGGAGGCGTACGAGATCTTGCCGTTCATTTCGAGCCTGCCGCTAGTAACAGGTAGCTCGCCTAGCATCGCCATCAGGACAGAGGACTTGCCTGAGCCAACACGTCCGACGATCAGGACCAAATCGCGAGCTCTAATATTGAGCGTGAGATCTCGTATTATTGCCCAGCCGGCGCCTGGGTTTTGCGCGTTGGCGCCGTTTGGAGCCCAGGTTGCGTAAACCCTGTTCAGACTAACGACGTACTTGCAGCCGAAGCCGTCGTTGGAGGTTTTATAAGTTGATGGTGAGGATTCAATTTCGGGCAGCATTAGGAAATCGTTGATCCGGCGACATGAGACTAGAGTTTCCGCGCAATAGGCAATTGCATTTGGAAAGAATAGCGTCAAGGAAACTCTTACCAGGTTTGCCAGTCCGATAGAGACAAAAACAACCTCTGGGTTGAAGGAGTAACCAAGCATAACATAGGTTATGAGGCCAACAAACACTATGATCTTCGAGGAGACGAAGAAGAGTGTTTGATTGATGGTCTTCAGGATTGAGGCCAGTCCAATGGTTGAGATTTCACGCTTCCTAGCGAAGTGCACCAACTCTTGGAAGGGCTTCTCCCAAGCGTACATTTTGATCAGCTTCATGGCCAAAATGATCTCGTTCATCAGCCTGACTCGCTCGTCCGTTCGGCGCGCAGTAATGGACCTGAACTTGCTGAAGCCCCGGCCCATAGAGGTTTGGATGCCAACATAGAGGATTATTGCGGCCAAGCTGGCCATTGTGGGGTAGAGGCCGAGGTAGAAGATTGAAAGTATGGCGACAACGATGCTCGCTTGGAGTGGGGCCATCACAATGTAGGGCATCAGTTGGGCGGCTTGGTCGAAACGGTTTACGTCGTTCGAGAGCAGGTTTACCATCTGACCGACGGTTGTGTCGGACATTGCCGATTGGCTCAGGCGGAGGGACTTCTTGTAGATCATGTAACAGGCGGCCACTCGGCACTTCATTCCAATGTGATAGGTTTCAAAGAAGAATGGGTGCGAGAAGACGATGGCGAAGACGGTGAAGAGCACCAAAAAGATGGCATCGTAGATGATTCGCCAATAGGCCTCCTCGTTGTTCAATGTAGGCACAGTTGGAATCAAGTTTGGTGCTTGGGTTGTATTGGGCTCCTGTGTGTTAGCGGCGACGGGATTTGCGTTGACCAGGTAGAGGCCGGCATCGCGAATGAGCCAACCGAGGGCGATCGTCTGCATTGGATAGGCTACGCACTTGGATAGGAAGTCCAGTATGCTGAGAAAGAAGAGCTGCAGACCAAAGGTCTTGAAGATGGCCCTTAAAAAGCTGGGCCTCCTCTTGGTTAGAAGCTCCTGGTTGTAGTTGTGCTGCAGTCTGAGGCCCAAAACTCTCGATTGGTCGACACGGGGTGGCGCGCCAATGTCGTCGAGAGTTATCTTACCCTTGAAACCTTTGTTGAAGAGCGGCAACATGAAGGCGAGCGAGTACTTGGAGAGGAGGCCCGCTCGATCCCAAGGTGACTCCTTGAGGCTGCCATTGGTTCTGTACTTTGAGCTGTTGGTCATGATGTTTGATGATGAGCGTCCACTTGCCAGTTCGCTCGTTTGCCTGTCCACTTGAGCGCCTAAAGTAGGCCGTCCTATTGCATAACGCTAACTCCTTACCCTTTGAAACGACAATAAATTTGCAGAAATCGGACGAATCACGGTCAACTACAGTAGGATTAATTTA
>Ga0209372_1000570_pt1 | contig 14057 bp, 19 predicted proteins | sample AgamicAtPe_FD_187170 | JGI IMG/M metagenome (GOLD analysis project Ga0209372, IMG submission 187170) | Agave microbial communities from Guanajuato, Mexico - At.P.e (SPAdes) (version 2) | ecosystem: Host-associated > Plants > Phyllosphere > Phylloplane/Leaf | place: Guanajuato, Mexico | collected... | reverse complement strand
GATGTGTACGTTTTGTATCCGAGAATCGGACTCATTTATTCACGCTTTTAACTAAGATATTTATACTCAATTCTCAAGCACTTTGTGTGTGTGCGTACTTTTTCTATCAGGGCAATTAAGGGTTTAATTGCTTTTTCCTGACCCGTAGATTTCCATCCTCAGTTTTCCCGCTCGTCGTTATCTTGATTGATGGCTGTCTTAATAGGACGAGTCGGGCCGGGGTTGATCAAGACTCCACAAGTTAGTTGGAAAAACCAAATTTCAACATTTTGGGACATCCTGTATAAGGAGGCACACTGTAAAAAGATAAAGTATTTGACTTAGACTCGATGGCAACCTAGGGCTTAATGCCCCTCTTTTATCCTCTCGGCTGTCCTCCCCTCGCGCTCCTCCTCTCGCTTCTCCTCGCCCTCCTCCTCGCGCTCCTATACAACACACAGAATAAAGCGACTTCCACACAATGTTCCCTCGTCCCTTCTTAGTCTAACATGGTACCCCATGAAAAAACAGAAATAACTTGTGAGAGAAAACTCGGGATCATCTCATGAAGTAATCGACAATTACGCAAGACTGACTGAAAACATTTCCGACCAAGAAAAACAAATCAACTCCAGAAAGAGTTCGTGAAAGACCCTCTGAGAACCATGGCCGAGTTGTGAAAACACAGATTGAAACAACTTGAGCTTACGGTCGCTCGGCTCAGCAAAGACGCAGCTGAAAACAGAAAAAAACTTGCTGCGGCCCAAGGAAGTGCAGCTAGCAGGAAAGTACCAAATGGTCTGGTAGAAATTCCCATGGTGCAGTCCACCAAGTTGGGTGAGCTAGTGATCAAACCGGAACTATTCGATGGGGGGAATCCGGAACCAAGATCATGGTTGGAGGACTTCGAGGAAGCTATACGAGCCAATAACTAGTCTGACGACATAGCTGTCCGGTACATCGTAACATTCTTGAAAGATTCTGCGGCTGATTGGTTTAAAATGGCAATCAGACCGCAAACCCGGTCAATATCAGTGTGGGATCAATTGAAGTCTGGGGTGTTCTAGCGAAGTACGATGATGTACGACGACTCATACACGGCCTTCTTACGACAAGATAAGACCATTGCAGGTGGTCCGCGAGTGTAGAAACTTCCGGTTGCCGAGATACCGGAAATGACCTAAGACGCTTGAATTGGGCGATTTTGACACTCTTGACAACTCCCGGTCTGAGCACGTGCACGAAGCGGTCTCGAGCCATTTGCATGAATTCCTTGAGGAACATTCGCTCGTAGCGTTCACCGTTGACATTCTGAGTCAGAAAAACTGGTCCGATAATCACTACCTCACTGATTGCGCACCATACGGTAACTCCTCGGGGCTTCATTGTTGAAGTTCGGAATATTCGCGGATTTTCGCGTGCCTGGAATCTGTGGTTCTCCTTGTTGACGTACCCACTCAGCCAGAAATGTGCCTCGTCTGAGAACCAGATCCTCTTGGTCTTGATGCGAGACTCAGCGATCATCTCAACCGTGCGGTTTGCGAATTCTAATCGTCGTTCCATGTCGAATTCAGTGAGTTATTGGAATATCTGAATTTTGTAAGAATGCAGCTCCAGTTTGCTTTCCAAAATCCGTCGGAGGGAACTGCGCCGGATATCGAGAGCCTGATGTTGACACATATAGGACAACTGCTTTGCAGTGCATCTTATCCCGTCACTGCACATTTGGTTTCAATGTCGCTAATAATCACTTCAGCGTTTGTATCCACATACACGTAAATGTACTGTCATGTTGTCCAACATGTAATTCTAATTATGTAAGCTCTATCTAGATCATTAGGTGCGACCCACCGGAAACATCTGTGATCTGACGAGTATATAAAGGGATGTGAATTATAGAATGAACACACGATAACAATTCATCTAACAAGGCTCTCGTAGCTCTTAACCAGTGTTGAGACGAGTCTATGTATAGCAGCCAAGACAGCTCAGATATCTGGAGCTCAAGTAGTGCATTGCAGCAATCTGGTGAACCCAGTAGCTGCCTTAAGAGGTAACCTCACTCGCAGCGGTCTTTACGATGGTTGGGTGCGACAAAAATCGACAGACCCTTGCCACCTGCTCTGGTTGCTTCAAACAACTCGTAAAGAATCGAGCGAGCCGCCTCGCCGGGCATGTGAAGCGGTGCAAGAGTTTGAGCGAATCAACAAAGCTTGCTGTTGCTGCTGAAGTTCGGAATAATCTTCGCAGCAATGTTTCTGGCAAAGACTTCGACTTAAACTTAGAGCTTACTTGGATGAGCGTCAGGAACTGCCTCTCTCTAAGGGTTCTTGACTGCCCACACCTGAAAACGATCTGTGAGCGAGGCTTTCCTTACACACGGATTATCTCACGCGAGGAGCTTTCATCGAGATACATCCCCATTATATCTGAGAGTGTTGAACCTGCCTTCTTCAGCGCTCCGAAGACGCAAGGCGACTACATTCTATCGATAGAATTCGATCACTGGCAGGGAAAGTGTGAAAGATCGATCCTCGGTATGGTCACTACACCAAATGACGGCAAACGATATCTTCTCGACCTGTAAGACGATTCTCTCGGGATTCATTTAAGTCTGGCGGTTGCTGAATCGTTGAAAAAGGTACTCGATTAGATTCCTTCATTGAAGATCAATTCGATCATCAGCGATTTAGCATCAAATTGCAAAGGAGCTCGAGAACGTCTCTTCGAAAGCAACGAGCATTCGCGCATCATCCAGCACCGATGTTTCGCCCATTATCTGATTGGCAAGAGATTTTCTGAGGATGGTTGCACAGATTTTCTGCTCGAGTGCTACAGGGCTGTCGAGCTACATATCTAACAACACGCGTTTATTTGTGATTATTTTCAAGTTTGGGGCGTCAAAAAATTCGAAAGCAGTCGTGAGATGTGAGCGAAAATGTCCATATCTGTTTTTTGGACACCCTGTATATTCTCTCAAAGCTGGGAGGATGAACTTATTCTTGGCGCAATAAGTTCATTTCTGTCATATTTTCAACTCAAAGAAGCTCGGTAATGAACTAGGATAGGTGCTAGCAGCCTATTTTCTGGACAGACGTTACTCCATGAATTATATTACCAAGAAGGGCGGCGCTATCATTATTCGAGCGCAGGTTATGATTGCCTAGAAGATGAAGATGGGTAAGGATGTGATTGAGAGCATCCTCTTCAGAGAAGTTCTCGGCTGCCGTGAAGGTAGAGAAAATTTCGACATCCCAGCAGGGGCGAAGGAAAAGCCTCTAGATCGGTGGGGCAAACAGCCCGAAAGTTTTCTCAAGACCATAGCCATGCGCCTTCCAAATCTCAGATCTTTTTCAGCCGATATCGAGCGAACTTTCGTTATTCTGGGGCTCATTCAGGCAGAGAGGCGGATGAATTTCTGGATGGCCAGCCTAACTGATTTGGCTAGGGCTAAAATATCCATGATTGAATCGAGGAAAGATCAGGAGCTACACGATTCAATTCATCCCGAGGATTCTGAGCGCCCCAACACTGCATGTTGGTCTGCCCCTCATGGATTCCGTGACATATGTTGGGAGGACATGCTACATTGGACAGCTAAATTAGTACTACATGTTTATTGTAAGTTTAGCTTTCTTATATATGGGGGTGCCATCTCTTTCATGCGCGACATAAGAAGAGGTGGCACTGATATTGGCAGGTTTACATTATAAAAACCAAAAGAAAGATTCAAGTGACAAAGATATGACGATGGTAAACAAAGAGAGTACATAGTTACCGCTCTACATCCCCTCTTAACCATGTATCTCTGTCTCATCTTCATTTGGAGTTGGCGGTAGCGGTCTCATATTTACGTTCGTTCCCTTTCCGAATAGTTTCCGGTACAATGTTATGGTTGAGCATACTACTTGATAGCGAGAGAGATACCACCATCACCAACCACCAATTAATACTGACACCATTCTCTATGGGCTCTTTCAGAGCATTTGTTACACCAAAATTGAATCTTAGACTTGTTAGTGTGTTTCCTTCAACCCTAGCTACAGGCCATACTGTTATAGTTGGGTCTATCGCTTTGATTTCGGCAGAGTTGGGCAGCTCACCTAGCTCGATCGTACCCATTATACCTTTCCGGTATTATGATGCCATGTACATGTATTTAACAAGGTTAGTCAGAATTGAGTGCAAAAACAGTACCTTAGGTGCCGAAATTTCGACATTTTTGGAGGTCTAAAAAGGGGCGGGTCCACCATTTCCGGCCACGGTGATCACGAATATGCAAACCGTTTTTCTCTACGACCCCCGGAACACCTTCGTACCTGGTAATTTTGGGACACCCTGTATTTAACAAGGTTTGGTTAGACCCACCTTCGTCTGGTTCAATTACGTTTTCTTCTTCAAGCGTTTCTTTATCTTCAAGAAAGCGCCAACCTTGGTTCTTACAAAGTCCTGATGGACCGGCCTCGCAGTCAGGCAAAACATTTGGTGTTCCTGTTGGTGGTGGTATTTGGTGGCTTTCGATAGTTGTTGGGGCCTCTTCAGTGGCTAGTGGGGCCAAAAAGACCCATAACACGAGATAAATTGCGAATTTCGTCATTTTTGATGTTGTTTTGTCACTAGTCTTGCCAAGAATGGTCTCTCTCACTCGATACGTAGTCTACACTCTCGCTATGCGCTGTAAAGATTAAACTGGGCCGGGACCCAAGTACGATCTAAAACTTATGAGGGAACTGAGGTAGGGCTTTGCCCTACCGCTTTTATTTATGCTCGGAAGGGTGGGGGAAGCGGGAGCTCCCCTGCCCCTTCACATCACTCCCGCACGGGTGGAGGGCGGTCCCCGTCCTCCTATGGGGAGATAGAACGGACCGCCGCCTCCACCCGCCTACTGCAGGGGGGCAGGTGTCAAGCCCGCCCACACACCTGCAGCAAGACGCATGGGTGCAGGGGAGGCACACAGTATCTACCCCTGCACATGCAGATGCTGCACTCAGGTGTGCGGGGCGGCGGGCTACCTGCCCCTCCGTCTGATGCTGCCGTTGCTGCTGTTGGTGGCGGCGGTGTCGGCTGCGGTGGCGGCGACGGCTGCGGTGGCAGTGGTTGTACAGGTGGTGTTGGTGGTGTGGGTTGTTGTGGCTGTGGTGGCGGTGCGGCGGCTATCTATCTCTCTCTCTCTCTTCTCTTACTCTCACTCTCACTCTTTTGATTCGCCTATACTCTTTGTAGCTATCCTCACTTATCTCACTCTTAGATAGCCACTTCTCCTCACTACCCACCACACACAAAAACCGGTACTCTCCTCTTACTCTGGCACTCCTTATAATGGAAACCATGTTGACTGGCTGATAAACGCAGACCGGTTTTAAAATGTAAACATTGTTTACAAGCGGTTCCACGTGTGCTTCACAGCGCGTCATTTTCACTTGTTGCCGCTAGGCGTCTTGCACATGCGCGCATTTTGAAGGGGGGTTGTTCGTTTCAGGGCCGATGGCGAAGCGCAACCAAATTTCATGTATGGCTTGCTCATGACCTCAAATGACCTATACAGGTGGACCGGAAGTGTGGAAACGTCCGGTTTTCGAGATACCGGAAGTAACCTGAAAACACCGAATTAGGGTGTCAGAGTACAATACAAAGTATTTGGCAGCACCACAAACCCAAATCAGCTCTGTAACACGTGCAAGTCGGTCGTGGCGACCCTAGAAATGACGTAAAACGTGTTTCGGGGACACTATGGCGGGGATTCCACGCCGCGCGCGAGACAGCTCGCGAAGCAAGCTGAAACCGCACATCGCTTGGCTGCTCGCGTGCGCGGGTCATGATCAGTTGGTTGTGGGGGGTATTGACACACTGGCAACTCTGACACACTGGCATGGGGTAACCGCGCGTATGGCACTGCATGAATCGGTGAATTTTCCCTGAGAGGGTCGAGAGCTTGAAGCCTTGGTGGCAACATGGGGTGACTGTTGGCTGGAAAATCACAGAAAGTAGAATATTTGGCGTATTAGCGTGAACTAGGACATGATTTATGACTTGAATTACATTGTATTTGCAAGCTCGAGAACTAGTGTTTTCCTGCTGATTGTGATGAATTCTGGCCGGACATGAGCCGTTTTGGACCATCGCTAGCGGAGAGTCTGCCACGCCCACCTTGAGAGTGAGGAAGATCTCAGGTGCCGATGCATCTGGTGCCAAACAAATGACATTTTCTAGCTGATTAGATTATTTTGTATCTGTCTAGACATGCGTCGCACATGAATTCGACCAAAAATGCAACTTCTATACCGTGCATTTCCGCACTCTGGGACCTTCGAAAACGTTATTTTGACTCCATAGAGGGGGTATTGTTCGGTATTCGACCGGCCTTCGGTCGGCCTTGAAACGAACAACACCGAGCAGATCCGCTGGAAGCTGACTTTGGAAGGCACAGGAGATGAGATGGATAAAGGAATGATAGATGACCCATATAGTGAGGCAATTGGAAACCTCATGTATGCAATGATTGGGATCAGACCAGACATCGCATATGTAGTGGGAGTCCTATCGCGATTCTGTGCGTCACCACAAATGAGTCACTGGAAAGCAGTGAAGAGAGTCCTCACCAGGAAACATACCCCAAATGAAAATGAAAAATGGGTTTTCACCCTAGAATTCTTTCTTCACATACCCTGATGTTCAACATCCTTGCATTTTTTCCCCCGTCTTTTCGTTGTGTGCCGAGATGATTCCATTCGTTCGTTTCGTATTTCCCGCGCTTAATCTGGCGAGGCGGATATCTAGAGAGCTCCGTTGAAGTATGGTCTTCAGATTGCGTATCACATGAAAATGAATTTAACAATATTAAAGCTTCTGGTGCTGCTGACAAGGGTGAGCTCGGTTGTCGGACCACCTTTAACTAGCACACCGGCATATCAGCCCGTGCTAGCACGTCCAGATGCGGCCGGAGTTCTCGATAACGAGAAATTCGAGTTCGCAGATCTCAACATAGTTGACAGCCAAGCTCTCTGCGCCGAGCTCCTCTTTCCAGGTGGCCCACTCACGAAAGAAGATGCCATAAAAGTACTGCAGCAAGCCCTCTCCATTCTATCGGGGAACACAAATCGCCGTCGATCGTCGTTCCATCTAGACCTGGCCGAGAATCTGGTTCAGACAATGGTGGGACGTGATTATGTATCGCATCATGCGGACGACTCATCGATTGCAGCGACTAGTGATGAAGACTACTGTCCAGCTGATCAGACAACAAATAAGCGTCGCAAATATACACCTGAAACGGCTCGAATAATTGTAGGGATGTATGAGCGAGGGGCTTCGATTAAAACGATCAAGGCCAAGGACAGATGGTACCAGCAAAACTATCTCCCAGCCTTGAGGAACGGTATCGCAGGCGGTTCTCCAACGAGCAAGGCCAAACAAATCGATGAATACGTTCTGGGGCAAGCTCGAAGGACGAGAGAGGAGAATAAGATACTCCGTGGGTGGATGCTGAAGAACTGGGCGATGCAGAGAGCTCTCGAGATCGACTATTCGAGTTTTAAGGCCAGCGAACATTGGTTATACAAATTCAACAAACGAAATGGACTAGTATCACTGTGTCAGAAAAAAATGCGTTTCCGGGCAAAAACCGAATTAGGCAAAGGTATGTTTCCTGGTCAGATATCTCGAAGCAACTGCAGGCGTTGGGCTGTTGCATGGAAACACAAATGACGAGCTCAATCTACAGGGTGTCCCAAAAAAACAGCTCTGGATATTTTCGCTCATATCTCACGATTGCGATCGAATTTTTCGACACCCTAAACATGAAAATAATCACAGATAAATTCTTGATAAATTTTAAAAAAAATGGCCGTGCGGCGCAGCCTCAGTGAATTTCTACACGGGCTCAATGCTGATGCGGTCATAAATGGTGTCAATAGACTCGACGTGGTCTGTTCAGTCAGAATTGAGTGCAAAAACAGTACCTTAGGTGCTGAAATTTCGACATTTTCGAGGGTCCAAAAAGGGGCGGGTCCACCATTTCCGACCACGGTGATCACGAATACGCAAACCATTTTTCGATCCGACCACGGGAACCCCTCCATAGCTGGTAATTTTGGGACACCCTGTACATTGTTATACTGACGCCGACTATGCAATGGACACAGAAACCCGTCAATCAATCACAGGCTGTGTATTGATTTGCGGTGGTGCACCAGTGGCTCAACAAAATAATCTCAAGTTGCCACCTCAACAACTGAGGCAGAGTATATTGCAGCAAGCACGGGCTGCAGAGAAATACTTTAGGGCAGACAACTCCTGGCCGAGTTAGGTTGGAAGCAGGCGAACCCAACACCACTGCACATGGACAGTCAAGGAGCTATCAAGCTCATGAACAACGCCCAAGCGCATGCCCGCACAAAGCACATAGATGTGCTCTACATGTTCGTCAGAGAGGCACAAGCAGAGGCCAAGATCAGCGTTACATATGTTGACACTGAACATCAGCTGGCAGATGCACTGACGAAACCACTGCCGAGAGACAGATTCGCAAATATTAGGCATGATCTAAGCAAGTGCGCAATCGATTCAGGCAACGTACATGATCAGACACAAATCATACGTGACGATTGCAATCGTACGGTGCATGAAAAATCATGCTGTACCAAGGGGGTAAGACGACTCAGGGGTGACCTTTGAGTCATCAGAAAGATGATACCAAGGGCAACAGGCGTCACCAGACGCCACGGGCCGGATGCGGCATCCGGGCGCGACCCATTGGGGTTGATGTCGATCGCATCCTTGGTGATCGCCTTGGCATCTCTTTGGCACGCTTGAAAAGTTGCCAAGATGCCAAGAAGATCACCAAGACCAGCCCTAGAGCCCCAATGGGTCATCCGCCGAATCCTGGCCCGCAGGATCACCATCAGCCCAGAGGAGCCCTTCACTCAGTACATGGAGTACATGATCGAGTGGGAGGGCTACCCCATGGCTGAGGCTACCTGGGAACCAGGATCCATAATTGCACTCGATGCTCCGGCGGCTATCACCCACTTCGAGCAGCGGCTCACGGCAGCCAGGTGGAGGTCCCAAAGGAGGACGAGTGGGAGTGTTGGAATGCCGCCCTCCAATGGAACCGGCCGTCCTCCGCGTGTGAGCGAGAGCGAGATGGAGAGAAGGAGCGAGAGCGAGATAGAGAGAGAGGGAGAGCGAGTAGAGAGGTGAGGAACGATCTCAAAATCCCGGCAGCGACTATAAAAGTTGCTGCATATTGCACTTAAAGTGACTGGTTGTATATTGCACCTTAATAATAGACATCTACCTCAGGTGCCGAAATTCCGACATTTTCGGGGGTCTTAAAAGGGCCGGGTCTACCATTTTCGGCCGAGGTGATCACTAATATGCAGGCTGTTCTTCGCTCCGACCCCCTGCACACCTTCGTACCTGGTAATTTTGGCTCACCCAGTACAATATATGACAAATCTAACACAAGCACAGATTTCAGAAGGGGGGAAGGCCCGCGGGCACTGGATGCAGGCATCCTCCACCCAACACTAGAATCCGCAGGGGATACTGAAGTGTTTTCGGTTTATTTGGGGCAATGAGACTGAGTGGCCAGATATCGATGGTTCGGAAGGTCAAACCATCTGTAGGACAACTTTGAAAGTAGAGTTGTGTTCTCTCTAACCATCAATTGTGTGTGTTGGGTTTGATTTCGAGCGCCGCCAACGCGGTGCCAGCACGCCCTGTGGTCGGTGGATGGCGTGTTTGGTTTCCAGTTTGGATTGTCAGAAACCCAGGCGTGTTCACACCGGTACCATCAAGTGACATTTGGTAGGTCGGCAACCATCGGCGGAGTGGAAATTAAGGGTGAGCGTGGTCTTCAGGAACTTCTTTGCCAGAAGTTTCGGCACTTCTGGATCATTTCAAATCTCATCGGCGCCCCATAAACAGACGATCGGACAGGAGGGTCGACACAAGATTCTACCTTCCCCTCCGAATCAACAGCCTTCTAACAAGTTGTAAGTCGTTATAGATCAAGCATCAGTGAATGATTCAGAGGAAATCTCGACAGGTAAAGGGATGGTCGCCAGGCCGAGATACCGACGAAAGAAAAGAGGTCAAAGCAATTACAGGACCCTCTGAGCCGAATTGCGTCGATCAATCAATCCGACACTGTGGGCCTCGAGCTCTGTGGGACTCGTTCTACTGCCTGGCCACCGAATAGAACCTTTGAAGAGGCAATCGCTACTTTCGTCACAGGTATGCACGCGCTTTCCAAATCTCGTTGGAATCCCGGCATGAGGGATCCAGGACGAATACTTCACGAAGATTTATTCATTCATTTGTTCCTGCCTTCTGTTAAGTTGGCGTTAATCTGACCTCGGCTTCACGAGTCCGAACACTACCCTTTTGGCTCGCTCAGTACTTCCGAATGATCGGATGACTGTGGCGTCAGTTAACACTTGGCTAATTATGGCGAATTTTGCATCGGAAGCGATTTCTGTCATGAATGTCCGATCTCATTGTCGAGCTGGTGGCAGACTAATGTAAGCACTGAGAAATGACGGTTGTGAGATGTAAGCTGCCTGAGTGAAGCTTGTGGGATCAAATCGGCATCTATGGCCCGTTCCAGCCCGTGAAACTACATCGCCCGTGTACATTGTCAGGTGGCATGACCATGCCCAGGCCAATGTATCTGTCGTTTAGCATTGAAGTCAGGCTTGATCCTTGCTCAACCGTGCTGGATACACGCGGATGTCAAAGGATTCCAGAGTCCTGTCTGGACAGCAGTGTTGGTGAAGAAAGCCGCAAATCAGTCTGACTCTATGATTGGGAGGGGATTTGAGGTAAAAAACAGACGCAGGCGAGATAAAGTGGTGTTTGAACTGTCTTGAATGATTCTCACTAATCCAAATTACGATACACCGATGCGGCGCAAGATACTGCGCGATAGATCCTGATCGAACATTGAGCCTCGAGATACGCGTTTGGATATACCTGCCGTTCTGGATCTGAGTGTGCAACGGGGATACTCGCAACTGCTTCTCATCATCCACGATGCTCGCCGAACGAGAGCCTTCGCGTATGCTCATGGACCTTTTCCTTTCTTCTTCTTCTTCTTATCTTTTTCCTCCTTCATCTCCTCCTTCAGCCCGCTTTCTTTCCTGACGGTGACGATGGATCGAAATTTGAATTTTGGAATGAATGTTAGCTTATATCAACTGAAGAGTTGAAATCTCTCCTTTAGTAATCTTTCAGTCCGATCAGAAAAGTCGTGCTATCGGCTGACATATCGCTTCTGACAAGTTTGTGAGAAACCATTGGTTCAAAGCCTCAATTTGGAAATCTGATGTATCAACCCGAAGGCACGAGTACTCACTTCTTTGCATGCTGCTCTTTTTTCTTCTTGAGGCCCTTCTTGAACTCCTCCTTTTTGAATTTGGAGAACTTGTCCTTGCTCGCTTTCTTATATTGCTTTCCAGATTTGTTTTTATTCTCGAACTGAAAGATGGTGGTTCAGTCAAGTGAAACATCAAATGAGATCGTTTGAATAATCGCTGAGATTCAGCGAGCTTGAGCGTAGCTGTATTTACCTTCTTCATGTGGTCACCTTTATACTTCTTGCCCTTCTCTTTTTTCCACTTCTTCTTCCACTTTTTCGATTTTTCGTCCCATTTCTTCTCACGTTTGATGTCGTGCCACTGGTACATGGATGAGAAACGAGCGTTAATAATATCTAATCAACTATGCGGTGCTGAAAATGGATATAAAAATTACCTTGCTAGATTTGCCCCATTCTTCTTTATGGTAAACCGTTTTGAAGCCGTTGTTCTTATGTCCTTTGTCGACCAGGAATTTTTTGCCCTTTTTGCCTTTCTTGATACCCTTGCCTCTCTTGAGTTTTTTACCCCACCTCAGATTAATCGAGGATAGGTTAGTAGAGGTGTATGGTAGAAAGATATGGTGGTCCAAGAAAAACTTACTTCTTCTTCCTAAATTTGCCACTCTTTTTCTGGCCGTGGACCTCTTTTCCCCATTTTTTCTTTTTTTTCTTACCTGACAAAGATGAATTTAGGCCGATAGAGTTCTGTCAGCACATCCTGAGATCAAATCTTATGTATTCGCTCTATATCTACTCACCCTCTTCCTTCTTATTCTTCGCCGATTCTTTATGGTCTTTCTCCATTGCTTTTTTCTCTGACTTTTCTTTTTTGCCCCATTTTTTGAATTTTTTCTCCGATTCAAATTTTTTCCTACCCCTTTTCTTCTTAATTTTGGCTTTGTTGTGGCCTCCGGCAGGGATGAGCTCGAAGTCAACTATCTTACCAGCGATGGTCTTTTCAACTGAGCTGAGGTCACCCTTCATCTTCGAAGGGTCTCCTGGTGGATTTTTCACCATTGGGTACATTTTATTCAAAATACTGCAAAAGCAGGGTATTAGAGGGAGCAATCAGAAACGTTGGCCGGACTTCGGGAGTTGCATACGATTGAGCCGCATTATGATCGAACTAAAATTTGCCGCATAGATTTTCAAGAGCGACCTACGGAAATGTTTCATGAATGTAAGGGAGTTTCGCTCGTTCTTAAGCAAGGTTCAGGCCAGAATCTATTGGGACAAATGCCGGGTGGACCAGAACCGAACGAAAGAATGCGCTCGCATCTCGTTGGCATACCCGGAGGGAAACAAAGCCAACGTCGTAGGGTAATTCAAGACATGGCACAATGATTGTTACACTCGTTGAAAGGATTTCGTCTGAGCCTTGCCATTGAATTCATCCACACCCGGGGACTTCGTAGAGGGCAATATTTAGTGATCATTTGAGAAATCAGGAGTCAGAATTGGTGCATATGAAGCACTAGATAACTAGCAGGTTGGAAGAGGGTGGCGAACTTTGACAGTGCAACCAAGCGATCAATCAACACACGGAGCTGGAGTCGAACACGTACACGTCGGTTTGAACTCGATTCTGAATAAACAGATCACGTCGAGTCCATTGACATCATTTTCAGTAGATGCACAACTGTCAGGTATTGAACTATCTCACGGACAATCAGCTGACTAAACAGTTTCTGCCGGGCGAGACACTTTTGCTTCCCGATCAGGTTCTCATTCTTAGAAGTTAGCAGGATAATATGAGCGGTCGTGCGCTCGAGTTCTAGAGCAGCAGCGGCCACCTTCTGCATGGACACTTCTCGCAGAAACCCACGTGTACCAAGCGAAGCCGGACCTCATTGGTGGCGTGTTCACCTCTTGGTCAGCGGTATGCAATGCGAGTTAATGAATGTGTTAAATATTGATCACTCCAACGTGATCTATGCTGCTCTATCTCGCCACATGCGATAAGGCATGGAGGTGCAGGACTTACGCGGAGGTGCTGACATCTGGTGTGGTAAATCGGATATACCGCATACAGGAGCGCAATGACCCCGTTCAAGGACGCCAACTTTGTGCATGGTGTCGGAATCATGATCCTGGTGTCGACGATGAAGCGCGCCTCGTGTGCTTCGTACGAAGGCACAAGAGCTTTGTGAAGGCGCCGCGTACAAAAATGAGCGCGTTCGTACGACGAGCATCAGTTGCCGTTTAGCGATTGTGAAGTGAACTTCAACTAAATTTCAACTTCGTTTTTCTACACATGTGCCATTAAGTGAGACTGGTCCTATTAAGATATCGAAAGGGGTTTTGATTTATTACAGCTTAAAACTGTCATCAGAAGAAAGACATAGCGATTTAGCTACGGGGTGGCCCAAATGTACTGGACTTTTCGTCTCATATCTTACAAACCCGACGTGCTATTTGAGAACGTTTTCCCCTTGAGTACTAACAATTTTGGGCCACCCTTTATGATTTGAGGGACCTGAAGCAGACCCATAAATCTGTCAGGGAATCCACCCGGCCTTGAGCAGTGCCTTGTACAGGGTGTCCCAAAAAAATCAAGTAAGGACATTTTCGCTCATATCTCACGATTGCGAACGAATTGTTCGATACTCTAAAGGTGAAAAAAATCATAGATAAATTCTCAATAAATTTTGAAAGAATCGCTGTGCGGCGCAGTTTCGGTGGATTCCCACACTGACTCAAAGTTAGTGCTGCGTACTTA
>Ga0209372_1000568_pt1 | contig 14125 bp, 7 predicted proteins | sample AgamicAtPe_FD_187170 | JGI IMG/M metagenome (GOLD analysis project Ga0209372, IMG submission 187170) | Agave microbial communities from Guanajuato, Mexico - At.P.e (SPAdes) (version 2) | ecosystem: Host-associated > Plants > Phyllosphere > Phylloplane/Leaf | place: Guanajuato, Mexico | collected... | reverse complement strand
CACTTGTATTCAGTAGCCAATACAGATTCTGAGTGCGCTCTAAACCTACTATCTCGATGGAATATTTGCTCTTCACGCTATCTGGTAGCTAGTGAAGACATCTGACAGATTTTTCGTCTTGCTAGCCTAAGTAGCGAATACATAATAGAGTGATTACAGATCGAGATGATGGAAGACCCCACATAGACTATGCGTCCAACGTGAAACGTGTGCCAACTCGCAGCAGCGTTGCTTCAGAAATTGTCCGTCGACTCGTCGCTGATGAACGAAATTGTTTTCTTCTTGTTATTTCTGCAAGTAGAGAATCACCTATTACCTCACTTTACAAACTATGGCCCAAAAGCTTATTAGAACCTCTGCTAATCTTGTTGCCAGCAGATTATTGTCGACAAGATGTTGCCTAGCATCCGCCCAGAGGAGACTATCGAGCGGCCAGGCTTCAGTCGTGCCGAATCACAAGCCGGAATCGAATCTATTACTCTCAGAGGAAGACAGGAGAGATTTCTTTAGACTAAACGACTTGTTCTCAGTGGAGGACTTATTCAGGGCAAGAGTGCATTTTGGCCACAAGGAACAGGTTCTCAACGGACACATGCGACCCTATATCTTCGGCAAACGTTTAGGAGTGTTAATAATTGATTTGGATCAAACAGAACGACTGCTCAAAACGGCTCTCAATGTCACTGCCGAGATCGCCTACAGGAATGGAATCATACTATTTGTTTGTGCATCACGCCAGACCGGCCATTTTGTCGAGAAAGCAGCCAAAGAGTGTGGTGAGTATGCACATTGTCGAAGATGGAGCAACTCAGTGTTCACGAATTCATTTCGGACATTCGGAGCTGTAACCAGGCTACCTGACCTGGTTGTTTTCTTTGGAACAAGCGAGTCGTTCAACCAGACCCACCGAGCTGTGATTATGTCGGCAAAGCTGCTTATACCAACTATCGGGATCTGCGATACGAACAGCAACCCAACACAGATTACGTACCCTGTTCCCGGTAATGACGACTCGCCGCAATCTATAGAGTTCTACTCACATCTGTTCAAAGCTGCTGTCTTGAATGGCAAGGCAAAAAGGAAGGAAGTGCTGGACAAGTATGGTGAGGAGTTTTATAATAAAACGTTGGAGCCCACCTGATAATCAGGTGCGAGTTGGGCGAACTGTAGCCCGTGACACTTGCCTTGACGATCTAATAGTCTCTGCTAGCCGGTCTACCTACGGTTTCGCTCGCGTGGTACGCTCTTGATCGGGCGGCCCTCAAGTATCTCTGCTCCGCTTTCGGTTGACAGAGTCCACCGGGGAGAAGGCGGACCGGAGAGCTGCGCTCTCCCAGGCATCTTCGACACTATCTTTGATACATGCATCGATCTTTCTCATCGCGCGGCTCATCGCGTCGATAAGCCGCTCTTCGGCTGCCTCCTATTCTTTCTTCATCTTTGCCAAAGTCTCGTCGAATTTGGTGCGAGTTACATCGGCGTCGAATGAGCTATCCAGGGCAAAGACAGGCTCTCCGAGAACAGGTTAAGAGTGCCTCAATTCCTTTAGAAAGATTTAGTACATGAGATGGCATCTTTTCCAGCACAGGCGGATTTCCCCTCTACATATGAGGTCAGTGATTCGATCATGATGCATCGATATTGTTCCTGCCTTCAGCTTGGTTCAGTTGGAGCTCAGGCGGTAGTCCAATTCCACCTCAGCCTCTTTCGTGAGAGCTGATACGACATCAAGCGCTGATACAACTTCTTTCAGGTCAGCACTGAACACAAGTCTGTTATGATTGAAATGATCTGGTTCGCCCTCGAATGCTTGTGCCCGGATGTTACTTCAGAGAGATGAAAACGAGAACCTGGTATTGGTTGACACAGTAGCTTGGCCGATTGTTCGTCTTCAGGAACCAGTGTCTAGAATCTTCGTACCTAATGCAACCAAGCTGAACGATGGGCGGGCCATATTGAAGTCAACATGGTCAACAGGACCAAAATCGATGCAACTCGCTGTCAGTGTTCACGAATTCATTTCGGACATTCGGAGCTGTAACCAGGCTACCTGACCTGGTTGTTTTCTTTGGAACAAGCGAGTCGTTCAACCAGACCCACCGAGCTGTGATTATGTCGGCAAAGCTGCTTATACCAACTATCGGGATATGCGATACGAATAGCGACAACTTGCCGAGACTTACCGTCGCTAAGCATTAATCTCTACCTGTCTAGAACCAAGTTCATATCTTCAGCTGCTCGCAAACACAAGATCTCTCTATAACGATCATCTGAGTCCCAGTGGCTCGGATGTGGAGACCTACAATTTCAGCCATGCTTAATCTAGATACAAAAGTCTACAAATTTACACCAGTGAACGAGCTATATCATGTGTCATAAAGTTGAGCGATTTAATAGTTCAATAAGATATTGATATATACATGATAATTATTGAAAACTTTTCCTCTATCTGCTAGTCTCCTGTTCAGCCGAAAATACCATTGCACTTAGTTAACAGGTTATAGTTTTACTCTCGTGAGGACTCACCTCAAGTTGATCGTGAGTTAGCCACAAGTTCGAGAGCTCGACTTGTCATTGTAGAAAATTCGTCTATCTCTATGTTGTTGGGAATTTAGCTTTGTTTGAAAACCTGGTGTCGATCGATACCTCGTTCTGAATTGATGAATGAGTCGATAGATATCAAGGAAATTGGAAAGTCCTCGTGAAATTGTATCGTTTGCCAGTTCGAAGATCACTAGGGTTGAACAGTGTGATGGAAGCTGACATATGTATGCCCATGAATCTGTTTATGATCAAACGCTCTCACCAAACCAACCGTATTATCTACAAACCCTCAAGATCACTCTCTTCAGGAATTCAGCTTAGTTATATGATTTGTGTGTTTGTTTATAAGGTTTGGATAATTGAAGAAAATGTATTAATGAATGGGGACTTCTTCTCGAGCGTCTAAACGATCTTGGTAGCATTGTAACCGTTGGCACATCCGTTGCTCGTTGTACGGTGAGTTAGCTGTTGGCCATTCTTGTTGTAAGAGGCACCATTTGTTTGCTTGGCAAAACCGTTTGTCTGTTTCTTACTTGATTGAGCTGCTATTTCTGCCTTCTCGCTCTCCTTCTTCGAGTCTGGCCTACGTCCGTCTCCGCGCAACATGTAGGCGTTCTTGTAGAAGTCGCTAAATAGCAGAAGAAACGATAGTGCATAGCAAACGAACACATATTGCATCCAGCGTGTAAATTGGCATCCGCTCACAATAAGGTGAATACCAACAGTGACTCCGGCTCCAAATTGAACGAGCTGGAGGATGGTGAGATACTTCTTCCACCAGAGGTACTTTTGTATGCGGGGGCCCATTGCTGCAAGCGCGTAATAGGAGTACATGAGCACGTGCACGAAACAGTTAACCATGACAGCGGACAACACGGAGCCGCCCGGTACAAATCTAGTTCCGGCCCACCAAACGCAAAACATGGTAGAATGATGGTAGATGTGCAGGAAGCTAAGTTGGTTCTCTTTCTTCCTCAGAATAAAGAAAAAGGTATCCATGAATTCCATACACTTGCTAACATAATACCACCAAACGACATTCGCTATCCTTAGCTCGTACTCGTTATTGGAAACATCAACTAGCTGACAGACTAGATTGTAGCTGCGCTGGTAGGCGCACCAGCACAACTCTAGGGCCATCCAAGCGTTTAGTATTGTTATACCCATATTGTAGAATATCAATGAGTATTTGAGCTTGAATGGTTCTCTTGTGGCCATATAACGGGGGCCATATTTTGTGATCATCAGGTAAGTGGCAAATATGGCTACGGTTGGAAACGGCGAGCCCATAAGGGGCCATGAGTCAACCCTTGGGTCTGCGTAGGAAAAAATCCAATTGTAAATATCAACAGTTGATTTAACGGGCGATGTGAATATGTCGGCAACCCGAACTCCGGAGTCGCCGATTTGACTATCCATTTTGGATGCTCTTGCTGCTCTTCCAGTGGAAGGATAAGCTGATACAAGTGTCTTCTCCTTCTCTCCCTCTTCTTCGGCCTCTCCACAAACTCCCGCTTGCCCTCCTCAGCGAACGTCTATTCCAGATAAAACTATTGACACTTATAGGTGATTATGGCAGCAGGAAGTGGCCAATTAGAGGCTCCTACTGTTGGAATGGTTTTATCACTAAACCAATTAGCTCGCGCGCTCTACTTTCGATCTCGGCCAATTCGAAACTGGAGATGGCTTTTTGATTTGACAGCGCCAGATAGGAAGTGGTGTTGGGTTGGGAGGAGGTGGAGTGTTGGCTTGCAATGGTGTTGGTCGTATTTGATCAATTTGCGGCCGATTGTCATTACTATTTTTATTAATTCCAACACTACGGCAACATTATGTATCGAGCAGCTTACACTCCTCGGTTGCAGAGAACGCTCATTAATTGAAATATTTTAGCTAACTTTCGCTCTCTCTCTCTCTCTCTCTCTCTCTCTTTCTTTACCTATTTCTCTCGCAACTCTCTCTCTCTCCTTCGAACTTGCTTTCCCTCCCTCTCAACCTGCGGCCCAATCTCTCCCTCGACAGAATCCTAACCCTCGTCCTCCTTCCCGCCAACCCTGGTCCTCTTCGGCTCTTAAAAGTTAAATCCCGCTTCCCGTTCCAACTCGTCCCTCTCGCGCTCGTTTCTTGTCGGCTTCTAAGTCGACAGATCCACCTATCTAAGTAGCTCGCTCGCTAGCCCTTCCACTCAGTTCGGCAGCATAAGTTGTAAGAAAAACCCGTGTTCGCGCATGCAACAGGTATCTGTGTGTTTGTTTGTGTGTGTGTGTGTGTGTGCAAGTTTGTGCGCTCGCCGGCTCTCGAATGTGCGCGCCCTGCTTAGCCCGTCGCCCAAGCCAACCTGTCCGATGAATATGCGTGGCTCACTTCTCGCTCTCATGTTCCTTGGCGCCGATCCCACAACTTCCTCCAATGCCACTGCCACCGCCGCCGTCATCGTCGTCGTTGCCGGCGCCACCACTACCGCTTGAGCTAATGGCCAGATGGAACCTCTAGTGGAAGCGCCGGTTCCGGCGATAGCTCGGCAGCTAGGCAGAAGGGTTAGCTTGTGGGCTGGGCCATCTGGTTGCCCGTTTGCGCGCTTCCATACAACTTAGCAGGTGGGTTTTCTTGAAAACCGGAGACGAAGTCGCTTGACATGATCATGGAGAATCAGGAAAGTTGAGTCGAGATGAGAATGGGGCTGGCGAACGCAAACTAGAGTGGAAGTGCTAGGGGCAAACTTGAAAATAGAAGAAGAAGAGGAGGAGGAGACACGGAATTGTTGAGCTGGCGGAATTGAATCCATTCGCGTGTCTCCACTCTGTCGAGTTTAGAGAGACTCACTCCTATCAATCGGAGCCGAGTTTTTCAGGTGATCTTATCACACGCCCATCTGCAAGCTATCGAATTTGCACTCTTCGCTCTTGGCGGCCAATTTTCCAGTAGCCATCAGCCACTTAAGCTGCGCAACATTCGACAACTAGTACCTTTCTATCTACCGAAACTCCTCATGGATGTCTCTCTCTCTCTCCCTCTAAATTGCGCCAACTTAACGCTGAGCCGAGCACGGCAAAGGCGAGTCAAGGTAAGGCCGGGGTAGGATAAGCGGAGACTAGACAGGGTAAGGCGGCTGCTCTGGTTGTTGCATATGCTTTTGCCGGCGCTCTCATAGCTCCTGTCGCCGTTCAATCGAGCGACATGTCGGCCGCTTAACTGATGGGCTGGCCATGGGTAGTCGCCGTGCTGGTGGTCGTGGTTGCCTCCTCCATCAGCCAGACTGTTCGCGCCAGCATTGCAGAGGGCCGCTTGGTCGGTTGGCTGGCCAGTTGGGTAAGTTAGTTGAAAGCAACAGGAATCGATCCCTCTTGCCTCACACAAAGATGGCTATTTAGTTAATCGGTGAGCCTTGCAAGAGTTGTTTTGGAAGAGCAAAGTGCGCAACCCAACTCGTATGGGCGATTGCCAGCGCTAGCCGACGAGCAGCTCGTACTGGCGATCCCCGTTTGCTTGCACGTTGAACAGGTGCAAGCGCGATACTTCCTCAGGCTGACTAGCCGGCCAGCGGGCCGACTCCCGCAATGTCAGGGGCACTGGTCAGCTTTGTTAACGTCGGAGCTCAAACTTGCCCGACAGGTAGGGCTCGTTTCCCTTCACTTGCCCTCCCATCCGCGCTAGTGCGTGTTCTGCCAGCCAATTCGCCGGCCGCCAACTCCTTGGTCTGGCTAGCTTGCTTGCTTGCGGATAGACAAGCCGGCTAAGGTAAGCTCGGTCGGCCAATCGCAGGCACGTTCCACCCTTAGAAGATCAACAAGTGGTTCGGAAAGCGAGCCGCAAGCAAACTTATCAGTAACAACTAAGTTGGCGCCAATGCTCACAGCCTATCATGCGCGAAACATAGAGCTAGGCAACGGCATTCGAGAGCACAACACATAGCACACGCACGCGCACACGCACAAACGCACCCAAATTAATACACTCCAATACGTACTCGCTCACACACAAGCACACGCACACACATTTTGCCTCCAACCTGCCCGTCCGCTCACCCGCTTGGCTAGATAAAGGTGAGGGGCTAGTCTAATTAGCTAGCTAGGCTAACTCGCTAGATAGATATATATATAAGTAAATATATATCCATGTATTTATATGAGTGTATATTCCTGGCCTTGGGTCATATTCTCAACCATCTTCCTCGTTCTCGTTCCAAGTCCCATTTTCGATCCTTAGCGAGCGAGTTGGCTGGCTGGATAGCTAGCTAGCTATCCAGCAAGCGAACGAGCCAAGCCAGCAGCGAGTCCACCAGCTCGTTCGTTCGCTCGCATTCGTCTGGATGAGACTAGCCTGCCTGGCCGCCACTCCTGATGGCCACGATTGCTTTCCAAGGTTTTCTCCTTTTCCCTTTCCTCCTCTTCTACCTCTCGTTCGCCTCCTCCGCCTCCTCCTTCTCCCTCTCCTTCTCCACCTCTTCCCCAACTAGCTCACTCACTGTTGTCCCTCAAAGCCTAGGCCCGATTCTCGACTCTGTAGGCACGTCGTCGGCTATGCGCGTAAGTTTGTTAGTTAGTTAGCCGGCCTGGCTTCGCACGATTACTCTTGCGAGCCAAACCACCAAGCGAGCCCGCCAAGTAGCCGAGTCTGAGCAATGACGGCAGTAGTTTACTGAATGAATGGCTAACGGCCCTCTAGCTGGTTACAGCTGGTTTAGAACAGAAGAAGCTGGCCAAGTAAACGGAGGTCCAATCATTTGGCTTGCAAAGGGATCAAGTCCTGTGGAAGCGGCGCCTGCAAAGCTACTCGTGGGCTAGTCTTGCTAGATGTAACTGACGTTCAAGACAGAGGCGAGTTACAGAACGACATCAGTTTCAATGAGCTCTAGCTTTCAGGCTGGCTCATGTCACTCCAGTCGTCACCCTCCTCTCGGCCGCCGGCTCGATCATGCGCAAGTGTGTAATCAACACAACCGGTAGACCAAATGGGTTCGAGGATCTATGTTGGCAGAGCTGCCAAGGTCTGGCGAGAGAGGCCATAAGCCCTGAGCTGCTGCACCAAATAGTGGCTGCTTGATTGGCTGGCTCGCTCGCAACAGAAGCTGGCACCGGTTGCTACTTAATGGTGGCTCGAGACTTGCATACAAATAAGGGGACTGCCAAAGACCACAATCAGCCCAGTAAACAACAGGCGCCGCCGACATATCTTCCGCGCTGTCTTCTCCCTTCGCCTTGGGTAAATATATATATATAAACACACAGACACAAATGTATATATACATATATATGCTCTCATGGCTTGAGTGCCCAGACCTTGTCACTCGTCGTCGTCGTTGCTGCCACCGTCGTCATCGTTGTTCTCATCTGAATATCCGATCGGCCTGTTCATTCTGCACTCGAGCGAAAATGGCGCCACCAAAAAGTCGGCTGAAAACCGACGGCGCCATTTAATTGGTTTAACTTGGTCCACATTCACCAAGGCACCAATGGAGCTACGCCGTTCAAGTTAAAGTAGAGTTGGTTGGCGGGGAAGGAGACCAACAAGGAGGAGGATGGCGAGGCGAGGGGAAGAAAGTGGATTCTTAAGCTAACTATTAGCTCGATTTTAGTTTGGAATGGTAGCTAAAGACAACGAAGACAGGTAGAGGGCGACTTATTCGGCTCGACTCTATTCCAATACCTTGTGATCCAATGCCCATAATTGTCAACTTTCAATACTAATTTGTGCTCAACGACGACGAAAACAACAACAACAACGGCAGCAGCGGCCAACTGAACAGAGGGCTGGATTGCTGAAAGCGCAATGAGCAACTGGTATTGGCTAACCAACTCGATGGCGCAACTCCAGCCGACTAGCTAGCAGCGGCCGCATTCATAAGGACGACAATTGAGAAGATTATTCGGAAAAACAACAATCACTTTCAAAATGTCGGATGTCACTCCTTGGGCCAATTGTTGAGTCGCTTTCGTTTCAAATCTGGTTAGTCTCACCCAGATCCGTTTTGTTTAGCTCGAGTGAAAGCCACTTTCGTCTGGCTTCCCCGACACAAGCTCGCGCAACAAATATACTCGAAATCCTCTCTACCCAAACCTGACTCTTTAAAACAACAACAACTACCTGATTGCATGACACTAGAAGCCGGTTTAGTTATTATTTTGATACGCTCACTTCACGCCACTCTACTTTCATGTTTGCTTATGGACCAGCCAGTTAGCTTGCAATAGCGGCCAGAGTTTGACCCTCGCAGGCAAACGTCCCACATTGTCACTTGCTGGCTCGTAGAAGAGCCTTGGGCTTTCTGGAACTAACAACTCTTGAGAAATAACTTTAACTCGATCGCTAACAAACTGGCTAATAAACAATCATCCACATGTTGCTCGCGTTAAATCAACAGCTCAATGGCGGCTGAATGCAGTAACTAAATAAACTATAGCAGCTAATATGCATATATGCCTCTCTGAGGCTTGCACTTGGGAGTGGTGAAATGAGCGAGTTTAGGACACAGGTAACATATTGATTCCTTCAAGTCCCGCTAGCGCTTGATGGAAGCCATTACTTTTGCTCCATTGCAATCTGAATCAACGTGAATCTGACCAGGGCAGACAGTCTTTACTGACAGTCCCCAATCGTACCCAAGCGTACTCTTGAGATCCATCTATTGCTGCTTGCTGGATCAGATCATCAGACAGATTGGTTGGCCGGTGGAGGCTGGAACGAATTTAGGAGAAACTTTGCGATGGTTCGTTTAGTTTCCAGCCTCATTAGCATGAACCAGTTTAGAACCTTCACGCAAACAACCCTAACCTGATCTCTAGCCGAGAGAATCAAATAGCTATCGCTTGCCGGGTGGTTGGGCCCGGTTGAGGTTACCATCCGAGAGAACCCGCTGGTGACCGACCCTTTGAAATCTGTAGATTCGCTGTCATTATGTTTGCTGCCATCGATCTTATGGCTGCCGGCCTAAGTTCGAAGAGGCAGGACGAAGACGTTTATATAGCTGAAATTTCCATCCTCACCTGCTCTAGACCTACTTTTACTATAGAGGTCGAACCTCTATCAACATTAGAAACAGCAGAGGCCAGCATATCGTGGGGTTTAAGATCTTTCAAATTTGGCTCTAGCGCAAGAGCCTGCTTGCCTGAGGCTCGAGCGATCCGCATCGACTTCGCAATGTGATTGCGTGGACGCGAGAAGAAATAAAAGGGAGATTCTTGACACTGTGAAGCCAGCCGCCAACTGCATCCCGACCACATCTCTCGCTTCATCGTGATTATGCCTCTGTGGCTTTATTTATTACATTTTGCGACTATCGCCGAACTTCCATTTGGCTGAAACTCAAAAATATCGATACGATGTCATAGGCTTCTGATGCCACCTTTCTGACGACAACTTCGGAGCCTCTATTGTCCAACCGATTAACCAAATTTCAACGAAAATACGTCCCATTCATTTAATCACGTCTCGGTTCACTTGATCATTATACTTATCACAACTGAGCGATCTATCCGAAAAGTATTGCTCACAAAGTAAAGGCTGCTCAAAGTACGAATGACCAAGCAAACTCTTTCTTACGAAGCAACGCAAGCGATGTAGTTGGAATGTCTCCGAGCAAAGCATCGTAATTATTGATAAAGAAACAGATGGGACTCGGGCAAGTAGGCCAAACACTGTCTTCCCTTGTTATCGTTATGTTTATTTGGCCGTGATAATATTCGTTACCAACTCTGGCAAGCAATATCATCCATTCCGTAGTGGAGTTCCGTAATTTTTTATCAACTCATCACTGGAGCTATGACATATCTCTGTCTGCAATCCACAAGAGGTTAGGCTCACTACGCAACTGAGATAATCTGTGGTGAGGAAAGCTTGGACACGATTCGGAATCCCGAGCTCAAATATGAGGCCCTCACCTACTCTCGTGTGGAGCACAGCCACCTTGATGGTTACACTAGTTAGCTGTTGCTCACTGATTGGAGTCTCGATAATGCCCCTCATCTCAGGCCCTTCCTACAAAATTTTTATAACCCTTTTCACCGGTCTAGCCGTCGGAAGTCTGCTAGGAAGCGCCATATTTAGTCTTATACCACAAGCCTTTGGCTTACACCTGCAAGCCGATAAGGCGTATCTGTGGAAATCTCTAGTGATCTTTCTGGGTATATACCTTTTCTATTGTAGCGAAAGATTGATGAGGATATACTTCGATTCCAAGACTAGGAAGAAACTAGAAGATCGGCAGGCACAATTGAAGAAAAACAAATCCAGTGCCGATCTATCCCCGAACGAGGATGTTGGAAGTAGCGAGGTGCCAAATACTAGCTCTGGCGATAGAGCAAAAGAGACTGTCGCCATGACGGAGGTCAGCCTATTCAAAGAGCGAGGCCATGAATCCGCCCATCCTCTGCCTCATCATCACCATCACTTGCATGCCTTAAACACTCACGATACTCTTACCAAGACGTTGCCAGTCCGCAAGGAGGAGATAGCTCCAGTGGCTTGGATGATCATCATTGGCGATGGTCTGCACAACTTTATTGACGGCCTGTCGATTGGAGCAGCCTTCTCGGAGTCGATAGTGTTAGGAATGAGCACTTCAGTTGCCGTAATATTTGAGGAATTCCCACACGAGCTAGGCGACTTCGCTGTCCTGATCTCAGCTGGCATGACCGTTCGACAGGCTCTAGGATTTAACTTCCTGTCTGCCTGCACTTGTTATGTCGGAATGATTTGTGGCATTTTATTGGGTGATATGACACAAAGTGCCTCCTTCATATTCGCACTTGCTGGCGGAATGTTTTTGTATATCTCTCTAGTCGATATGATGGGAGAACTAAGTGCCATGTTAGAAGAATCGAAAGATTCCCCCCGAGACGCCTCGCATTTATTACTAATGCAAAATATAGGTATTCTCTCTGGTATAATAATTATCTTTATTCTGTCTATGGTTAGTAATGGATAACATGCGCTGGTTAACAATCAGTATTCAGGCAATATATATTAAACGATCGCCGACCATACAGTGAGGCCAAGATAAGTCGACACTAGGTTCGCGCAGTTTTTATCATGCACCCTCTAACACTGAAATCTTCGGCAAGATTCAGGTGCAATATTTGAAGTGATTGGCGGATTGAAATTTCATAGCCTTGACAATGCCTGAATCTCTTCAAAATGCGACAATCAATTTGTAACCTATCTGTTGCGCAGCAATGAAGAGTGCCAGCTTATCTTGACCCCCCTGTATATCGTGTTGGTTTCGAATTTGTCATTTGTGTCTGATGGAGCTTGAGATCCTCAAGATTCCTGCTCTATAGGAATTGCGTTGATTTGTCTGCAACAATTGTCGTTGTTGCTTGAGCAGCTATTTTGTGAAGCAATCCTCTCGGCACGCAATCTAAGTTTATGATCCTTCCTCACCCATCTCAAGTGTTCTGGATCGAAGCCGCCTTCGACGGAACCAAATGTCGCCCAGGATGGTGTCTCTGCTGCGTAATCTAAGCTAGAAAATTCCTTCGAAGACGACACGTTATTTGCTTGAAGTGCGATCAGCTCGAAGAATCTCTCGTAGTTAATCCAGGTGTGCCACCTGTCATTGATTTTAAACTTCTTGTTTGCTATCAAAGTACAGTTTGAGTGACTATGCTCGCATGCAAGCTCGTAGATTCCATTAGGCAGGTATCCTAAGAGCTGCTTTGCAAATTCGACTACCTGCTCATGCCAGGGAACATTTTCCATGGTAAGCTTATTCGCTTTACTGGTGCCACAGTATGTTACGCCTTTGATCTCAATGAAATCTGGTTGGCCTATGTTGATTAATCTAGCATATCCCTCAAGGTCTTCCATGTTAGCCTTCTTTACGAGAGTTAGTCGGAATACTGTTCTCTGCTTTTTGTTTTTTATGATCTCGAGACACTCAATATATCTTTCCCAAAAATCCCTATATAAAGGCCGATCAATCTTCTTGAGCGCCTGTTTGTTTGGTGCATCGATTGATACATAAAGCTGAGTTACCGGTACCAGATGCCGCATCGCATCCGGGAACTGGGCATTCGTGACAAGAAAAGTTGATATCTTGCGAGCATGAAGAATTTCGAGCAACTCATTAATCCTAGGATAAAATATGGGTTCACCAACTAAGGAGAGAGCACAATGCCTGACTTGGTGGGCCTCCGAGAATCTTCCTTTAGTCACACCAGGAACACCTTTGAGTTGTCGTATCATTTCATAGTGATTGTTCAAACATTGTTCCACAATTAAATCAGGCGGATCCATCTTCCACTTCCACTCTGTTCCTACAGGATTCTTATGATGCCTCCAACAGAAGGTACACTTAGAGGCGCAAGCTAAATTCGGTGTCATTTCCATACATTGATAGCTCTTTATTCCATAAAAGGTATGTTTGTAGCAGCCTCCTCTACCTCGCATCGAGTTCTTTGTCCATCTACATATCTTGACTGCTGAGTGAGATTCAACTAACCGATAACCCTGTTTGGAAAGATCGCCTTTGAGCCTATCAGTGAGTTGTTTCTCGGTGAACGCACTATAGTCTATAGGCCCTTTAGTTCTCTTTCTTACTGCCTGATTTCCATCCGTACTAATCTTTCTAGTCTCGATATCCTCAATATCAACCACATCTTCGGTCTCACCAGCTGTTTCGTTCTCAGAGACATTATCGGAGAAATCACTTTCTTCGCTTTCAGCGTTGGAGGACTGAGTTGCATTAGATTTCGCATCTACATCGTCATCGATAGAATCGCCATCGACTCGCTTCAGCGATCCATCGGATCGTCTTCCTCGTCGCTGGGTGTAATGTTTATATATTGCCCATCCAAAGAGAGCAGCTAAGTACGCGGCGGTAACTAGTCTTACAGCCGCATGGGCATTGCGAAAGTTCAACCACTCTGGCATCTAATAATTCTGCTGCTGTAACTGTTACATAGCTAGCTGGACGATTGGGCCAGAGTTAATACATGGTGTTCCGAAAATACTAGAGCAGGTCGATTACCGGCGAAAGCGTGAGGAAGATTCTGTCCAGAAACGTAGAAACATGTCCCGCAATGCGTGCTGAACTAGCCCATGAAGCCTAGAGCGAGTCTGATGCACTCACAAGTCAGATCAGGCGATTTCGCTTGAAAGAATTAATTTTAGCCTTACATTGGCCCTACGAGACATCCCGATGCGGAGGGAAAGCGGCTCTTGGGTGATTGTGATCTTGGAGATGAAAATTTGGGACAATCCGCTTATCGCAGAAAGGAACGTTACTTTCAGAAAACTGGATTTATTTAAAGGGTGATCGTAGAGGGACCTGACTAATGAACCCTATTTTGTGACAGATACATCTTGATTGTTTTCTCTACGTGCGAAAAATTGTTCTTCCAATCGTTCAAAACTGTCCTTAACTGTTCCCATTGCGGCCTACCGAAGGTTCGATGCATTGTAGATTGAACCAGCACCTTTTTGTTCAGTTGATCTATCTTGGCCCTAACCAATTGGGTTCTTAAAACATCAAATACAAACGGCTCAACCTCATCTCGCGAAATCTGCAATTCGTCCATTATGGTCTCGTAGTTTATCTCTTTTTGACACTCGGCCATCTGCATAAAGGTGAGCAATCGCATCT